>Ga0100394_1005262_pt1 | contig 10520 bp, 8 predicted proteins | sample CryGeymeta201518_FD_81549 | JGI IMG/M metagenome (GOLD analysis project Ga0100394, IMG submission 81549) | Groundwater microbial communities from Crystal Geyser aquifers in Utah, USA - Crystal Geyser metaG 2015-18 | ecosystem: Environmental > Aquatic > Deep subsurface > Groundwater | place: USA... | reverse complement strand
TGGATCTGGGGATGCCTGGTTGAAAAGGCACGTCAAACAGGCAAGAGCCGTCCAAGGCTATGTTAGCACAACATGGCGAGAGGTTTTTGATGATAGTGCACCATGGTGAAGAAGAAGCGTTTTGTCAAATCAGATTTCCATGTCAACCAATGACGCCGTGGCCCTGATAGAAAAAGAGAGACAAATTTTACTTTTACTGGAGTTTCGTGAATGAGAAGAACTCAAGAGTACCTGGTAGACTACCTGGTAGTATTCTCTACTACTACTGTAGCTAGTAGGTACTCGTACTGTACTCTAGTAGAGTAGTTTAGTACTGCCCTGGTAGTTAGTACTACTGGTACGTACGGTGCCACCAGGTACAAGTAGTAAAAAAAAATTGAATGGTGTCTCTAGTGAGTATTCAAAAACTCACAAAGGAATACGAGTATCTATTTATTAGAGTAGTAGTCTGTAACTTCAACTCTATCCTTCAATAGTGGGCTCCTGGTTTACGTGCCACGCCATATTTTCTTCTTTCGAAGAGTCTCTCTACGAGAAAAAATAATTAATAGGGTACCTGGTACTAATAATAATAAGAGGCGGTGAGGAAAATAACATGGCCAACTCCTTCTAGTCTACCGGTAGCTACTACTAGCTACTACTAGAGGTCCACTAGTACTAGCTACCGGTACCAGGTAGTAGTCTAGTGCGTTGACGCATCATCACAGCGCAAATCAGCCGAGGCAATTAATTAATGAAAATGAAAGACACATCGGCATGTTTTCTCTGAATATTACCAGGTACCGTACTACCTAAGGCAAAGTAAACAGGAGACAACAGCTTCTCTAATCTACCTGGTAGCTTACTGGCCAGTCAACTCGGTTGCAAAAGTTCGCAAAGAATTAATAACCAGTACTTATAATAAAAGCTTGTAATCAACTCAACTCTCGAACTAGCTTGGGACTAGTTCATAAATTAAACCTTTGCATTGTGTCAATTCCGCCACACATTAGTAAAAATATTTACGTCTAGTACCAAACGCCCTAGCTACGATGAAGTTCACCATCTTTGCTGCTGTTTCAATTATTGTGTTTTCTTCGTTGGCATGTCCTACAGCAATTGCCTTTTCGATTCGCAAACCTATTCCGCGGATTTGTGCCAAGGATCGGGGCCCTGTTCCTAACAATAATAAGGGAACTGTCCGACGAGGAGATCCTCCATCTATTGAAGTAGCTGCCGAGTATGAAACGGTATCCGATATTCAAAAAGCTGTAGAATTGCACGATTGTGTCGGTGAAGATTACGAAGATTGCACATCGGTGCAAATCAGAAATGACATGGTAGAGCCGCTGTTGGGAGTAACACGAGAGGATTTGCTAAATGATGTTCAGGAAATGATGGAAGCACAACCTTTGGTGGAGTTTAATTCTGAAGAGGAGAGGGAAGAATTGAGCAATGGATTATTGGATGATATTGCCAAGAAGTTTTCCTTTTTGGCGGATACTGCTACACAGGAAGAGGAAGTCCAATATGATATGGTAGAAGCTCAAATTTCATCTAGTTTGTACATGAACCCTGCCACGGAAAAAATTGCTTCGCATGTCAAAATTACCTGGGAACCAGAGGTCGCTCGAACGCTCAGTCACCTTGAAAAATGCAGCAACCCCAATCGACCATTCATGGTGGGACTTGTAGGCATTCCCGGTTCGGGCAAATCTACGTCGGCTGAAATTATCCAAGCTTTTTTAGGTGAAGATCGATCTTTGATTATGCCCATGGATGGCTTCCATATCCCCCTGGCGGAGTTGGCAGAGATGGAGAATCCTGCGGATGTTATTTATCGTCGAGGAGCTCCTGATACCTTTCATGCAGCAGCGCTCAAGGATGAATTGCACAAAATTGCTTATGGGTCAGAAAAGACCGTGAGCGTTCCAGGATTTGACCATGCAGTAGGAGATCCAACACCAGATCAGCATACCTTTCTTCGTGATTCGCACAGAATAGTCTTGTGCGAAGGTCTATATCTGCTTCACGATGATGATGGTTGGGAAGATGTCAAAAGTATTTTTGATTGGACTATCTACATTGATGCTGATGTTGATGCTTGCATTGAAAGACTAAAAGAGCGCAATAAGTGCATTCCGGTACGTTGATGAGATGGCGTTTCTTGTGTTTTTTTTTTTCGGTCTCATCAATTTGCTTGAATGGATAACTCACGTGCATCCTCATCGCTTCGAAACATTAACATTAACATGAAAAGGGTTACACACCAGAAGAAATCGAAATTCGATGCGACGTTGTTGATCGAAAGAATGCCGAGACGGCGAGGGACGGTGCTTACAAGTACGCTTCTCAAATTGTGTCGTCGGGTGCTTCCTAAGGTCTGCGATTATAGCACATCCAGCAACAGGATACTCATACGTGATCACCACAGACAGGAAACGATGCGATTCGGAGAGCCTGTCGTCATTGTTGCACATTCTTTTTCTGTCTAAAGGCGGAAGGAAAAAGAATAATTTTACCGACCACGCTGACTGTGCTTCATTGATTGCATCCAGCTTTATGCGTTGGCAAGGCTCTCTGATGGCTTTTAATGAGATGGTCAGCGGTTCCCGGCATGGCTTCGTGCTACCTGTCTTGTCATGAAATTTGTGAAATTGTTTGCGTTACCTTTCCCCTACACTACACAAACCTCTTTCCAGCAACACCAACATCTTGATCATACACACACGTACCCATTCAATACTAAAGTCATTCATAATAAATTAACAGCAGTTTTAATTTTTTATCAGCATAGTTTTCCCGGCTGTTTTAAAAGAAACTATTCGAGTCAAAATCAGTGTAAAAATTATCCTGGAGTACCAACTGTTCATTCGCGGCAATCATTTACTTTCCTGGGTCCGGTCCTGGCAGAAAGAGTACCAGAAAAGTTGATGGCTTCTCTGCATGATGGTTAAAGCAAACCCCGCGATGTGTTCAATGGTTGGCAGTTACTCGAGTAGTCAGTAACACTCCAATGAAAAGGTTCGTACCAAATATTGTTTTCGGTTTTGAAACGTCATCTTGCACGTAATTTTTTACATTGAATCAGATTGTGCATTCTGTTTTTTTTTTTTAAGTATGGAACCCAGACCAGGTTGTGTTATGAAAATGCTGCCTAAAACCACTGGTGTGCGTTGTGCGTTGCATGCTTTTGCTTTCCCTGCTGTCGGGGAAAAACGATGGTCTGTAAAAAGAAATCTTGCATTCTTATTTGTTCGTACGTAGGTACTGAAAACGATCTTGTGATTGACACCACAAATTGCAAGCAATATCAAAATTTACTGCGGATTTTTCTTTTCGACACAACGTGCACCTTTTTATTGTTAGTCTTGTTGGTATTGTTTTTCTTATCATGGTTGCCACTACTATTCTTTTTCTGTTGCTTGTTGTTCTGGTGGTTCTTTGTCACTTTCGCTCCAATACCGCCTGTTACATTATTGGATCGAATTCCCGTGACAACTACTTTATCCATTTTTCGACTGGCTTTGCTTCTTCTTAAAGCCGTGTCATCCCCGCTGTGCATCTGAACGAGTAATGATCCCATTATTAATTTGGAATCTCTACTACCACCACCACTGACTTTACGATGATCTTGAGACACGGCTGCTATTGCCACATTTTTGCTGCAAGCATCTCGTAGTTCTTGTTGCTGAAGATGATATTGTTTAGCACGATCGTGGGCTACCTGTTCCATCATTGCATCTTGACGTTCCAGTTCGTAACGCTGCTGTGATTCTTGTTGCTTAATCTTCAATAATTGGGCGGAAGCAGAAACTATTGGAACCGTAGTGGTTGCATTTTTTGTAGTTGTAGCTTCATCAGAAAATTCCGTAAGATCGAGGCCTTGAGCAAAACATGATTCGAATTTTCCATGTTGTTGCTTTTGCCATGGACTGCTACTACTACTATTCACATTATTGATCGTTGAAGTACTGCCACTTCTACCACCAGCGGCAGCATTTTTGACAGCCCGGCTTAAGCTGGAGCTCATGGTTAAAATCTATCAATTTGGTTGGGGTACTAGTACCAGGTAATGGTGTAGTGCAATGCAATGCAATGATGACGAACGGTGGTTTTGCAATATGGAAAAAGAAAATAACAATAATAATTCCATTAGGCCTTAGATTTGGCAAAATGCAAATAATATTGAATGGTGGGGGGAGGAAATGAGGTACTTCCAAGGGGATCAACCATTTTGGTCGATCGGGAAAAGGGGGGGGGCATGTGGCGCAAGCGCCGACACACCTTGTCAAAAATTATAAACTAACTGCATCCTATTGGACACAGTAATGCGGCCTCACGTACACCCTGAAGGAGTGACCTTCGTGTATTGGGCAGCTCTTCCGCATGGCCACAGACCTGATTATGATCATCCGCGAGCCAGTTTAAGGTAAGTATGCGAAAAACTCCTTTGATGTAAAAGAAATGTTGTACATGCTTGAGTATCGATGATGCTTGGAGGCGCGAACAGTTATCCATAGCAACGGGTTTTTTCACTGGCTGTAGTGCTGCAGTATTGATAAAAGCAAACATTACACCTGGACGCATAATATCATGATCACAAAATCACAAAATAATAATAATACAAAGTGGTCTACTGAACAGTAATTCCTCTGAATAGTACTCTGGACTACGACGACCAGGTACTACAGTAGTACTACTAGCTAGTACTACTATCCAATAGCTAGTAGTACCAGTACTACGTACTACGAGTACCTGATACCTGCTATCAGGTACCTGGTACTTAGACTCCGAATGATTCAAACTTAGTTCCCAATTGTTTGTGTCCACTACTACTACTACTACTGGTAGAGTAGTAGTAATAGTCTACTCGAGTTGTAGTCTAGTAATAGAGATGTAACGCCACTAAGGAAGTAGGGTCTACTAATAGCGTACCAGGTACGACCAGTCAGTACCTACTACTAATGGTGGTGATAAATACACTTCTAGAGTAGTACAATACTAGGTTCCTCCTCCTGCCTGCCTCTCTTGGAGGACTTCTACTGTACCTGGTACGTACTACTACTAGAGGTAAATAGTCATAAATGACCGGCTTTTCACGCAGTACCGTGCTACTACAGTACTAGCTAGTACGGTAGTAACTTCTTTTGCCACGGAGCTTACCCAGTACCCCGAGTGATTCTCAAACTCTGGTGTAGTCTAGTACCAGTAGACTACTACTAGTAGATAGTAGGAGGGGAGGTATTACGATTAACGAATTCATAAAAGAAGACCGAATTCTCTAATCCAAGAACGAAGTTGTCGGTACCAACTCATAGCTTTACCGGACCAATCCAATCCAATGCACCGCCGTATCAATGCCTCCGGGATGCTTGGTGTCCGTCCGATTGTGGTACAAAAAGAAAGAAGAAGAAAAAGAAAACGACAACGTTCACCCTCTGTACCCTGCTACACATACCACTCATTGCTGGTCATGCTTCTCCTGTACATACCTTCCACTGCTGCGATGTCATCATCGGAATTTGTTAAGGATGGTCCTTTTCGTGGCGAAGTTATCAGTCATAAGACATCGCGTCAGCAACCCACACAACAAGCTGGATTCAGCAACGACAGCAGTGCAAGTACCTGTACATTATGCATCGATGGATCACCGCCGTCGTTACCAGACAAAGAAATTACGAATCCCGATATTCCCCTTCCAACTTGTGGAGCCTTGGCTGATGGATTGGTTTTTGTTGGATCACTGGAAAGCGATAGATGCCAAGCCGCACAAATCAGTCAGGGGTTGTTTTGTGGTTGTCCCATTCCCAACGACAATCCTTGCTTGTTGTGTCCCAATAATGAAAACAATCGAGTACCCCTACAATACCACGATGTTCTCACGGGTATTCCTTCCGCTTCGTACATTCCAGGAGCACGACAGGATGGCATCATGACATGTCAAGCATTGGAATCCTATCTGCTCATGAAAGTTACCAGCTCGGATGAGGAATGCAATGCCATCCTTCAACATCAAGTACCTCAGGATGACGAAGATAAACTGTTGGCCGAATTGTGCGGGTGCAACAACACTGGCCCTACTCTTGCATTGGTCCAAGATGTCGAAGAAGGTCCGGAGTGTGGCGAGGCAAGTCAAAACATAATGTGCCCTCCCATTCAATGTATGGCTGAGCCGTGTCCACCAAACGTATGTGTGGATGGTCGGTGCGTTCCACTTCGTCCGGAACTGATTAGTTCGTCAATTTCTACGATACAATGTCAAGACGAATTAGATCGGTTGCAGGAGTGCTTGGATAGCGAGAGGTGTAACAGTGACAGCAATTGCATCGTGGAGAATTTTGAGCCTCCTCGCAATCCTGAATTCGACACCAAATCCTCTCCTGTAGCTATCGTGAATGACGCCGCCAATGATGTTTGTCAGAAAATAACTACAGAGTTTTGTGAGACCGTGGAATGCTGCTCAGGTTGTTTCGCACAGGTCACATTTTACTCGGAATGTCTGACAGGTATCTACAACGAGGCGTTCGCGGCGGGTTTGGAACTACTCTCTATCGACGGGACAGCAAACCAGTCTCAGTGCAACGTTGGTGCATTTGAATGTGAACAACATATGAATGAAGGATCCGATGAAGCAATATATCATTTTGCTACCCACGATGAAGAGTATGACTACGACGAAACCTCGGATAAATGGTTTTGCCAGCAACGACAGGAGATATTGGATACCTGCTGGATCGTCAACAGCTGCAATAGTACTTGCACAAGAGTAAGCGCTCAGCAAAATTTCACCAGAGAAGCACTAGAACAATTGGGTTCACCCCTCGATGTCGACAACTTGGAGTATGAAACGATGCTCTTGAACACCACTAGCCAATTGGCGTGTGCCGATTCAATTTCGCACTTTTGTGATAGCAAGACGTGTTGCTCCGAGTGCAAAGAAGAACTGGAAAGCCACATAGGTTGTTTGCACGTAACTCGCAATCTGCAGGCCGAAAAAGAAATGCAATCCAACATCGACAAAAATTATAATCCAGCGACATCAGGACTAAGATTGAGGCAACCCAACTTATTTCAATGCAAGATGCAAAATGGAGATCAGATATGTGACATGGATACAATGACGGAAAACTCCTTGAATATATCCATCGGACGACCTGTGCTCATCAATTCGTCATTTGTCATTGCTATTGACGAAAGGATGACAGCGGCCATGTTATTGCCAACAAATGCTGAAGGAGCTGAGAGTCTGCAATTGTTTATACTTGAAGAATCTTACAAAAAACTAGTCCAGAACTTACAAGACGACGTTAGTAGTCTTGGAGAAGACGATGGCAATACAGCAGGTTTAAAGGGTAATGCAACTGCTGTTTTGGAACGGTATGCAAGAGGTACTCGACGACGACGACTTGGTGAGGTTTCTTTGGATGCAGAGAGCCCTGAGTTGTATGACTCTCGAGATGTTTCTTGTCCCGACGGCGACGCTGTAGAAGGGAGACAATTATTTAATTCGTCAAATTGCATTTTGGTGTTCGGGATGTACCGTGTCTATGTCGAAGATGACGAAAGCATCGAACAAGCCTACATTGATTATGCAGTTGCTTCCCAAGCAGCAATCGCCTCAGGAGTTCTGGAAGAGTTCCTGGTGCCAGGAGATGACCGGGCAATGAATTTTCGAGTGGTAAATGCATACCCTACAGTTATAGACGAAAGCTTTGATGCCTTTGCCGAACTTTCTAGTCCGATATTCTCGCCTACAACTGCTGCTCCAACAGCGAAAGAAATGAATGTTACGACGATGGCGCCAACCGTGGCCGAGACACGTGTCCCAACTCATGCCCCCGAAACCACAAATGAAGACAAAAGCTATGCAACAAAATATGAGTATCTGCTGTCAACCACAATATTGGCTATATTGATGGGGATAATAGAGAATTGCTAGTTGCTTTAAATATTTCTGAAGATAGCGTTTTTTATAACCACGGATGTTGCATTGCTAGAAACATTTTATTGAAACCAAAGATCGCTCGCCGGCTTCCTGTATGACCTTGTCGGGACAGAGACCTTTTGGAACTAGTAGTATCTATGGAATTTTTCATTTGTATTTCCCATGAGTTACCATTGATTTCATGCTCTGTTTGCAGGTGTACTTATCGCGCGTTTCAATTGAAAGGATTCTCTGAAGGCACTGATCACACTCTAAGAGGCCAACTCTGCCAATATCTGGCTTGTGTTTGCGGACCACGAAATCGACAAGGCACACACACCTATCTAATCTACTCAAATATTTCTGGGCCATCTGGAGCTAGTCGCCTCAATCGCACATTTGCTCCAATTTCATTGTACTTGAATTTTTTCTTTCTTACAAAAAACTTCTTTACCTGGTTTTGACACTCCTTGATTGACAATGAGGCTACTTGAAATAATATATTAACCACTTGTACATAAAGAGGCTAGAAAAATTCTGTTGTTTAGCGATAGGAGACGAAACAGTGGAGACAACAGAAGTGCTGGAAGATTTAGTTGCGGACTATTCTACCAAGAAAACGAAGCAATGGCTCCACCACCACAACTTCCACCTTCCTTTTCCTCCAGAAGGACAAAGAAACAGAAGTATGCGCCCCTATCCCTTACGCATCATGCAGATGACCAAGAAGACGTACATGCAAATGAAATATGTCGACACGACACTACCTTCGAGGACGGAGAAGGTATCGTCATTCTTCGTAGAGAAGGTGATGTGATAATTCACGAACAATGTCCTCGTGAGGAAAACGACAACGAGAACGACGACGACGAGAAACCTCATGACACACAACGAACATCAAAAGCACCACGCAGTGCTGCTTATTTGTATGCTTTTTGCGCAGCACTCAATAGTTGCAATTTGGGATACGATCTTGGCGTCAGTACGAACGTTGGTCCGCTGTTGCAGCAAGAATTCGTCGATTTGACCAACGAACAATTGGAACTCTTTTTGGGCAGTCTCAATTTTTGGTCCATTTTTGGAGCTCTACTATCGCCGTGGTTAACGGATCGCTTTGGTCGTCGCGCCACATTTGCAGTGGCGGCATTGGCCTTTTGTGTTGGATGTACCGTCATGGCCACATCTAGTTCATTTCATATTCTCATGTTTGGCAGATGTTTTGTAGGATTGGGTGTGGGAGTCGGGTAAGGAAGGAAGGAAGTTGCATTGTATGCATGCTTATTTTATTAGTTGGCGAAAATCTGGCGTTAAATTTTATTCTAACGCAGCATGCTCGGCATTTTCGTTTTGCAGAGAGGCCATCGATCCAATGTACATTGCCGAAATTGCACCTCAAGAAAAACGAGGATACTTGGTATCATGGGCCGAAGCAGGTGTTGCAGTGGGGGTTGTACTGGGATTTTCGTCAAGCCTCCTCATGTACGCATTAGGCTTGGACAATTCACCGAACCAATGGCGGATCATGTTGGCCATGGGTTCTGTTTTACCAATAATTATGCTCATTTTGTTGACTTTTGGCGTCATTCCAGAGTCACCGCGTTGGTTGCTGGCTAAGGACCGCGAAGACGAAGCCAGAACTGTTTTGGAGACAATTTACCCATCTGTAAAAGATGATCATGCTGAGAAAGAAACGAACGTGAATGTGGACAATATTGTAGGAGACATCCAGGCCTCGCTAGCGTTGGAGCAAGAAGCTGCCCAATCAGTAGGATGGCACGCTATTCTCTGCCGACCGTCCCCGGCAGTTCGTAGAATGCTCGCTGTGGGAGTTGGGATGAGCATAATCCAACAAGCTGTCGGTATTGATTCCATTATGTTTTACCTCATGTATGTTATTCAGGAGTCTGGCATCAAATCCGAAGTGGGACAAATTACAGCTTTGATGGTGTTGGGAACAGTGAAATTGGCTTTTGTCATCGTCGGAGCCACGTTGTTTGATCGATTGGGGAGGAGACCACTCCTATTGTTTTCTCTGGTCGGGTGTGCAGCATCCTTGATCTTTGTCAGCTTCATGTTTGCAAGTGACTCAGACTGGAGCAAAATAATGACAGTGGTTGGATTGGCATTTTACCTGGCTTTTTTCAGCACTGGTCTAGGACCAGGAAATTGGGTAGTGGTATCAGAAATCTTTGCCACTTCCATTCGAGCAAAGGCGATGAGTGTGGCTGTTTTGCCGAACCGAATTACAGCCACCATAATGGCGTCTACATTTCTTTCTCTGGCAAAAGCATTGACATGGCCTGGATTCTTTTTGGTACTGGCAGGCATCTGTCTGACCAGTGCTGTCTTTTTATTTGTCTTTTTGCCAGAGACCAAGGGAAGATCATTAGAGGAAATGTCACTCTATTTTGCGCAGATTACCGGAGATGAACAATTCTTGGAGGCAGAAAGGAATTTGGGTCATCATTCGTACGATCACCAGCACTCGTCCCAGACGATGCCGAGCGACGATGGTGAAAATAATGGAAGCAATCAGTCATCTTCTGACTTTGATAGCAACGAAATTAGCGGGCGTCAATTTAGCCGGGCATCTTCACATCCACGGGTGCCGATG
>Ga0100394_1005257_pt1 | contig 10524 bp, 10 predicted proteins | sample CryGeymeta201518_FD_81549 | JGI IMG/M metagenome (GOLD analysis project Ga0100394, IMG submission 81549) | Groundwater microbial communities from Crystal Geyser aquifers in Utah, USA - Crystal Geyser metaG 2015-18 | ecosystem: Environmental > Aquatic > Deep subsurface > Groundwater | place: USA... | reverse complement strand
TCAGCAGCTTCAACCTCCGAGATCGCGCGTTCGGTCAGGTGACGGCCAAGCTGGATGCCGCAGCCCACGACGATGAGCTTGCCGGGGTGGGTCATCGGACAGGCTCCGAAGAGTGATTGATCATGCGGGTACTCGGCCGGGAAAACCGACGATCGGCGCTGAAGTTCATTCGCCGACAGGTCGGCTCCCACAGGATCTTCGTTGAACGCTGTAGGAGCCGATTCTGATCGGCGATGCGCTGGCTGATGTGGATGTGGTGCACCCTCACCCCGGTTTATTCATGACCCGACCTGCTGCGACGACCCCAGGCCCTGCATCCGCGACGTTTTACTCGGTCCCCAATCACCGCGGCTACAAGACCTGGAGCCGTCTCGCGACGCTCGGGGCCTGAATAATCCGGGCTCACGAAATGCCCGTAGCGGGCTTAGTTTTCATAGGCACTGACACTCTGGTTGCGGACCAGGTTGTCCATGCCGGTGATGCGCTTGAGTGTTTCTACATCCTTGGCCAGCATGGCCTTCTTTTCCTCATCGGTGCAGCCGTACTTGTCCATCACCGAGTTCGGATCCTTGTTGTAAGACTCGTATACGTCGGCGTGCTTGCCGAGTTCCTTCAGCAGTTCGGTCAACCTGGACATTTGGTGCTCCCTTGTGTTCGGTCGGGCGCGAGATTGCGCACCATCACGGATTTTATCTGCTGACGTGATCGGGTTGGCGGGGAATTTGGTCGTTGGGTCGTCAAGTCCCCGGCAGGGTGGATGCGCTGCGCTTTTCCACCCTGCGTCTGCTGACGGGATTCGTGGGAGGGCCGCAGGTTCATTCGGCCGGCGGAGCGGCCTCCGGAAGCCTGATCGGCCGATGCTCAGGCCGTTTCAGCGGCCCGCTTCGCTGGCTGTGGCGCCAGGAAGTCGTATTCGGTTTCCATCACATCGGTGCCCATGCGCTTGTCCCAGAAGCGGAAGTACAGGCCGAAGTTGACCCGCGGGTTCTTGTGGTGCAGGTCGTGGTGTGCGGCGGTGATGAGGTGACGGCCCGGGGCCGCGCGCAGCCACCACTCGGGGAAGATCTCCCAGCCGGAGTGGTTGAACACCGCGGCAATGGTCATCAGCAGCAGGATGAACATCACCGCACCGACGTGGATCGGGATGAACAGCGCCAACAGCGGCGGGAATACCGCGCCGATCATGGCTTCCCAGGGGTGAAACGAGAACGCGGCCCATGGCGTCGGCGGGCGCGATTCATGGTGCACGCGGTGCATGGTCCGGAACAGCTTCGGATGATGCATGGCGCGGTGAGTCCAGTAAAAATAGGTGTCCTGCAGGAACAGGTAAATGAACACACTGACCGGAATCCACCACAGCGGAAAGACCTGTGCGTCGACATAGACCGCCGTGCCGCCGAGCTTCCAGATCTCGATCACCACCGCGGCCGGAGCTGCGTAGATGAAGGAGCTGAGCAGCGACCAGCCGATTTCGCGCCGGACCACGCCGGGCTGCGGCTGGCCGCGCATCAATTTGATTGCGCGCACCTTCTCCGGCGGCCGCTGCCACAGCAGCCAGTAGAACAGGCCGGAAATCATCACGTAGCGCAGCGCGATGATCGCGGTCAGGCCCAGCCAGGTTGCCAGCAACGCGGCTGGCGGAATCTGCGGGATCAGGGCGAGCGACTTCATGGGCCCAAGTTTAGGGGAAATGAGTGCGTAGCGGCGTCAAATGGGGATGGGATGATCGTTTCGTCGTTTCGTCGTTTGGTCAAGCCCTGCCCGGCTTGCGGGGGCGGGTTGGCTGGGGGCCGATTCTGGTCGTTCGATCGCTTCGTCGTCAAGCCCGGGTAGGGTGGATAAGCGCAGCGCAGCCTCCTTCCAGCGGCAGGTAGAACCAGCGGTTCACCATTAGCCGTAAGCTCTGTCGGATTCGCTGAGCTGCTCCGGTCGGCTGTTGGCGTGGAGCCAGTCGGCGAGTTCGGCCTCGTCGAGTTCGCCGGCGGCAAGTGCGACCATTTTCTGGTATCGATCCGGCATCGACGCGACGAGTTCCCAACCGTTCAGCAGCAGAAATAATCGCATTGCGATGTACGCCGTTCGCCTGGTGCCATCGGCGAACGGATGGTTTCTGGCGATACCGAGTACATAGGCTGCTGCCAGATCGGTCAACTCGCCTTCTGGTCCTCCATACGCCGCTCGTTACAGAGGACGGGCCAGTGCAGATTCGAGCAAAGCCCGGTCAGACATTCCCGTTCCGCCGCCATGCTCGGCGATCTGACGCTCGTGAACGGCCTCGACCAGCCCCGGGATCAGCCCAATGGGTTCGCCGATGCTCGTTGGGCGAGCTCGCGCAGCAGATCTCGATTCTTACGCATGATCTTCTCCGCAACTTCCATCTTCTGCGCGAACTCCGGATCGCAAGGGGTCAGCTTGATGCCGTCGGGCGTCTCGAGAAGCATCAGTTCATCACCGCGGCCGACGCGCAGCCTTTCGAGCAGGTCGCGCGGCAGCACGAAGTCGGTGGAGTTGCCAATGGTGGTCAACTTGAGCTTGCGGGTCATGACGATGCCCGGGTCGGTGTTGACCCGCCGATTATTACGAACGTTATGACACGCTTCCCAATGTGATCAGTCTGCGGCAGGAGGCACCGACGACCGTGCGCTGAATCGGCGCATCAGGCGCTAGTGTACCCCGTGGTTAATCCTGTGACATTCAGAGTGCGACTGAGTCGACAGTGCAAGGCGCGACCCGAAGTGAATGGCAAGCCCTTTGCAAGGGTCGGAACGTCGCAATGTCGACTCAGACGCATTCCCGGCGAGCCCTGCCTTGCAACCAAGCGCTTTCCGACTCGCTGAAAGATACAGGATTAACGACGGGGTGCACTAGGCACGGTAGCCTTCGCTTTCGATGACAAAGCCTGCACGTTCAACGATGGCCTCGGTTTCACGATTCGGATGGCAGCCGCCGGCAAGTGCCGTCCAGGCAGGCTGGATCGCGTTGAGCACGCTGCGACCGAAGCGCTTGCGCGCGTGGACATGCTCAAGCATCAACAGTCGCCCGCCGGGTTTGAGCACACGCCGAATCTCGGCCAAACCACGCATCGGATCTGGCACGCTGCAGAACACCAGCCCGGAGACCACGCGGGCAAAGCTGGCGTCGGCGAACGGCAGCGACTCGACCGAGGCATGCAGGATGGCGGCGTCGTGCCCGCGTGCCCGAGCGCAATCGAGTGGCTCGCGGTGAAAATCGAGCGCAACGAGTTCAGCATCGACGGGGTAAAGCGGCAGCATCAGTCCGGTGCCGCAGCCGACTTCCAGCACCCGGCCGCGCGCATCGACAACCAGCTCGCGCCGCCACCGATTCAGGCCCGGCAGTGCCTGCATCGCCAGGTCGTCGAGCGAGGGAATCTGTTCAACGCCGAGCATGGGCCGGATCCTCCGATCAATCGCCGACCGGAATCGAGCGACAGAACTGCTTCACTTCTCGGTAGGTGGTCGGTCGCCGAGCCGCTGGCGAACTTCACGAATCGGATCGAGTACGGCGCCAAATGCATCAATTACATCTGGATCGAAAAAGCTGCCGGTCTCGGCGTGCAGATACGCCAGCGCGTCGGCCTCGCTCCAGGCCGGCTTGTAGGGCCGCTCGGAGGTCAGCGCATCGAACACGTCAGCCACAGCGACGATTCTTGCCGATAGCGGGATGGCCTTGCCGACCAGGCCATCCGGATAGCCCCCACCATCGAAGCGCTCGTGATGATAGAGCGCAATATCCATGCCGTGCGCCAGCAGGCGCTCACCTTCGATGCCAAGTCGCTCAGCCACGGCCAACAGCACCTGCGCGCCGATCACCGGGTGGCGCCGCATTTCGGCCCGCTCGTCGACGGTCAGGGGCCCCTGCTTGAGCAAAATCCGGTCGGTGATCCCGACCTTGCCGATGTCGTGCAGCGGCGCGAATGTTTCGATCTGCTCCGCATATCGTGGCGCTTGTCGTGCATCGACCGCACCGCGCCGCACCATCTCTTGGGCAATGATGCCGGCGTAGCGCTGCATCCGCTCCAGATGCCGTCCGGTGGTGGGGTCGCGCTTTTCGGCCAGTTCCGCCAGCCCCCGCACCATCGACAGCCCGAGATGCTCGATGTGGACACTGCGGTAGAACGCCGCAGCGATCAGGTGACCGACATTCTGCAGCCAGCGCTCGCGCCAGCCCGCGAAGGCCTCCGATCTGCTGCTGCCAAGCAACAGCCCACCGATGACCTGTTGGTCGTCCCGAATCGGCAGCAATGCCACCGATGCCAGTCCCAGGCCAGCCAGTTCATGCAGCAGCGGATCGCGGTGCGGCAAATCGCCGTCACCATTGCGAAGCACCGCAAACACCGAATGTCCGGTGCGGCAGGCCTCGCCAAGCAGCGTATCTGCCAGGGGCCAGCCCTTTTCTGCCAGCGCCGGACCGGACCCATCGAAGCCGGACCCCTCGAAGCCGGGCCGACCCAGTCGGAGCCGCATGCGGCCGTCCTTGATTTCGACCAGCCCCAGCCATTCGATCATGAACCGGCGCTTGAGCCGCATCGGCAGCCGATCGATTGCCTCCTGCAGGGTCTTGGCGCCGTTCAGTGCGTCGAGCACTTCGACCAGTTGCTCGGTGCGTCGTGCCAGCTGGGCGACATCCGATTCCAGTTGTCCGAGCTCATCATCGATGATCCGGCGAGTCGATGGCTCGAAGCGCCCGTCCGACATCCTGCGGACCGCATGAGCGGTCTGTTCGATGCGGCGAAACACGCGTGCATGCAGCAGCCAACCGGTGACCAGGGCCAGCGCGAGCGTAGCCAGCGCCAGGGCGATGCTGGAGATCCAGAGCCGGTGTCCCGATTGCCGGCTCGACTGCTCGAGTTCGTTGCGATAGTCGGCAATGCCAGTCAGCAGCGGTGCCGATTGGTCACGAATGAACTTCGCAGCCCATTCCAGCCGCGGGCGATCCTTTTCGGAACCAATCTGTTCTTCCAGCCCGTTGCGAAACTGGTTCCACGTTTCCGGATTCAAGCCCGCTGTGAGCGCCGCCAGGTCGGCGACCAGCCAGTCCATGGTCTGGATATCCTCGCGCAATTGCGAATAGTACAGCTCGACATCGCGGAAGAAATCCGGGTACGTGCGCGGTGCAACATTGGCGTAATGCTCGGCCCGCTCCACCATCCTGGCAAAGTGATGGTCCAGTCGCGCAGCCAGCTGCACGCTGTGCTGGTCGTTCTGCAGCCGCTGGATGGTCCAGAGCGAATGCCCCGCACCAAGCAGGATGAGCGCGACGAATAGTGCAAGCGATAACCGCAGCGAACGACTCAGGCGAAACGCTCTTGCCTCTTCCTTTCGCCTCAGGCTGCGTTCGCCGAAGCTGACGAGCGGACGTTCCTGGTTTTGGTCGAGGACTTCCGGGCCTGTGGAATTCTGGTCATCCATGCACAACGGGACCGCAGAATCTGAAACTTTCGTTCATCGCAAAGTCCTCCCTCGCCTGCACGGGATGACGATCCCGGGTGGAATTCTGGTCATCCAAGCACTACGGGACCGCCGAAGCCGCAACTTTCGTTCAGGGCCCGGGCCTCGTGCACTTGTGCGGCAGGCCGATCCGGCGCGGGCCGGATCGGAAGCCACATCAACAACTCAGAGCAGCTGTTCCAGTTCCGGAATGAGCTGAAACAGGTCGCCGACCAGGCCGTAATCGGCGATCTCGAAGATCGGCGCCTCGGCGTCCTTGTTGATGGCAACAATCGTGCCGGCATCCTTGATTCCGGTCAAATGCTGGATGGCGCCGGAGATGCCGATGGCGAAGTACAGCTCCGGCGCAATGATTTTGCCGGTCTGACCGACCTGCAGCTCATTCGGCACATATCCGGCGTCGACCGCGGCGCGCGACGCACCGACCGCGGCACCCAGCTTTTTCGCAAAGTTGAAGATCAGCTCGAACTTTTCGGCAGAGCCCAGCGCACGGCCACCGGACACGACCCGGTCGGCGGTCTGCAGGTCCGGACCTTCGCCGCCGCCGGATTGCAAGCCGATGTAGCGGGTGTGGCCGGGGTCGGCAGCCTGCGCGCTACGGCTCTCGACCTCGGCGCTGTCGTTACCCTCGGCGGTGGCCGAAAACGAAGCACCGCGAATGGTAGCAACCACGATCGAGTCGGCCGGTGCCTTGACCGTGACGATCGCGTTGCCGGCGTAGATCGGGCGCTTGAAGCTATGGCTGTCCAGCACTTCCTGCACATCGGAGATCTGGTTGACGCCAAGCAGTGCCGCCACGCGCGGCATCAGGTCACGGCCGAACGTGGTCGAGGGTCCGAGAATGTGGCTGTAGTCGCCGGCGAGGGCAGCGATCTCCGGGGCGAGCCGGGCGGCGACGGGCTGTGCGAAACCGGCATCGGCAACCGCGAGCACGCGGCTGACACCTTCAAGCCGTGCAGCCTGGGCCGCGACTTCATCGGCGCCATCGGCAAACACCACCATATCGATCGAATCGATGCCGAGCCGGCGGGCGCCGCTCAGGGTCTTGGCGGTGGCCGGGTTGAGTGTGCCGGACTCATGCTGGGCAATGATCAGTACGCGAGACATGTCAGAGCAACCCCTTGTTCTTGAGTTCGTCGACCAATTCCTGGGCCGAGCCGAGAATGCGACCACCGCTCCGCTTCGGCGGCGCCTCGAAGGTGGTGACTTCAAGTGCCGGGCCAGGATCGATACCCAGCGAATCCAGCTCGATCTCGTCGAGCGGCTTGCGCTTGGCCTTCATGATGTCCGGCAGCTTGACGAATCGGGGCTCGTTGAGGCGCAGATCGCAGCTCAGCACGGCCGGCAGATCGACTTCCAGCGTTTCGAGGCCGGCATCGACCTCGCGCGTGACCGTGGCCGTACCGTCGGCCAGCTCGACCTTCGAGGCAAAGGTGGCCTGCGGGCGATCCCACAGCGCCGCCAGCATCTGGCCGGTCTGGCTGTTGTCACCGTCGATCGCCTGCTTGCCGAGGAACACGATGCCAGGCTGCTCGCGCTCGATCAGTCTCATCAACACGCGCGCAACAGCCAGCGGCTGCTGTGCCTCGACCGCCACGACATGGATGGCGCGATCGGCGCCCATCGCCAGCCCGGTACGCAGCTGCTGCTGGCAATCCTTGCTGCCGATCGAGACCACGATGACCTCGTCGGCCTGACCGGCCTCCTTCATGCGCAGCGCTTCTTCGAGCGCGATTTCATCGAACGGGTTGATCGACATCTTGACCCCGTCGGTCTCGACACCGGAACCATCGGATTTGACGCGCACCCGGACGTTGTAATCCACCACGCGCTTGATCGGAACGAGGATTTTCATGGCATTCGCATTCGGTAGAACCAATACTCAATTGTAGCGGCTCCCGGTCAATGGCGGTTTTCAGGAAGCAAGTTCCCGGATTCTCGTCGTTTCGTCGTCGGACATCGGTCGGACTCCTGAGCCGCCCCGGCTTGCGGGGTGAGTCCGAAGCGACAAAGCGACAAAACGACGACCCAACCAACAAACCAAAGCTATCATCCAGATTGACCTCCCCCGTTCCGCGCCGATGCCCCCCTCCCCGCTGATGCACCAGATTCACGCCGCCGCCACGTCCGGGCGGGTGCTGGTGATGGGCATTCTGAACGTGACGCCGGATTCGTTTTCCGACGGAGGACGTTTCGACCGGGTCGAGACCGCGGTGGCGCAGGCGCGCCGGATGGCAGACGAAGGTGCCGACATTCTCGACATCGGCGGCGAATCGACCCGGCCCGGTGCCGCGTCGGTGGATGCGGCGGCCGAAATCATCCGAGTGGTGCCGGTGATCGAGGCGATCCGGGCCGAGAGCGCATTGCCGATCTCGATCGACACGATGAAAGCCGAGGTCATGCGAGCCGCGGTCACAGCAGGGGCGACGATGATCAACGATGTCAATGCGCTCCGCGCTCCCGATGCGCTGCAGGCCGTGGCCGTACTGGACGTGCCGGTGTGCCTGATGCACATGCAGGGCGAGCCGCGCACGATGCAGCGCGCACCCCACTACGAAGATGTGGTCAAGGAACTGCTGGCGTTTTTCCGCGAGCGTATCGAGCGCTGCGTCGAGGCCGGAATCGAGCGCGACAGGCTGATCATCGACCCCGGCTTCGGCTTTGGCAAGACGCTGGACCACAACCTTCGACTACTGGCCGAACTGGCGCGCTTCGGCGAACTCGGCCTGCCATTGCTGGCCGGCATTTCACGCAAGTCGATGCTCGGCACACTGACCGGCCGCGCGCGCCCGGACCAGCGCGTCGCCGCCTCCGTCGCCGCCGCCGTGCTGGCCGCAGAGCGTGGCGCCCGAATCGTGCGCGTCCACGACGTCGCCGAAACGGTCGATGCGATGAGGGTGCTCCAGGCGCTGCGCGCTTGAGTTTTCAGATTTCAGGATTCAGCCGCCTCCCGGATGCATCGCGGCCGGTCTTTTCTGGAAACCGAGAACTCCTGAATCAGACGATATTCAGGAAATTCCTGAGCATGTCGTGGCCATGCTCGGTGAGGATCGATTCGGGGTGGAACTGGACGCCCTCGAGTGGCCAGTCGCGATGGCGCAAGCCCATGATCTCGTCGCGCTGCCGGCCTTCGGCATCGAATGCAGTCCAGGCGGTCTCGACCAGGCAGTCGGGCAGCGATTCACGCTCGACGATCAGCGAGTGGTAGCGGGTCGCCTCAAACGGATTGGAGAGCCCGCAAAACAGGCCCTGGTCGCTGTGGTGAATCGGCGAAGTCTTGCCATGCATTACTTGGCGGGCACGCACCACCTTGCCGCCCAGCGCCTGGCCAATGGCCTGGTGGCCGAGACAGACGCCGAGTATCGGCAGCTTGCCGGCCAGTTCGGCAACCACGTCCAGACACACTCCCGCCTCGTTCGGGGTGCATGGGCCTGGTGAGAGCACGATCGCGTCGGGCCGCAGCGCGCGGATGCCGGCCACGTCAATGGCATCATTGCGCACAGTGGTCACCTCCACGCCAAGCTCGCCCAGGTACTGCACCAGGTTATAGGTGAACGAGTCGTAGTTGTCGATCATCAGCACGTTCATCGGATGCCCCGGCTGGCCTGCGCGATGGCTCGAATCAGCGCGCGCCCCTTGTTCATGGTTTCCTCCCACTCGCGGGTCGGATCGGAATCGGCAACGATGCCGGCACCGGCCTGCAGATGAATCCGGCCATTGGCGATCAGCGCGGTGCGGATCGCAATCGCGAAATCAGCCTCGCCATGCCAGTTCATCCATCCCACCGCCCCGGCATAGATACCACGCCGCACCGGTTCGAGCTCGGCAATGATCTCCATCGCGCGGACTTTCGGCGCGCCGGACAGGGTGCCGGCCGGGAACGTGGCGCGCAGCACGTCGATCACGCCGGTGTCGGGCCTGAGCCGACCCTTCACCTGGCTGACGATGTGCATCACGTGCGAGTAGCGCTCGATGATCATCCGGTCGGTCAGCTCGACCGAGCCGATCTCGGCGATCCGGCCGACGTCGTTTCGACCCAGGTCGATCAGCATCAGGTGCTCGGCGCGCTCCTTCGGATCGGCCAGCAGTTCCTCAGCCAGATGACGATCCTCGGCCTCGGTCGCGCCGCGCGGCCGGGTGCCGGCGATCGGCCGAACCGTGGCCTCGCCGTCGGCCACGCGCACCAGCACCTCGGGCGAGGAGCCGACCACCTGGAAGCCGCCGTCATCACTGTCGAAGTCGAAGAAGTACATATACGGCGAAGGATTCAGCGCCCGCAGCGCGCGATAGACGTCGAGCGGCCGGGCCGCGAGATCGACGCTCATGCGCTGGCTCAGGACCACCTGCATTGCATCTCCGGCCAGAATGTAGTTGCGAATCTGCCCGACTGCGGCCTCGAAATCGGCCTGGGCAAAGCCGTAATCGAAATCGCCCTCGTCCGGAATCGGTAGCTCGATCGCGGGCGGATAGCCCGGCGAGCCGGAGCGCAGCCGATGGGTGAGCTGGTCGAGTCGGCGCTCGGCGACGTCGAAGCCGGCGGCGTCTTCCGCCTCGGCATGGACGATCAGAAAAAGCTTGCCCAGCAGGTTGTCGAATACTGCCAACTCGTCGACCTGCAGCAGCAGGATTTCCGGCACGCCAAGTGCATCGGGCTTGGCCGAAAAATCCAAGCGCGGCTCGATCCGGGCCACGCTCTCATAGCCGAAGTAGCCGACCAGGCCGCCAGCAAGCTTTGGCAGCTCGGGCAGCTCGGGCGCGCGCACCTGGCGTGTGAGCGCTTCGACCTCGGCCAGCGGGTCGACCCCTTCACGACGTTCGACCACGCGACCGTAGTCCAGCGCCTCGAACAGCGTGCCGGTGGCGCGCCAGGCACGGCGGCACGGCAGGCCGATCATCGAGTACCGACCCCAGTTTTCACCACCCTCGACCGATTCCAGCAGGAACGAATTGGGACCATCAGCCAACTTCAGATAAACCGAAAGTGGTGTATCGAGGTCCGCCGTCACCGAACGCCAGACCGGAATCCGGTTGTAGCCTTCGGTTTTCAGCTGATCGT
>Ga0100394_1005255_pt1 | contig 10526 bp, 7 predicted proteins | sample CryGeymeta201518_FD_81549 | JGI IMG/M metagenome (GOLD analysis project Ga0100394, IMG submission 81549) | Groundwater microbial communities from Crystal Geyser aquifers in Utah, USA - Crystal Geyser metaG 2015-18 | ecosystem: Environmental > Aquatic > Deep subsurface > Groundwater | place: USA... | reverse complement strand
GGCTGTGCTGTTGGAGGAATACGAACAGGCGAGGAAGCGCGGGGCCGTGATCCTGGGCGAGGTCATGGGTTTTGCCTGCAACAACAACGGGGGCGATCTCATCCTGCCGAATCGGGCCGGAATCAGCGAAACCCTGCGTCTCGGCCTCGAGGATGCGGCCCTAACGGCCGATGAGGTCGATTTCGCGAGCGCCCACGCCACGGGAACCAGGATGGGCGACGTGATCGAAGCCCAGGCCATCCATGCCGTTTACGGCGGCGGACCCTTCGTGACAGGTCTCAAGGGATACATGGGGCATACGATGGGTTCCTGCGGCGTCATCGAGACCATCCTGACCCTCTATATGATGCAGGACGGATTCATCGCCCCGACTCTCAATCTGGAGGAACCCGACGAACGATGCGCCATGATCCGGCATACCATGTGTCTGCGGGAACAGCCGATCCGTGTTGCGTCCATCCAGAACTTTGCCTTTGGCGGCGTCAATACGGACCTGTTGATCAAGAGGTTCGTCTGAATTCCGCCATGGTTTTTCCCGTGAGACATATCAATCCGGCGATTTGCGGAGGGATAGGAAGGCGTTTATTTCCCTATCTGTCGTCGGTGCGCAGCAGTCTTCGAATGGCCTTCCCCGTGGGCTGTTTCGGAATTTCGGCCACAAAACGGATGGTGCGCGGCGCCTTGTGAGGCACAAGCTGCTCTTGGCAATGGGTCAGCAGCTCTGCCGCCGTCGCTGTCGCGCCGTCGCGCAGGACCACGCTGGCGACAACAACCTGTCCGCGCACCGCGTCGTTCGCCCCGACCACGGCGGCCTCCTGGACGGCCGGATGCCGGACAAGCGCCGCCTCCACCTCACTCGGATAGACGTTGAAGCCGCTTGTGATGATCAGGTCGTCCTTCCGATCGACAAGGTAGAAGTAGCCGTCCTCGTCCATGCGGGCGAGATCGCCGGTGTAGAGCCAGCCGGAACGCAGCGTCCGCGCGGTCAGCGCCTCGTCTTCCCAATAGCCGCGCATGATCTGTGGCCCCTTCACCGCCAGTTCGCCCACCTCGCCGACGCCGAGCTCACGCTCGCCGGTCTCTGGATCGACGATCCGGGCATCTGTGTCGAGCAGCGGGATGCCGATGCTGCCTTGCCGCTCCGGCCGTGCGGTGGGAAACATGTGCGTCGAAGGCGCCTCCGACAGACCGTAGGCCTCCATGATCGCGTGCCCGGTCAGCCGCCGGAACTGTTCTTGAACATGGGCGGGCAGGGGCGCGCCGCCGCTGCATGGCACTTCGATGCCGCAGAGAATCTTCCGCATCGACTCGCCCTGTGCGGCGAGCACGGCCCAAAGCGCCGGTACGGCGGGGAAGGAGATGGGCCGGTATTTCTCTAAAAGCGGGACCAGCGGCGCAATAGACATGACGTCGAAGCGCGGCACCAGAACCATGCGGTACCCCCGGAGGACCGACAACTGCAGGCAGACGGTGAATCCGAAGACGTGGAAAAAGGGCAGGATGCAGATCACCGCCCCATTGTTATCCTCAATGGGTGGCCGACGGCTGTGGATGAGCTGCCAGACGTTGGCCACCAGGTTTCTGTGCGTCAGCATGACCGCTTTGGGCGCGCCGACCGTCCCGCTGGTGAGCTGCAAGAGCGCCAGGTCGTCGGGGGCGTTCACCGACGGAGGCGGGTCGGCGGGCTGGCGGCCAAGAAGGTCGGTCATCAGCGCCAGTCGGGGCCGCACCGCACTCAGGTCCAAGGTCTTTTCCGCACCGAAGACGCTGTGGAAAATGACGTGCTCGACGGGCGATTGCGCCGTCCCCTGCAGTACGCCCTCCAGGAAGATGTCGAGCGTGACCACGACACGGGCTCCGGTGCGCGAAAGGATGCGAGAAAGCTCCGGGCCGCGGGTCATCACGTTTGCATTGACCAGCACGCCGCCCGCTTTGAACACGCCGTAGCTGGCAATGACGTATGTGGGCGAATTCGGCAGCAGCAGGACGATGCGATCTCCGGGGAGTACGCCGAGTTCACGGAGCGCCCAGGCGAACTGATTGGTGCGCCGATCGAGCTGCCCGAAGGTCATGTCGATGTCGTTGAAGCTTGTTGCCACCCAATCGGGGTGCGCGCGGGCGGTGCGGTCAAGCAACCCCTGCAGTGGGATTTCCGGGTAGTCGAGCGGTTCGCTCAGCGGCTGATCGTACTGTGCTGCCCAACGTTTGTTCATGGTGCGCCCCCCTTGTTCGACGAACACGATGAAGGATGGATGGAAAGTGACTCTAACCGTTGGCGGAGGTTACGAGGAACGGCTTTGTATGTCAACGAATTTCTGCCATATCAAACCTGCGCAACGCCTGATGCACTCATCCGGTTGAAGGGTTTCTTCCTCGCAGGATAGCGACGGGTAATCATTTTGTTTCCCCAATATTTATGATATGGATGGCGGGAATTTGGACGTCTGTCCCGCCGGGATCCGCGCCGCCCCCCTGGCGCTGTCGGTCCGGGAGGGGGTTGTTCCGCTCCTTAAGAGGTGAACCATGGGCACAAACAACGTCGTTTTTCTGGAAGTCATCGGGTGGTTCGACGAATCGGGAAAGGAGTTGGTCCATCGGATTCCCGAGCAGGGTTCCGGAGAGATCAAATGGGGCGCCCAGATGACCGTCCGGGAGAGCCAGGCTGCCGTTTTCTTTTACAACGGCAGGGCTTGCGACGCCTTCGGACCGGGGCGGCACACCTTAAAGACGGCAAACATCCCCCTTCTCACGAAGGTCCTCAGCCTCCCCTGGGGGATGACAAGCCCGCTCCGCGCCGAGGTCTATTTCACAAACATGAAGGTCTTCCCCAATCTCACCTGGGGCACGCGCGACCCTGTCGCCTTTCGGGACCGTGAGCTCGGTCTCATCCGCCTGAGGGCGTTCGGGGTTTTCAACCTCCGAATCATCCAGCCCGTCCTCTTCATCAACAGCCTTGTCGGGACACAAGGGGTTTTCACGACAGAAGCGATTTCCGAATACCTGAACCGGGTGATCGTCTCCCGCTTCAACGACTTCATGGGGGAAAAAATCGACACGATCTTCGATCTCCCCGCGAAATACAACGAGCTCTCGGGGGAGCTGAAAAAGGTTCTTCAGACCGACTTCACGCAGTTTGGCCTGGGTCTCGCGGACCTCTACATCAACTCGATCACGCCCCCCCCGGAGGTGCAGAAGGCGATCGACGACAAGAGCCGGCTCGGCGTCTTCGACGACCTGAACAAACTCCTGAAGATGAAGGCCGCGATGGCTCTGGAAGCCGCCTCCCAATCGCAAGGCGAAGCGGGGGCCGGCCTCGGGATGGGGATGGGATTCATGATGCCGGCGATGTTCGCCGAGACCTTCCGCGGAGGATCTACCCCGACGGCGCCGGTGGAATCCGTCTCATGCCCCGGCTGCGGCCAGCCGGTCCAGAGGGAGGCGAAATTCTGTCCCAAGTGCGGCCAGCAGATCCTGATCTTCCAAAAGTGCGCTGGATGTGGGGAAAACCTCCCCGCGAACGCGAAATTCTGCGTTCAGTGCGGTCGATCCGTCGAGCAGAAGCCGCAGCAGAAAAAGTGCCCCCATTGCGGTGCGGCGAACCTGCCGAACTCGATCTACTGCAACCAGTGCGGCGAAAAAACGGTCAAATGAGGTCATTGCAAAACGTTTTGTCATGCCCGAATGCTCTTATCGGGCACCCAGGATTTTAGGCAGTTACAAGCTGAATTCCCGCCCGGAAACGTCGCGGGAATGACAGAAGGGGAAGTTTTGCAATGAGCTCAAATAGGAATTGGACCCTACTCAGGTCCTCCACCTTTTTCTTCTAACTGGAATGTGGTGAACGGATCTTACTGGCAGATCGAACACGGCTGCCCCCAGTGCGGGGCGCCGGTGACGCTGGAAGAGACGGACCGGCTTTTGGTCTGCCCCTTCTGCCGAACCCGTCTTTATCTCGTCGCTGAGGACCATTTCCGCTATCATATTCCACCGCCCACCGCCGGCGTCGATGGAGAACTCCTCTACATCCCCTACTGGCGCCTCCGGGGTTCCCTGTTTTCCGTCAACGCCTCCGAAGTGACCCGCCGTTTTGTCGATGCGACCACCCTGGCCGTCAACTTCCAGGGACTGCCTTTTTCGCTCGGTCTCCGGCCGCAGGTCCTGAAGCTCCGCTTCATTTCGCCGGACACGCAGGGTCGGTTCATCACTCCGGACCTGCCCTTTGACCGGGCGATTCCCGGCCTGGGCGCCGCCCCGAAAGGGGTCTTTTACCAGAATTTTATCGGCGAGACGGTGTCTCTGCTCCATACCCCGCTTCTCCTCCGGGGAGAGACTCTCTACGACGCCGTCCTCGGAAGGCCAATTTCTACATGTACCGCCGGCGACAGCGAACGTCTGCAACGCTCGTCCCTTTCGACACGGAGGCAGGTCCGCTTCATTCCGACTCTTTGCCCCCACTGTGGGTGGGACATGGAAGGGGAAAAGGATTCCCTTGTCCTGATCTGCCGGAACTGCAATACCGCCTGGACCTGCCCGGAAAATGCGTTCCGACAGGTTCCATTCGCCGTGATGACGCCCCCCGCAGGGACGGGAGAGATCGCCGGTTACATCCCTTTCTGGCGGATGAGACCGCGGATCGAGGGAATGGCCCTCGCCTCCTATGCCGACCTGATCCGCGTGGCAAACCTGCCGAAGGCAACGGTTCCCGCCTTCGAAACCGCGCCTCTCTACTTCTGGTCGCCGGCCTTCAAGGTCAATCCGGTCCTCTATTCCCGGTGGGCGCAGCAGATGACGATCCTGAGGCCCACAGGCGACGCGGATGACCGCCTCCCTGAGACCGCCCTCTACCCGGTCACGCTCCCGCTTGCCGAAGCGGTCGAGGGGATCATCATCATCCTTGCCCAGATGAGCGCCGATAAGCGGAAGCTTTACCCGAAACTTGCCGGACTCCGCGTAACACTGGAAGAATCCCGCTTGGAATACCACCCATTCGTCATAAACCACAACGAACTTATCCACGCTTCCCTGGGGATCGCCCTCGACCGGACCTCCCTCAACTACGGCGCCCGGATGTAGCCGTTCCTTTCCCGACTAACCCCCCATGCCCAGGCGCGGGCACAACGAAACATGAAAATCCTCCCGTGCCCCCCCCTTTAGCAAAGGGGGGTTGGGGGGATTTTCATATAAAATCCTGTCCGGATCGCCAAAATGACCGCCCATCAACCATTCGGGCCGGCATTGCTGCATAGCCGCTTGTACATCTGCCTTTTGTTGACAGAATCCAGATTGAGGGGCATACTGACCTCGCTTGAATCCGACGTCATGCGCGGTGACGCCGGTTGCATTTTCTGGCGGAGGAACCGGGGAGACGATGGGCTTTTGCCAACGCCTCCTGTTCGCTGGATGTTTTCCCGGCCAAGGAAGCAGGATGACCGACCATGAGCGACGCTTTGACGAAAGAGGCCGGGAAATCCGGCGAGAAAAAGGCCCTGGTCTTTGATATCCAGCGTTTCTGCCTTCATGACGGGCCGGGAATCAGAACGGTCCTCTTTTTCAAGGGCTGCGCCCTCCGATGCGCCTGGTGCCACAACCCGGAATCCCATCAGTCGAGGCAGGAGGTCGCCTTTTTCGCCCACTGCTGCGTCCGGTGCTATGCCTGCCGCGAGGTCTGCCCGAAAACGGCCATTCTCACCGGACCCGATCGCAGGATCGATCACTCGCTTTGCGACGGTTGCGGAAACTGCGTGGCTGCCTGCCTGACCCGGGCCCTGAGAATGATCGGAAAAACATGGGGGACGGCGGATCTGCTTGCGGAGGTGCGGAAGGATCGGGATTTTTTTATCTCCTCCGGGGGAGGGGTCACCCTGTCGGGCGGCGAGCCGATGCTGCAGGCCGCTTTCTTAGAGGGGTTCCTGCCGTTTCTCAAGGGCGATGGCATCCATGTAACCCTTGAGACCTGCGGCCATTTTCCCTGGGCGGACATGGAGAGGATAGCCCCCTTCCTGGACCTGATCTATTTTGATCTGAAGCAGATGGATTCGGCGCGTCACGAATCCTATACGACCCGGGGGAACGGACTTATTCTGGACAACTTCCGGAGGCTGGCCGCCGTGTTCCCGCACTTGCAGCCCCGAATGCCGGTCATTCCGGGCTGCAACGACGACGAGAAAAATATCTTCGCCACTGCGGCGTTGCTTCATGAATGCGCGCTGGAGACGATTCATTGCCTGCCCTACCACAGGCTGGGGGAGGCGAAACGAGGCCGGATCGGGATGGGCAGGCCCAGCCCCGACCTCAACATTCCCGACAGGCCGGGCCTTGGGCCGGCAGTCGAGCGCTTTACCAGGGAGGAAATCCATGTTGTCGCCTACGACTGAAAGCACACAATGTTCGAGACGGATCAATGCATTGAGGCAAGCCGTTCAGGGCGCTAAACCCGGGGTTTGCACCGAGCGGGCCATGATCTGGACGCGGTACTTCAAAGACAAAGAGAATCGGAAGAAGTCGCCCTATATCCGGATCGCGGAGGCCTTGACGGAGGTCCTGAAAGACAAATCGATCCGGATCTATCCCGATGAACTGATCGTGGGCAATTATTCGTCCAAGCGGGTAGGGGGCGCCATCTACCCGGAGCTCCACGGCATCCCCGTCATTGCCGAGGCGCACACGTTCGCCAAAAGGAAGACCAATCCGCTGGATATATCGAACGGCGAATTGCGGCAATTGCTCTCCATCGTCCCCTTCTGGCTGCCGCGATTTCTCGCGATGAAATTAGACGCGGGATTTGTAAAGAAGCTGGCCCTCATCGCCGATCAGTTGACGGCAAAATTCTATCTCATCAATGAACTGGGCGGGGTGGCCCACATTGCCCCGGATTATGCGAAACTCATCGCTGTCGGAACGGAGGGGATCGCGGCCGAGGCCGAGGGATACCAGAAGGATGCTCCCCCGGGGTCGGAAACGTGGTGTTTCTATGAAGGGGTGAGGATCATCCTCGCCGGCCTGGCCCGCTTCGGCGAACGGTATGCCGGCCTGGCACGGGAAATGGCCGCCCAAGAAAAAGAGCCAACGCGAAAAGTGGAATTGGAAACCATCGCGGAGGTGTGTCAGCGGGCGCCCCGCCTGGGCGCCAGAACATTTCACGAGGCCCTTCAGTCCCTCTTCTTCGCCCAGATCGCCGTCAACCTGGAGAGCCTGGATAACGGCATCTGTCCGGGCCGGATCGACCAGTACCTCTACCCATACTACCAAACCAGCCTGAAGGATCCTTCCTTCTCACCGCGGCAGGCGAAGGAACTTCTCGCCGCCTTTTCGATCAAGATGGCGGAGATCATTCCCGTCTTCTCGAAACCGATGATGAGGTTCCACGGGGGCATGTTCAACGGGCAGGTGGTCACCGTGGGAGGGGTGGACGAAAGCGGCAACGATGCCGCCAATGAGCTCAGCGATCTGCTCCTCGAAATCATGGATGAGCTCCGGATGCGCCAGCCGAATTTTCACGCCCGGGTGCACCAATCCTCCCCGGAGGCGTACCGGCATAAAATTAGCCGGACATTGGCCTCCGGCAGCGGCTCGCCCGCCCTCTACAACGACGAGGTGATCATCGAGGCCCTCTGCAGGCACGGCTATAAGACCGCCGATGCGAGAAACTACACCGCCGTCGGCTGCGTGGAACCCGTTTGCCAGGGGAAGAGCTTCTCTTCGACCGATGCGGCCCTCTTCAACCTCCCCATCATGCTGGAGATGGCCCTCAATGAGGGGCGGCGCTTCGGTTCCTTTTTCCGGAGCGGCCGGAAGACCAAACCGGCAAACCGGATGAAATCCATGGAAGATGTCCGGGAGGCCTTCGAAGGGCAGTTGCATTTCTTGATCCAGCGATTGATCGGTGATCTGCATCTCGTGGAGAAGGCCAATCACAAAGAGCATCCCACGCCGCTGAGCAGCGCGCTGCTCGATGGTTGCCTCAAGTCGGGCCGATGTTCCACCGGCGGCGGCGCCGTTTACAATTTCTCCGGCATTCAGTGCGTGGGGCCTGCCGACACGGGCGACGCCCTCTATGCCATCGACCGAGCGGTTTTCCGGGAGCGGAAAATGACCCTGCCTGGCCTGGTGGAACTCCTGAAGAAGGACATCCCGGATGAGAAATGGCTGCTGTACTTGAGGGGTCTGGACAAATTCGGCAATGACGAACCGGAGGCGGACGGTTGGACCCGATACGTCATCGCCGCCTTCGACGTCGCGCTCGGCGGATATGCGAGCGCCCGGGGAGGCCGGTATGTGACCGGCATCTACTCGGTCACGGCCCATCAGTATTTCGGGAACATCACCGGCGCCCTGCCCCACGGACGCCGACGGGGAGAGGCCTTCGCCTCTGGGATCGCCCCGGTGAACGGCATGGATCGAAAAGGCCCGACGGCCCTCTTGAACTCGGTCAACAGCATCGATTTTACCCAGATCGCCAATGGGGTCAACCTGAATCTCCAGTTTGACCGGGCCCTCTTGAAGGGTGAAAAGGGGGCCTCTCTCCTTGACGCTTTGCTGAAGATCTACTTTGAACGGGGAGGAATGCAGGTCCAGGTGAATGCCTTCGATCCCCGGATTCTGGTGGAAGCGAGAAATGACCCGCACAAATATCCCCATCTCCTGGTTCGCGTTTCCGGATATTCCGCCTATTTCAACGACCTGGCGCCAGCCATGAAGGATGAGATCATCAGCCGAACCGTGATCGCGTCCGTCTGTTGATATGGAATGCACCGCTGATCCGGAAATACCAGCAGGGGAAGGGGATCTTGTTCTCCCAGGGATACGGGATGACGGAGGCATTCCGCCTCACCTCGCTGGATCTGGAGAATTAATCCGGAAGGCCGGTTCCGTGGGCAAGATCCTCAAGAAGGAGCTGAAGGAACAGTTGTTGTAAACGTCGGGAAAACATAGGGAGAAGGAGAGAGAACCATGGGTGAACAGAAGATTGCCGTTGTTACGGGCGGCAGCCGCGGGATCGGCCGGGCCATCGCCGTAGAACTGGCCGCGCACGGGTACCAAATCGTAATCACGTATAAAACCAACGACGAGGCGGCGGCGGAGACGCTGCGGCTGATCCGGGAGGCCGGTGGGAGCGCTGAGGCGGTGAGGTTCGACGTCGGCAATGCCGCCGAGGCGGAGGGGGCGATCAACGACCTCCTCGGACGGCTGGAACGGATCGACGTGCTGGTGAACAACGCCGGGGTGACGGCGGACGGTCTTTTCCTGATGATGCCAAGGAGGGACTGGAACGCGGTCATCGATACGACCCTCCACGGCTTCTTCAACATGACCAAGCCGGTCCTGCGCGTGATGCTGCGCCGAAAAAGCGGCGCCATCGTCTCGCTCTCTTCCGTTTCAGCCCTGATCGGCAACCGGGGGCAGGCCAATTACGCCGCGGCGAAGGCCGGTCTCATCGCCGCCAGCCGCGTCCTCAGTTCCGAGGTCGCCCGGCTTGGTATCCGGGTGAACGTCGTGGCGCCGGGAGTGGTTGACACGGACATGATCCGGGATGCCCCGGTGGAAAACATCAAGCAGATGATACCGATGGGACGGATCGGCCGGCCCGAGGAGGTGGCGAAGGTGGTCCGCTTCCTCTGCTCCGACGACGCCTCCTACATCACCGGTCAGGTCATCTCCGTGAACGGGGGGATGTTCTGAGGATGAGGACAACTTTTTCCAACAGGCTGCGCCCCCCACTTGTTTCTCTTATCGGGCTGATCCTGCTGCTGCCGCTGCTCGTCGCCTGGGCCGACAGTTGGGAAGGGCTCCGCGAGGCCTCCCGCCGGATCACCTCCGTCGAGGCCCGTTTCGTGCAGAAAAAGACGCTGCCGATGCTCTCCAGGCCGTTTGTCTCCGAGGGGCGATTTTTTTTCCAGGCCCCGAGCTCGCTCCGTTGGGAATACGACCGTCCCCTCCGGAGCGTTCTGATCATGAACGGCGGCGCCGTGAAGCGCTTCCTCCGGGATCAGGGCGGCTGGCGCGAGGAGACCGGCGCGTCGCTGACCGCCATGCGGGTGGTCCTGGAGGAGATCGTGAACTGGCAGCAGGGACGGTTCGACTTGAACCCCCGTTTCCAGGCATCGCTGTCGACCGATCCCGAGCCGCAGGTGACGCTCGTTCCGCGGGAAGCCTCCTGGGGCAAGATGATCCGGCGGATCGAACTGACCTTTTCCCGGGAGCGGGCCGGCGTCATGAAGGGGGTCCGGGTGGTGGAGGACGAACGCTCTTTCACCGAACTGGATTTCAGCCAGGTCCGGCTCAACCGCTCCCTGCCGGCCTCTCTGTTTGTGAACGTGGAATGAACGCGATGCCCCTGACCTCCTCGGAAAAGATCCGGATACGGCGTTACGCTGCGGCCCACGCAATTGCGGCGGGTGCAACGGCGCTCCGCGCCTCCTGGAACCGGCGCCCGTGGTCCGCAAATTTTTTACCATCTCATGTGTGGAGAGGATGATGATCTTTCTCCGGCAAGCAAGGCCGCACCGTCTCATCCCCCTCGTCGTTCT
>Ga0100394_1005252_pt1 | contig 10529 bp, 8 predicted proteins | sample CryGeymeta201518_FD_81549 | JGI IMG/M metagenome (GOLD analysis project Ga0100394, IMG submission 81549) | Groundwater microbial communities from Crystal Geyser aquifers in Utah, USA - Crystal Geyser metaG 2015-18 | ecosystem: Environmental > Aquatic > Deep subsurface > Groundwater | place: USA... | reverse complement strand
GTGACCGCCATCAGCGGCGGCATCACGTAACCACCGACCTCGAAGAAATAGGCCAGGTCCTGAATCAGGCTGCGCTCCATCTCAGGCCGCCTCCGCTCCGGGGCGACGCTCGGCTTCACTGAAAAGATTGATCACCCGCAGCGCGGCCTTTTCCATGTCGTCCTTGATGCCCTCGGCCCAACCGGAAAGAAGGTTGCCGAAAAGCAGCATCGGAATCGCCACGATCAGGCCGAGCTCGGTGGTCACCAGCGCAATCGAGATGCCGCCGGACAGCAGCTTGGGATCACCGGTGCCGAATTCGGTGATCACGTCGAAGGTGGCGATCATGCCGGTGACGGTGCCGAGCAGGCCCAGCAGCGGTGACACTGCGGCGATCACGATGATGATCGCGCCGAAGCGGTTGAGGTGAGCGTTTTCGTGCAGGATCGCCTCGGAGACGATGTCCTCGACGTGCTCGCGGTCGCGTTCGAGGTTGCGGATCGTGGCGGCCAGAACGCGCGCAGTCGCACCTTTCCTGTTCTTGGCCACTTCCAGCGCGGCGCTGCGATCACCGCGTCGAATGTGTCCCGCGATGGCGGTCATGATGCGGTCGGTCGAAGCACCCGAGCGCTGCAGGAAGCCGACACGCAGGATCACCAGCAGCAGACCGACCAGGCCGAGGAAGAAGATGATCCAGCCGATGACGCCACCGGAATCGACCGTCTCCAGTACGCCCTTGGCGACCTTGCGCTCGACCTCGGCATTGAGCGATTCGAACAGGAAGATCGGCAACACGTCCGGGGCCTGCCCGGCCGCAAGCGCCCGCGCGGTCTCGGCGCTGACGTCGTTCCAGATCTTGAGCTCACCGTCACCGGCCGGGGCCAGCGCTCCGGCACCGCGATCGCTCAGACCGTAGGCAGCGATATTGCCAACCCGCAGGATCTGGCCATCGACCCGGGTTCCATCGGCAAGGAAGAACTCGCCGCGGTCGCTGCGTAGCCGGTGTCCGCGATCAAGGTACCCCAGTGCAGCGGTAAACAGGTTGCGCACGTCGTCGGCACCCGGCGCTCGATCGCCGAGCTCGCTGTCCCAGGCATCTTCCAGCGTGAAGTCGGCCTGGGTGAAGGTTGCGCCAAGCAGGTCGGAGTTTTCGCGCGCCAACTCGACCGAGCGCTGTGACTCGAACACCAGCGTATCGAGGCGATCGCCTTGTCCGCGCAGTTCGATCACGCGGTTCTCCAGGGTCCGAATCTCGCGCTGCAGACCCGAACGCTCCTGATCGATCCGGGCTTCGGTTTCAGTCAGCCGGCTTTCCAGGTCCCGCTTCTGGCCCTGCAGGAATGCAAATTCGCGCTGGTAGGCCTGCTCCAGCGAAGGCTGCTGCGGCTCCGGCAAGGGCGCCAACTGCTCCTCGACCGGTGCGGCTGTCGCCGGCTCGGCAGAATCTTGAGCCAGCGCATTGGGCAGCAGGGCGACGATCGACAGCGCAAGACAAGACAGCGCATAACGGATGGGCAAAACGCGAATCATGATTCGGACTCCAGCCGGACGCTGCCGTTGGGCAATTCGAAATAGCCGGTACGGATCTGCTTCTTCAGCGAATCGAACAGGCTGGCAATTCGTTCTCGATCGCGGCTGGACTCGGCGATGCGGTAGCTCCAGTCGGCTCCATTGCGAGCGACGTATCCGCTGCGGCCGTCTCGGGTCTGAAAGTAGATCGCGACTGCACCGAGCTTGGCGATGTCGGCCAGCACCCGATCGCCGCCAAGCGGAATCACCTGGCTGTACAGGCCGTTGTCGCGGGTCAGTCGAAGCTCATCCTCGTACAGGCGCCACAAACGATTGATCGCGCGTGGCGGATCCAGGGCGCCCGATTCGGCCTGGGCCCGAACCTCGGCCAGCGCCTGCAAGCGCTCGTCGCGCTTGAACGGAAAGCTCGCTGCAATATGGCGCTCGAGGTCGTCGATAATCGCCATCGCGACCGGCAGCAATTCCTCACCTGCAGCTCCGGCCTCGCGGGCGCGGTCGCGGTTTTCTGTCAATTCCTGATCAAGCTGGCGAATACGCAGCTCCTCGCGCCGAACGGTGGCCTCGAGGTCACCCTTCTGCGCCGCCAGCGAATTCATCTCGGCCCGGTGCTGATCCTGTGCACTGTTGAGTTCGGAATTCAGCGATTCGACCTCACCACGCAGCCGAACCAGTTCTTCGGCAAGCGCATCCAGCGGGTCTTGAGCCCCGGCAACGGCCGGCAACAGGAAAAGCGCCACGGCCAGGGCCGGGAGCAGACGCGGATTAAACATGAAACCTCCCGATCGGGAATGGCCGGATTGATAGAACCGGGAGTTTGGCCGCGCCAGATTTCATGACAGTGACCAAGTTGTTACGGAATTATTTCAATGACGCAAACCTCGCCCTTTTTAGTAATGAGAATCATTTGTATTTAAGGTCAAAATTTGTTAATCTCCAGCACGACAACCTACTCGATGCAGAAATCCAGGAGATCGGCGATGTTCCATGACGCATTGAATCGAGTCGAGCGAATCTGGCTGCTGGCGCTGCGCCTGAGCCATGCCTGGAGGGGCCGACCTGCATTAGCGGCCGGCACCGTCGACCGACTGTTCGCCGGGGCCGCGATGGGCCAGCTGGGCGGTGACTTTGGCGACCTGTTCGAAGCACTGAGATCGAGGAACCGTGAGATTCGGTCGGCCGACGGAGCGGCCTCCTGCAGAAAAGCCACCATTGCCCGCTGTAGGAGGGCCCTCCGCGGCCCGACCGAGAGATGCCGCCGGCAACGATCCGGCATCGACGCAATCCGTCGAGGTCGCTGAGCCGCGGAGCCGAACCAGAACGTCGAACCCGACCTCTGACTGGGTTCAGGCATCGAATTGTCCGGCTCCCACTAAAAATCCGTGGGAGCCGGTCCTTGCCGCGGTGTCCGGATCAGGGCTCCAGCCCGGTGTGCTCGGCCAGGAAGCCCCACTGATCGGCATAGAGGTCGATCAGCATCTGCACCGGCGTGCCGGCACCGTGACCGGCGCGGGTCTCGATCCGGATCAGCTTCGGCGCATCGCCGGTATCGGCGGCCTGCAGCGCGGCGGTGTACTTGAAGGAGTGGCCCGGCACGACGCGGTCGTCGGTGTCAGCCGTGGTCACCAGTACCGCGGGGTAGTCGGCACCGGCTCGGACGTTGTGGTAGGGCGAGTACGCAAACAGTGCCTGGAACTCATCCGGGTTGGCCGAGGAGCCGTAGTCGTCGACCCAGAAGCGGCCGGCGGTGAACTGGTTGAAACGCAGCATGTCCATCACGCCCACCGCCGGCAACGCGGCGGAGAAAAGATCCGGGCGCTGGTTGGTCACGGCGCCGACTAACAGGCCGCCGTTGGAGCGGCCATAGATGCCGAGGTGTTCGCTGGAGGTGATGCCCTGCTCGATCAGGTACTCGGCGGCGGCAATGAAGTCGTCGAACACGTTCTGCTTGTTCAGCTTGGTGCCTGCCTGATGCCAGTCGCGGCCGTACTCGCCGCCACCCCTGAGGTTGGCAACGGCGTAGACCCCGCCGGCCTCCATCCATGCCAGGTTCGGCACCGAGAAGCCCGGGGTCAGCGAGATGTTGAAACCGCCATAGCCATACAGCAGCGTCGGCGTCGAGCCGTCCGGGCTCACGTCCCGACGATGGGCGATGAACATCGGCACGCGGGTGCCGTCTTTCGAGCTGTAGAACACCTGGCGCACGGTGTAGGCCTCGGGATCGAAGCCCACTTCGGATTCGCGCCAGACTTCGCTTTCGCCGCTGACCACGTCGTAGCGGTAGAGCGTCGCCGGACGATTGAAACTGGAAAAGCCGTAGAAGGTCTCGGCCTCGGCCGGCTTGCCGTCGAAGCCGTCCGCCGAGCCGATACCCGGCAGCTCCACCTCGCGCACCAGGCTGCCGTCCAGCGCATGCACCCGCACCGCGCTCTTCGCGTCTTCGAGGTAGCTGGCGACGAAGTGGCCGCCGACATGACCGATGCCCTGAAGCACGTGTTCACGCTCGGCGATGATTTCCGCGCGTTCGTCCGGGGCGTCCAGGTCGATCGCGACCAGGCGATACTTCGGCGCGCCGTCGTTGGTGTAGAAGAAGAATCGCCGATCGACATTGCCGACGAAGCTGTAATCATGTGTGAACTCGTCGATCAGCATCTTGACCTCGGAGTCCGGGGCGGTCAGATCCTTCCAGGCCACCAGGTAGCGGTTGTCGGTGCCGTGAAACACCGTGATGACCAGGAAGTTGCCGTCGTCGCTGACGTTGGCGGAAAAGCCCCACTCGGGCTGGTCCGGACGCTCGTAGACCGGCGCATCGTTGGCCTGCGCCTCACCGAGACGGTGGTAGAAGATCTTCTGGTTCAGGTTCAGCGACTGGAATTTCGAATCCGGGTCTGGCTGCGGGTAGCGGCTGTAGTAGAAACCGCTGCCGTCGGCGCTCCAGGAAACGGATGTGAACTTGAGCCACTCCAGCGCATCGGCCAGCAGCTCACCCGAACTCACATCGATCACGCGCCAGCTGCGCCAGTCCGAGCCGCCGTCCTGGATGCCGTAGGCCAGTCGGCTGCCGTCCGGCGAAGGAACCCACTGGGCCAGGTTGACGGTGCCGTCCTCGGACCACTGGTTGGGGTCGATCAGCACCCGGGGCTCACCGCCCAGACCATCCTGCACGTTCAGCACCGACTGGTTCTGCAGGCCGTCGTTGCGGCTGAAGAAATAACGCTCGCCGCGCTTGACCGGCAGGCCGAAGCGTTCGTAGTTCCACAGGGCTTCGAGACGCTCCGAGAAGTGCGCGCGGGTCGGCAGGGCTTCGAGGTAGGCCTCGGTCACGGCATTCTGCGCGGCAACCCACTCAGCGACCTGTTCGGACTCGCGCACATCGTCCTCGAGCCAGCGATACGGGTCGGCCACCGGCGTGCCGTGGTAATCGTCAATGATGTCAACGGTGGCGGTCTCCGGATAGACGATGGCGGCGGCCGGCTCGACCGTGTCGGCGACCTCGACCGGACTTGCACCGTCGGCAGCCTGCGCCTCAGGCTCGGAGGCCGGTTCGCCGGAGCATCCGGCCAGAACGAGTGCCGCAGCCGAGGCTACAGCCAGTAAGCGAGTTCGCATCAAAATCTCCTGGACCGTTGTCATGAACAGATTGAAGAGTTCCCGATTCTACCGGAGCGGGCGCCTCCAGCCATGGTGATGAAAGGCAGGGCTGTCAACGCGGCGTCGGATCGGCTGGCGCGTCAATATCCTTGCCCGGCGCAAAGATCTGCACCGGTTTGTCGGGCTCCGAAGCCATGTCGAAGCTCAGCCAGGACAGCAGCAATTGGCTGCCCACGATGATCGGCAAAGCAGCCAGCATCACCGTGCCGGCGGTCGCCGGCTCGGCCTCCGCGATGGAGAGCCCCCAACGCGTGACCCCGAAAATGCCTCCAAACAAAAGCAGGAGCGCACCAAACAACAGCTCCAGCGATGCTGCAGAGAAACTTCGCAGGAAGTAGCTGTAAAACACCCGCCGGGCGAAGTTTCTTGCATGCCCCGCCAGAAAGGGAAGGATGGTTCGGCCGGGCCGCAGGCTGGAAACCTCATCCGCGTAGACCGCGCGCATCGGCATCTGCACAATGACCGCGCCGACCTGATTCAGGTGATACAGGAGATCCGATTCAAAGAAATAGCGCTTGGCAACTCGATCAAGATCCAGCGAGGCCAGAGCCGCGCGGTGGATGGCGGTAAATCCATTGGTGGGGTCGAACAGCTGCCAGTATCCGCTCGACAGCTTGGTCATGAATGACAGCACCGCGTTGCCGAACAAACGAACCGTCGGCATGGTTCGGACATCGGAAATCCGATGGAAGCGGTTGCCCTTGACATAATCTGCTCGGCCAAGGACCAGGGGACGGATCAAGCTCGAAATCAATGCGGGATCCATCTGACCGTCGGCATCGAGCTTGACGACGATATCCATGCCCTCGTCGAGTGCGGCTCGGTAGCCGCTGGCCACGGCGCCGCCGACGCCCTGGTTTTCTTCATGTTCAAGCACTTCGACCCGTGGATCGGTGCAATCGCTGCGTACGCGTTCAGCAGTCCGATCGGGACAGGCATCATCGACGACATAGATTCGTTGCACCTCAGAACCGATCGAGGCAATGACGTCCAGCACGGTATCGGCCGCTCGAAAGCAGGGGATCACGACCGCGACGCGAAGTTCAGTTTGATGATTCATCGGCTATCGATAGACCCAATGTCGCTGAATGAAAAAGCTCATGACGGCCAGAACAGCTTCGACCAGCGGTTTGGCCAGCCAGGCCCATTCCAGCCCCGAAATTCCGGCCAGGCGACCGAGCAGAAACGTGCTCAGCACGGTCAATGCGCACCACAGCAGCGCGAATCGAACCAGCCGCGTGCCGCCCAGTCGCGCAACCGAATCGCGCGCGAACGTGAATCGTCCGTTGAGCCAGAATCCCGATCCGGCCGCGCACGCACGGGCCACGATGTTCGACGGAATCACGGCCAGGCCAGCCCACGTCAATCCGACAAACACGGCCCAATCAAGCAGCAGCTGCGTTCCTCCGACCAGCAGGAACAATATCCCCTGGCGCGGCAAGCTCATGACCCCCCACCGCAAGATCGCGTGAGGCAGAACCGGGGAGCTGCCACAACTCTGCCCGACCCGCCCTATAGACTGATTTCGCATCTCCCAGCGCTTCACGCACTGCGTCAGTTGTCGTCCCGTACACCAGAACATGAGTAAAACCATACTCGTCCCAGAATCTCTGCCAATCTGCGGCAAGATTCTGGTCGACGGAGCCACGAATCCGTTCCTGGAGCTCGCGGTCATACCAGGTCCAGCTGAAAGCCTGTCCCGCAAACGAAGCGGTGTAGGCACGTCCGGGATCCTGAAGAAAGATCCGGGCCGATGTCTGGCGCGAGTCGAGAATCCACTCGGCGATCAAGCGCTCGGGGGCGTTTCGCTCCAGTACCGCGTTCCGGCCATCGATGACGACGCGCTTGATCGCCGAGTTTCGAAGGACATGGCTTGCATTCGGCGCCAACGCAATCTGGACAAGGATCAACCCCGTGACCACCAGCGCCAGCCCTCGTCTCGGGCGCATGTTTGCCAAACCGGCCATCAATGCCGGAATCAACAAAGCCATCCCAGGGAATGCATAGCGCATGTACGGTGCGAACAGCAACGGCAGAATCAGAATCGCCAGGGCCGCAAGCGTGATCGCCCGAAGCCTCGACTGGAACAATGCCAGCAGGGCGCCGCCCAGCATGGTCACCAGCACGAACCCGGTTGCTCCGGCGCGACCTCTGTAATACTCGGCCACATTGAAGGTCATGGACCAAAACAGGTTCCAACGCACCGGCTCGTCCCAGCGACTATCCCGAAATCGCTCCAGACGCGCATATTCAGACAGAAAGATATCGTTGTACAAGGGCAGTACCGGATTCCCAGCGATCCAGCCTGCGAAAAAATAACTCGACCCGGCCAGAAGCAGCGCGATCGCCACCGCCCGCGGCAACTCACGCCATGGGAGCTGCCCCCGCCAATGCGCAATCAGCCAGACGCCGAACACCAGGATCGTCAATGCGTTCGAAGTCTTCAGCCCCATGAGGAATGCGGAAAGAATTGCAAGCAGCAGCAAGGTCCGGCGCTCCGGTGCTGCAGGCGCATTGAGGATCACAAGCGCCATCGCGAGAACTGCGGCCGTCGTCGGCAACTCCGTTTGCATGCCCAGGATCAGGGACTGATTGAGGGGCAGACTCGCAAACAACGCGGCGGTCAGACAGGCAAGCCGTCGATTCAAGCCCAGCGAACATCCCACGGCACCGATCAGCGCGGCACAGGACGCCAGCCACACCAGGTTGATCGCACCCCGTGCTTCGTCCCGGGCCAACACCGCCGGAATGGAATGAATCACATCCCCGGCCCAAGGTGCAAGGGCCCAGAGCTGCGACGCCGGATCCAGCCGGTAGTACCCCAGATGCATCAACTGGGTCGGGAGAGCGAGGTGATACACCAGGTCGTCGAACAGTATCGTGGGCAGCCAGGCTGCGGTGCCGACCAGACCAACAATCAGAACAGCGAACGGTGCGGATGATTCGGAGATGACCCCGCTCCACTGACTTCGCATCGAATCGACCGCCGCGACAATGGCTCGCCAGGTAAAGGCCGCGATCAGCAGCAAGGACACCAGGTACGTTCCACGGCCATGCAGCGGAAACGGCAGCAGCCATCCCAACAGCCCGGCGATGATCGCCATCCCCGCCACCAGTGCCAGTAGCGCCGGGGCTGGAAATTCGGACGGCACCAGCCGCCATCCCAGGCCCAGAGCCGCGCCGACAAACAGTGCAGTCGCGACCATCGCCTGAACGCCCACCGCTACCGTCAGCGCAGCGACCCACACCGCGGACAGAGCGGTCGCGGTATCGAGCTGCAGAACGCCGCGAATCAGAATCGCCAGCGACAGCGCTGTCACGGCGATCACGAGCAACGTCAGCGCCGGCTCGACGAGCAACTCGTCGAAGACTGCGTGCTCGCGCATGCCGAGCCATGTCGCGACCACGCCGAAAAGCAGCACAAGTGCCGCAAACCGATCCATGCCGAATGCTTTCAGCCGCGTGATCATTCCTTGAATTTCCACTCCGGGCATGTATGCAGTCACCGGCAGCTTGCGGGCCGATTGTCGATCACTGGATTTCCAGAGTGCCGATCTCCAGCAGTTCGCCGGACGCTCGATCGAACAACTCCAGGGTGTGATGGCCCCTGCCCAGGTCGGCATGATGAGGCACTCGCGCGGTCACCAGATCGGACCGCACCGTGGTCGGCAACGCAACCTCGTCGAGCATCAGGACAGCCTCACGCGACGCGCAACCGATCCTGACCCAGAACGCGGCAATGCCGTCCGGCTGCCGATTGAACGCCTCGCCCAGGACTGCCGTTTGCGGACCCCAGCCCTCAAGAGCACAGAACACCTTCGAAGTCGAGCCGTCGGCCAGAACCGCCATCGACGGCCGCGCGGCAACCGTCAGAAAACCGACCGACTGGCGCAAGCGGCGCGACTTGTCCAGCAGCACCAGTTCGTAAACCCCGGGCTGTGCAATGATTCGATCCATGTAGTCCGGTTCGAGACTTGCCGTGATCACGCCCGGCTCGAAGTGCGTGGCCAGCTCGACGCCGTCGAGTTGCAGGCGCATCGAGCCGTTGACCTGACCGTTGACCCGAAGCCAGAATCCGCCGCGACCGTTGCCGATCGGGTTGAAGATCTCGCCCTCGATGGTGCGATCCGGTCCCCAGAGCTCGATGTCGATGAAGGCTTCGTCGCGGAACCCACCTGCGCTCGCAGCACGGGCCTCGGACAATCCCTGCAGACGCGCAGCGCCCGCAAGCAGTAGACATTCGCTTCGACTCAGGCGCCAGCCGTCGATCTCGACCACATCGCTGCGTTCGAAATCCATGGCGAAACTTGCACGCAGCGCATCGAGCACACTCCCGGATTGCGACCTTAGCTCTTCCAGCAGGACAGCCAGCGGATCGGAAACGGCCAGGCGGCGATCACACACCGGACCGACGAATTCGATTCCGGACAGGGATCCGGCCACTTCATCGAGGGCGGCGCGCGCATTCGCATCCTGCACCGATCCGGCCAGGACGACCGGCGCATCGCTGCGGCCGCAGCCAGCGAGCAGACCCAGCTGCAGCGCGATGACGCTGCCGCCGAGGGCACGGTTGAATTCGCGACGCTTCATGCCGAAGCCTCCAACTGCCCTGCCAGATGCTCGGCCAGCCTCGCGGCCAGCGCGACGATGGTCAGCGTCGGATTGGAGTAGCCGACATGCGGAAACAGCGAACTCCCGGCGATGTAGAGGTTCTCGCAATCCCAGCAGCGCCCGTTCGGCTCGGTCACACCGAATTCAGGCATCGCCGACATGCGGGTGGTTCCCATGTGGTGATAGCCGATCCCGACATGGGCATCCAGCGCCGGCGGATCGCTGCGCAGCGTGCGGACCCGACCGAAACCGGCGGCTGAAATTCCGTCCGCCCAACGCCGGAACAGCTCGATCACTGGTGCGAACTCCTCCGCGGGCAGATGCCAGTGCAGGCGAGCGCGACGCAGTCCGAGAGCGTCGCGCTGATCGGACAACTCGATCCGGCTGTCGGGATGCGGCAGGGGCTCGTTGATCATCCCGATCCGCTGCATCGCGCCCGGAGCGCCGCCCAAGGGCACGGCCGACCAGTAATCCGGCCCAAGCAGCTCGTCGGGGCCGTCGACGCGCAGCATCAGGCAGCTGTTGCGCAAGCCGGCATCGCGAACCAGCTCCGGATTCGGCCCCATCACCACCATCACGTCCGGACCAGGCAATGCGCCGCGTTCGTAGGCAAGGTCCGCGTCGGCCAGCAAGGCACCGGGCGTGAAACCATAGTGATCCATGAAGCAGCGGCCGACCAGCATGCCCTGATTGCCGGGGACATGGTCCTGGTTCAACAGGAAACGCGCGTTCTCGATACCGCCCATGGCCAGAACGAACTT
>Ga0100394_1005238_pt1 | contig 10541 bp, 7 predicted proteins | sample CryGeymeta201518_FD_81549 | JGI IMG/M metagenome (GOLD analysis project Ga0100394, IMG submission 81549) | Groundwater microbial communities from Crystal Geyser aquifers in Utah, USA - Crystal Geyser metaG 2015-18 | ecosystem: Environmental > Aquatic > Deep subsurface > Groundwater | place: USA... | reverse complement strand
GAAAGGGTTGGGCAGTCCTTTTAGCACTGATGATTCCTTGGACGCCATCAATGAAGCATCTTTTGTCGATGCTGGAATGGCAATCAGTCCCTTTTCGACCCGTGCTGGCCTGGAATCTTCGCACTCCAAGGATACACTTGAAGTTACGGAGCGAACCAACGCCACACCTCTGATACCAAATTCAGATGACGAAAAGGAGGATGACGATGACGAAGATATGGCCAGTTCATTTCACAATGACACGTCAGCTCCTCCGAAAAAGTCCAAGACAAAAAAGAAAAGTCCACCGACAACGCGGGCTGCTCCGAAGAAGAAAGCGGTCGATTCCAAAAAGCAAAGCGTTAAATCAAAAACTGCTTCCTCTAAAGCTGCTGCTGCTGCTGTCGCTGTTGTTGCTACCGCGAAGAGTACTCCTACAAAGGAAGCGACGGCCGTGAGTACTCCCAAGAAAGGAGCCGCGACCAGTAGCGGTGCGGTTGTTACTATCAATACTGTCACCAAAAAGTCTACAATAAGCAAGACGAATGCCCCTGTGATCAAGCCACCCATGACAACAGCAACAATCAGTACCAAACAGAGTTCATCAACCGCAACCAAGGCACCTGCCAATTCCAAAAAGCCAGAATTTGAATAAGTTGAAGATCCGGTTCCACGCAAACGACCAGAACAACGAAAGTCTGCATGGTGGGAGGTGTTGTGTTGTAAAGGAAGAAGTAGTTCTGAGGCAGTCGAATAAACAAATACTGTAAAAAATAATGTAACATTGTACTCAGTAACACGTGTACCGCCTACCACCTACCGCTACTACTAGAGCTGGTACAGTGTTAAATCTTGGACTTCAAAGTAATGGTAGTACCTGCTAGGCAGCTCCAACAGCTACCAGTAGTCTAGTCTACCAGGTACCCTGCTAGCTAACAGTAGTAGCTGACGATTTCACACTCCTATACTACCACTCTCTACTACTAGCTAGTAGTAGCTTCAAGCTACCTGGTACCTGGTAGTAGCTATTGATACTGGTAGTAATAGTAGTGACCCAGTAGTACTAGCTCGGAGGTGGTACAGCATGTTGGAAAAGAATGGTTGTACCACTCCAGTGGTAGTACTCTAGCGACGTAGTACCAGGTAGTACTGTTCAGTACAGTAGTTGCAGTCGGGGGAAGTAACGATGGAAACGGCTGCTTCTCAGCCAATCGATTTCCTTTAAATAATGCGATCCAGGTGTTCGGATGTCCCTGCTTTACGTGACGACTTTACTTTTTAGAAAACAAGTCGAAGTTTTTTAGATCGGCAGGCAGAATTTGTGACACAAGTGCCATCACACGCGAAAAACAACATAATTCTTTGAGAATTCTCGACAATGTCCAAATGGGAGAGCAAGCATCGTCGAAGCAGTCAATAACAGCGGGGTTTTCATCCCCAGATAATACTCCAAAGATTAACATTATTAATCTACCACATCAAGCAATGGCTGCTCGTCCCACCAATCGCGACAACAACAACCACAACCACCATGAAGCGCCAATAATCATGGAAAGGAATCGTATTCGAGTAGACGGACAGACGGCTCTGACTAATTCGCGTGACATGTCTCAGACCACAACCTCAGCATCAGAATTAGCACCAGCACCAGCAGCTGTAGACTCATCATCATCCAGGATGATGATGATGGAAAATGATGATAAGAATAGAAGAATAAGTCAACAAGAACGAGAGAGCACTACTACTATTGAAGCAGAGATAATTAACGCAGAGTCTGGCTCAGAGGCTGAAACAGAAACTACAGCATCGGTCCCACAGAACAATTCACTGGTGCCTCTAAATGAGAGAGTTCCCGAAACTCAGAACACCTCTAACACACAAAACAGCAACACTACAGCTACAACTGCAACAACTAGCAATAACTGCCAAGAAGAAGAAGAAAAGAGCATGGCCATTGTATCAGAAACTATGGCAAATGTTGCTATAACACCCATGTCTTCCTTGATAGCGACTGCACAGCACGCATTTCCTTCGGTTTCTGCGACGGGAGGTGCAGGAACCAAGCTCATGATTGTTCCGAGTAGTAGTGATACTGCTGTGAGCAATGGTACGAATGCTGCCACCACAAGAACTGCTACCCAACCAATAGCGTCGGGTATGAGCAAGAAGAAGCGATCACCGCCACCCCTCCAGCTGGGTCAAACTTCAGGAAGGTGGACTCGTGCCGAACACGAAGCTTTCATTGAAGGTCTCAAGATTCATGGTCGAGAATGGAAAAAGGTGGCCGTTATGATTCCTACTCGAACATCGGCTCAAGTTAGAAGTCATGCCCAGAAGTACTTTAGCAAGATGTCCAAGAAAGGAGAAGAACAGAGCGTGCAGCAGCAACAACAACAACGAGCAGCAGCAGCGGCACAGTTACATCCATCACAATCCATGTCTCTTCCAGCAAGTGCCATGGATTCGGTGGCCAGTGCATCGTCGTACAGTTATGACGATACATCCATTGTCACTACTCCTTCGATTCAACGCAATGTGGAACGGATCTTGGCCAATCCAGAACAAGCTCAACGTGATGTGGAAGATACCCTACAGGCCTTGCGAGAACGTTATCATCAACTGCAACAACAACTGCAAGGACATCACCACCAACAATATCAAGGAAAAACGACAGGCACTACTAGTGGGAGTTTCAAGAGTAACGGTGGGTTACACCACGCAAATGGCAATCACCAGGATGCTATGGGACAACGAGATAGCCAACTATATCACAAGAAGCATCAACAAACGAGCAAACGACGACGTGCCAAAGATCAAGATCAACAGCAGTCTGCGGATCCGATGGAGCTGACATCCTTTGCAAACGAAGAATTGATTGCGTTAAGTGTCCTGGGGGCAACACTTCCTAATATTGGATCTCCTCAGCATCATCATGCTCCAGAACCACCACCACCACGAGAAGATGGAGCAGCAGCAGCAGCAGCAGCAGCAGATTCGTCGTCTTGTTCTTCACAGTCATCGTCAACGACCTCCACGACCAAATCTGCCAAACGAAAGCGTGATGAATGATAAAGCAAAAAAAGGAAACAACGATGAATAATCATTACCAGCTGTAAGAACTACTACTGAAGAAGCTTTCGACTTTGTTGATTTTTGGGAAACGAGTCGCATTCTTCAGTATTTTTATATCAATGACGTCGCGCCAGAGACACGCAGCAAATGCAACGACCGATATTGGCACAAAGCCTTTTTTTATTAGAAAATTGTGTGAACAGACGCAAGAACGATATGAATCGTCACAGACTCCACGGAGAAGAGAAGGAGAGAGATTGAGAGAGATATAGGTTGAGATAGAGACATAGACTACACCACCGCTACAACAGGATATCTCTTTTTCTCTCTCGTTTTATCTACTACACAGGGGAGGGCGTTCACATTCACAATTCACAAAAGTATTGATATCCTCATAAAGAAGTACAATAAGACAAGTAACACTACTGTAACAAAGTTTGAGAATTAAAGAAAAATCACCATATTATATACAATTGTATTACTGGTAGAAAGTTGGTCGCGTTTCCCTAGTATAATAGAACGCGAAAAATCATCTTTGTTTTTCCGGTTGCAAGCAATGAAGTGCAAACCGTATTATACTATTATTATTTAGGTGTGCAATGAAATAATTCCATTGCAAGGCACCTCGTCGAATGGTTTCTCTTCCATCACTTCAAAACGTACTGTACCCCATACATAGGAATAATAATAATATTATCATCCTGAATGATCCATTCATTCATAAAACCAAAATTACACGTACGCGGCGGCGTGTTGAAAACCCAAAAGAGACAGCTAGGTCCCAATGATACGAAAGAGAACAGGTAGCTCGGGGTTTTTCGATTGTATTTGTGTTGCCATTTTCCAATCATACATTACCTTCTTCTCTAGGACACGTGCAGAGCATTCAGCACGAACTTACGGCAAACATTAGAAAAAAACCCAACATTATTCATTAGCTAGCAAAACCAGTGCATCATTTTGAATTTGATACCGTGGTACCATTGCATCATTCTCCATTGTCGTAAATGATGTTGTTGGTGGCAATGATGGTGTCAAGATGAGCGTATGACAAAATCCGTGTTGTTGTCCTTGGACTTGACATATACCCGACCAAATAATCATGAGGATACTGCTACTGCTGCTACCACCACTACCGATAGTAGGTTGTTGTTGTTGTACTTGAAATGCTACGGGTAAGTAAATTGTTTGTGTAGTAATGCCCTGCACTACAAAGGCACACCCTACCAACGATTGCAATTGTGTTTTCATTTCCAAGGGTGTCGTACAAACAGATTTGGCTGATTTCAATGATAATGATTTTTGGGCCGTCAAACTGTAATACAACAATAGGTCATCCACGTTGCCATGCTGTAACAAAGAAATGTAAATGTTGGCCACTTGTTGTGCAAATATATCATGGGGCATGTTGGGCAATAAATTGAAAAAGTGTTGTGCTTGTGCCGATACAGGAAGAGGAGGTTGCGGAACCAACCCAGGAGCCGGAGTGATATTGGTTGGTTGTGTTGGGTGTTGTTTTGGTGATAAACCTGGGGGTGGTGCGGGTGGTAATTTCTTGTTGCCGTCATCGTCCAACACAGTGTCGGGTAATGATTGAGCTTTTCGCAGCACCATTCCAGGTGGCGGTTTTGTTTCCGAATTATTGTTCGCGATACTATTGGTGGTGGCAGCAGGAGGAGGTATCCCCGGAGGAGCTAAATACCGTGTAGCTGATGTTGCAGAAATCCCTGGTGGTGGTCCCACAGGATGAGATGGAAGACGTACGGGTGGGAGCTGGTCGTTCTTGGGTGGAGGTGCCAACGAAAGATTTTCTACTCCCACTGCAGAACTCCCGTTTCCATTGGGTGCACCGTTGGAACGAAGTGTAGTCGTTCCATTGGTGGGCTTACTAGCATTTTTCTCTCCTGAAGGAGGTGAGGATTTTTCTTCGTCGCCACTGCTATTGTCGTTGGCCTCTTCATTCGTGGTTCCGTCACCACCAGATCCTCCTCCTCCAACACCTCGTTTGGATTTGCGTCGTTCCTTTTTCAAATTCTTGAAAATGTCCAACAGTCGTCGTTTTTCGTCGATTCCAAATCGTGGAATGTCGTCAATGGTCGTGGGTAATTGCCACACAATCTTTTTCTTTTTTCCGCGACGGGGTGGCAGGACCTTGGAATCGATGCGCAATGTCAAAATTGGTTCCTCCACGCCGTCCCGAAAAACATCGACATCCCAGGTTGGCAAATCAAGACCAGGAATTGGACGAGGTTCCGAGAAATGATGACGATCCTCTGACATTTTTATATTATGGAGTTGTTGTGTTGTGTTGTATTCTTATAATTATTATGTACAAAAAGGGGATTGAGAGACTAGCTGAATGCGAAAAAATAAAAAAAATAACGTAAATTTATCAATGGCAAACCCGATTTCGTTCGTCAGCAGCACTTTTGTTGGTGAAGGTGAGTCGAGCGGCTGACACACAGATCCTTCTCTCGGTCGTGACAAGACTGGATCTGTTCTTCGGTAGATTACTACCTGGTACAGTAGTACTACTACTAGTAGTAGTACTACTACTACCTGGTACTGTACTACAAGTCGACTACTAGTAGTAGTAGTACTAGTACAGCAGTAGTAGTAATCCTCTTTGTGCACGAAGGCCGATTACTGATCACTATTACACTTATTGATCATGGCTACGATAATCGCCGCGGCTGCTCCACAAACGTTGTCTTCCTTCGCAATTCTGCCTCGCAAAATTTTACACAGGATGCAACTATCCAGCACCGGCCACTCTTGCCGTTTGTCGTCTTGTTGTTCTAAAGCTTCTCTGTCCAACAACTTTGTTCAAACCGCAGCAGGAGGTCAAGCCGAACTGTTACTCGCAAAACCGTCTTTAGAATCGTATTTTCATTCCTCGACCAATACTGTCCAACAACAAGAGAAGTGCCCCCTTCTGGCATTGGCCATAACATGTCGGCACCAATTCCTAGAAAGTGGCATGGCTCATATTCCCAATTTTATTTCTAGATCCGTATGTTACCAAATGGTACAAGAAGCCACGCAGCTTTTACAGCAAAGAAATGCTTTTTACAGTACCGAAGATCACACCGTTTATCAAGAACCATTCGATGAACAATTTGCCAAGAATCATCCACGAAATGCACGACAAAAAAGTTCCAAATGGATCATAGACTACAATCGGATGGAACAGTCGTCGTCGCCTTTGGTACAATTGTACACATCACCTCATGTCCAGGCATTTATTTCTTACATTGTACGTCCTCCTCCTGACGATCATGGTAGCTTTTGTTCTAAAAGTACTACTATGGAAGATTTCGTATTGTACGAAAGCGGATGTCAATACAATGCTGCCTATTACAATATATACGAACCAGGAGATGGACTTGGTTGGCATTTTGATCGCAGCGAATTTGGAATCAATCTAGAATTGCAACCCGCGGTACAAGGGGGCGATTTTGAATTGTGTTGGAATACTCGATCCAACACAAGGAATGAAAAAGATGATGATGACGACGCTTGGGCCTTTGACAAGGTTCAAACAATACTGAAAGAATCTTCCATCTCGGAATGTTCCTTGGCACAGCGAATCGACAAGCCACCCGTAGGTCCTGGTTCGTTGGTGATTTTTTCAGGATCTCGCAATTTACACAGAGTGACGCCCGTCAATGCAACGTCAACACCAAGGATCAATGCTATTATGACCTACGAAACACAACCGAATCAAAAACCAAATGCATATTCCCTTTCCAAATTCTTTGGACGGTAGGTGCTAGGGATTCGGGGAAAGGGAGAAGGGAAAGCCTGGCAGGCAGTGAACATCTCTGTTGAGATTGGACTACAGGGAAGTTCAAAGAGAGTTGTTTCCCGCAAGTCCACATCCAAACGGACCCAGTCGTAGGCAGGGGAAAATACAAGTAGTAGTTGTGTCGGATTTTAGCAAGGCTGAGATTGCCACTAAAGACATCTTTACCGAATGCAAACCCTTTTGATCGATGTGTACGCGCTTGGCAAAATTTAGTTCCTGTCATGTTGCAAAGATGAGATCAGGTTTTGGATTGTATTCAAGCAATTGCATAATGGCGAGTCCAGAAGGTCCAAGCAAAGGTATACACATGCGCTATTCCTTCGGTGGCTGATTATTGGAAGAAAGATGTGCCATGGCAGCTGCTGTTGACGTGCAAAACAAAAGTCGCCCTAATACTAGTTTCAAGGTATCCAGCCAACACCAGCAGCAGCATTTGGGACACATGCCGATGATTTTTCAGTATTCTCTTTTGAGTATCCTCGCAAATGCAAAGCAATCGACTCGGATCGATCCAATGGCAACGGGAACTAGTAAATAGTAGAGTGTTGCGCAGCAGCGAATTCACAAAAGTGCGCTGAATGGATTCTTGCTCGCTAAACCAGTATCGTCGTCGTCACTATCACTCCCGCTCTCCTCATCGCTATCTCCGTCGCCGATTTGTTTGTGGTCAACTGTTGCCTCTGCATCATCACCATGGTAATCCTTATCGCCATCGGCATTTTGAGTCACGTCGCTCTTCTTTTTAGATTTCTGCTTGTTATTACTACCTCCTGTAGTATTTTTGCTATTGCTACCACCAGCGACGCCTGTACTTTTCATGACTTTTGCTTCCACAGCACAATTCTCCAGTGAGTACCGTGCTGCTTCGGCATCACTTTTGGGAGCTCGTACGCGTACTTTGATAAGATTATTCTCCAGTAAGCCTTCTTCCCGACACCGTTTCAACACCCATAGTCGTCGATTGTTGAGTGAAAAATACCACGGGCCCTCGTCCGTATCAGGACCAACAATAACCTAGATTTTTAAGTGTGTTCGAGTGATGTTTAAAAAAAAAAGATGATGATGATTCAGATCCAATGAATAGAAAAAGAGTCCCCGTTCCCCGTTAAGACTACATCACAAACATACCTGAATGGGCGGCAAATCCATCGCCGATATTTCTCGATTGCGAATAGATTCTAAAGTCTCATAAATACTGCGACCACATCCAGAAAACAAAGGCCTAATGCGAGAGTGCTGAAATCGGACACGAGCAGGATCTACAAACAGAAAGCCGTTCTGTGCTTGTTGTTGTTGTTGCTGCTGCTGCTGCTGAGATTTTTCCGCATTCTTTCCTTGCGTTCTCTTCTTACCTGTTTTCTTAACAGTCATGTTGGCCAATATGATCAATACAGATACTGTTTATTGCGGGCGCATGCGGGATGATAGTTTTCCTGTCCTTGTGCGATGACCCTTTTTGCTTCGTTGTCTTTTGTCAAGTACTCCGTATGTGGGAGAATAATGAATGGAGGCAATACTCGCTCGCATTGACTGCTACTAGTCTACGTATCTATCTGAGAGACATTCAAACATGTTTGGTTGGAATGCACACTTGCCCTCAACATCGGTCACAAACGCTTCTCATCTGAGAGAGAGAAAAAGCCATCACACACACACAAGCTGATGACACAAGGGAGACAAACAAAACTTCATTCTTTTGTGAAATTAACTTTCGATCTCTTTCTCAAAGATTTTCGACCAGATCACGCCTCCAAAACAACATCTACTTGGTTTTGGTGATAAGCAGTGATTGCGTTGTCGTTGACCTTTGAAAAACAGATCCGAGAATTTTGCTCTTTGTTTGATACCGGTACAAGTAACTCGTCTTACTGTACTCGTAGTAGTAATAAACATCCGTTTTGGGAAGAAGGTACGTTTTTGTGATTTCTTTGCCCCCATATTTTTCAGGGGTATTTGTCTAATGAGTATCGTTATTAGGAAGAAGGTTTATTTTGGGTCCCCTGAAATATGATCCAAAATAAGGATAAGGTTGCGAAACCGGATTTTTTTGGTTGAAGTTTAGCTGATGCGTGGAAGGTGGTGGTGGGACAGTTGTTGTTAAAACAAAAAAACGGAAACAAGAAACTTTTTTATTACGACTTACGACAAACTTACTCGAGTAGATAGAAATCATGTTGATGTCGGTGTTGTCTGAATAGAAACAACGCTACAGTGGACTTAAACAACAGCCATCTCACGATTTGCCTTGTTCTAATCACTATTTTTTCCAAATCCAACCAATACTGCTTTTGGCTATCGGCTATCGGCTATCGGCATAATCTTTGTCATCGGATCAAGACTGAAAACTTATCGGTATTACATTTCCCCTGCTTTCATCGCGCACATTCGTTGTAGAGCTCACATGCAATGGCGGGCATCAAAGGGATGTTATTTCCTCCTCTGGAGGATGAACCCGTAGCAAGAGACGATGTTGGCGAAAGCAAGAACAACGGTCCTCAAGTCCTTTCCCAAGACTTGAGGGATCGATTTTCCAAGGTTCGCTCTCTTCTTCGCCAACAGTCCACGGCAGAAGACACGGCTGTCGAGCTGAGACAGAAGCAGGAACAGGCAGCTCTCGCAACAGCCCAAGCTGTTCAGGACGAGGTAATGCGTCTACAAAATGGGATTGCCGAGTTAGAGGCCATGTACGACCAGCAACAACCACAACCTGCTGTTTTCGATGATGATGATGATGATGATGATTCTGACGACGGGGAAGGCCACGATATTAAAGTGGGGGCTGTTGCTGATGACCAGCAACAAGATAATGGGGAGCCACATCACAGGGAAAACCATCGCCGTAATGAAAAGAGCGCAGCGATTCTATTTCCAGACTTTCCGTATTTTTCTGCGAATGCAGCGGTGGTACCAGATTTAGATACCGCGAGTATCAGAAGCAGTCACAGTAGCACGAGCAACTATGACAAAGGAGCAGAAGAAGTCAACGAGGATACCGATGACATCCTGTGCAACGTCCACAGTTGTTGACTGTTGACTCCGTACGAAAGAATCACGTTTAGTTATAATAATGTACAATAGTGATCTTTGGTTAGATTGTCCTTTGGGGAGAGGGGGGACTTTGTATTCTGTAGCTGCACGACGATTGGCGATATTTTCAGAAAAAAATCAGAGCAAAAGAAACTACCAGCTAAATCCTGTTAAGGAACATCTACATCGTAAAACGAGTTAGCTCCCTCCAGGGTATCATATCGGTAAATATCTAAACCCACGACCTTTCCAGAGGCTATTGGAAACGCTTTTAGTGCCAAATCCCATAACGTCTTGGTGACTCCATCTGGACAATATCCAACAACAACGCCTAAGTTTGCTACTTCTCGACAGTTCCCACGTTCATTATCAAAAAACAGTATATCTTCCATGGCGACTCCTGTTTGGGCCGATATTCTTTCAAAGTGCTTGACTTTAGAATCGGATGATATTTCGATGGGTCCCTGGATGACATCTCGAATGCAAAATGACGTTGCTGCTGCTGCTGCTGCTGTTGCTACCTCCTCCTCCTCCTCTTGTTGTTGTTGCTGTTGTTGTTGTTGCAGTTGGGTGGTCGTAATGGTAAATTTTTGGAGCAATTTTCGTGCCCAGTCAGGTTGATCCGTTCGTGACGAAATTCCTACGTTTGTACCTG
>Ga0100394_1005235_pt1 | contig 10543 bp, 6 predicted proteins | sample CryGeymeta201518_FD_81549 | JGI IMG/M metagenome (GOLD analysis project Ga0100394, IMG submission 81549) | Groundwater microbial communities from Crystal Geyser aquifers in Utah, USA - Crystal Geyser metaG 2015-18 | ecosystem: Environmental > Aquatic > Deep subsurface > Groundwater | place: USA... | reverse complement strand
TGGGAATCGGTGACACCACTAGTGATTGGCAGTTTATCAAAACTTGTAGATGTGCCGGAGCAATGGGAAACGCCAGCGAAGAACTAAAAAAATTAGTTTCAACAAAAGGTAAACAATTTTCTCATATCGGTAAATCAGTCGATGAAAATGGAGTTTTAGACATTTTTAATTACTTTTCTTTATAAACTCTTTACTTACTCATCATTGCAGCGATAATGTTTTTCGGCACCTCTTCGTAGTGCGATGGTTCCATGTAGAAAAACCCCCGACCTTCAGTTAAAGATCTAATCACAGTCGCATAGCCTGACAACTCAGCCAGTGGTACATAGCTTTTAATAACAACTGCTCTACTTCTTTTTTCCGTACCTATAATTTTGCCTCGGCGACTGGATATATCGCCGATCACTGAACCCATGAAGTTTTCGGGAACAGTTACCTCAAGTTTCATGATCGGTTCAATTAAGGTTAATCCAGCACGCTTAGCGCCATTTTGAAGAGCCATCGAACCGGCAATTTTAAAGGCAATATCGGAAGAATCGACGTCGTGGTAACTTCCATCAAATAGGGTCGCCTCAAGATCAACTATAGGGAAACCCAGAAGAACACCCTTATCCATTGCCTCGATTATCCCTTTTTCAATTGGCGAAATAAACTCTGAAGGAATCGCCCCTCCTTTTATCTTATTAACAAACTTAAAACCTTCACCTCGGTTAAGCGGTTTCATTTTAATTAAACAGTGGCCATACTGACCGTGACCACCGCTTTGCTTGATATACTTTCCTTCCGCCTCGGTTTCTTTTGTAATTGTTTCTTTATAGGCTACCTGAGGTTTGCCGACGTTGACATTCATTCCCATCTCTCGTTTCATCCTGTCAACCAAAATCTCCAGATGAAGCTCGCCCATACCAGACATAATAGTCTGACCGGTTTCTTGATCTATTTTTACTTTAAAAGTAGGGTCCTCTTCCGCCAAGCGCTGGAGAGAATAAGATAGTTTTTCCTGGTCGGCTTTAGTCTTAGGTTCAATCGCTAGTGATATTACCGGTTCAGGAAAAATAATTTTTTCTAATAAAATTTGATCGTTTTCATCGGCTAAAGTGTCACCCGTCTTTGTTTCTTTTGGACCAACGAGGGCAATAATCTCACCGGCAAAAGCCTTATCAATTTCTTCACGATGATTAGCATGCATCAATAGTAATCGACTAACTCTCTCACGTTTTTTAATATTAACGTTGTAGATATACGACCCCGACTCAAGTGTTCCAGAGTAAACTCGGATATATGTCAGCTTGCCTACATGGGGATCAAGTTGGATTTTAAAAGCTAAAGCTGAGAATTTTTCTTCATTAATCAACTTTCTAACTTTTGGCTCATTGGTTAATGGATCGACTCCTTTCATCTGTGCCAGATCGACTGGAGAAGGTAAGTAGTCGACAATCGCGTCAAGAACGGGTTGAACGGCTTTATTACGCAGTGAAGTGCCACAATAAACAGGAATCAGCTTATAAGCAATGGTCGCTTTTCTCAATGCTTGTTTTAACTCTTCTGCTTTAATTTCTTCATTATTAAGATATTTATTAAGTAATTTATCATCGGTCTCGGCAATCGTCTCAACCAGTTTAGCCCTGGCCGCCATCACTTTGTTCTTTATGTCGTCAGCTACACCGTCTTTTATACTATATTCTGCCCCTTCATTATCTTTATCCCATATTAGACTCTTTAAAGTTAAGAGATTAATCACTCCTTTGAAATCGTGTTCTTTACCGATCGGATAGACCATCACTGCCGGCTTAGCCCCCAATCGTTCAACGATTTCTTTTACCGTAGCTCCAAAATCGGCTCCCAGTTTATCCATTTTATTAATAAAACAGATTCTCGGCACCTTATATTTATCCGCTTGTCGCCAAACGGTTTCTGATTGGCTCTGGACTCCCTCTTCCGCATCAAAAATCACCACACCACCGTCAAGTACACGCAAGGATCTTTCTACTTCGGCGGTAAAATCGACATGGCCGGGGGTATCAATAATATTGATTCTCACTCCATGCCAAAAAGTGGTCGTCGCCGCCGACATAATAGTTATACCTCGCTCTCGTTCTTGAGGCATCCAATCCATCTGGGTTGTTCCTTCATCAATATCGCCTATTTTATAGGTCTTACCCGTATAAAAAAGAGTCCTCTCGGTCGTCGTAGTTTTTCCTGCGTCGATATGAGCAATAATCCCAATATTACGGATTTTATCTAAAGGAACATTCCTGTTTTTGGTAATAATACTTTGTTGAGCCATGATTATTTATTAGAAACTAGAAATTGGTTAATAGAAACTTGAAGTTAGTTAGGAAGTTGGAAGCTGGAAATTAGAAAAAACCTTTTTTCATTCTCTAATTTCAAAACTCGTTTCTATTTTCCAATAACTATCTTCTAATCACTACCACTTAAGATGGCTAAACGCCCTATTCGCTTTCGCTAACTTTTCAGTCTGGGCTTTTTTAGCCACCGCTTGTCCCTGGTTTTTTGAAGCTTCTAAAAGTTCTGTATAAAGCTTATCAGTAAAGGTATGAAATTCCTTATTTGGCTTTGAGCGAGCCGCCTCAATAATCCAGTTCAAAGCTAGAAAAAGTTTTCTATCTCGTCTCACCTCAATCGGCACCAAATAAGAAGCTCCACCAAGTCTCCTTGGTTTTACTTCATGGTTTGGAGCAACATTACGTATTGCCTCCTCCAAAATCTGAAGAGGTTCTTTATTTTCTTTTTTTAACCGTTCCAAGACCCCGTAAACCAACTGCTCCGCCACTGATTTCTTCCCATCTACCATAATATAATTAATTAATTTTATTACCTCAAAACTTTGATAGAGAGGATCTGGTTTTATCTGTCTTTTTTTGTAAAGATAACGCGGCATTAGTAAAAATTTTAAATTTTAAATTTCAAATTTTTAAGTAGCTTTTGCTTGTTCTGGCTTAGTTCCATATTTTGACCTTGATGACCGTCTTCTCTCCACACCGGCGGTGTCAAACTTACCTCGAATTATATGGTATTTAACACCGGGAAGATCTTTGACTCTCCCTCCTCTAATTAAAACGATTGAATGTTCGGCCAGATTATGACCAATTCCCTGAATATAAGCGGTGACCTCAATCTTATTTGATAACCTGACTCTCGCTACTTTTCTTAAAGCAGAGTTTGGCTTTTTAGGCGTCATTGTTCTTACCACCGTACAAACACCTCGTTTAAAAGGATTGTTTGTTTCTAGATATCTTCTTTTAACAACGTTAAAACTCGACTTTAGGGCAGCTGATCTTGTTTTTTTAAGTCTTCTCTTCCGTTTTTTCTTCAGTAATTGGTTGATTGTGGGCATAAGTATTTAAAAATTTGCCATAATATTTTTCTATTAACTCGGCTGTGACCGGAATTAATCTTCCGATTATAACATTTTCTTTGAGGCCGAGCAAGTAATCTACCTGACCCTTAATCGAAGCAGTAGTCAAAACATTAGTGGTTTGCTCAAAGGAAGCGGCCGACAACCATGATTCAGTATAAATCGCTGATCTGGTTATCCCTAAAATAGAAACTTTGCCAATTGCCGGTTTTTCACCTTGAGCCAAGATTTTTTTATTTTCTTCCTCAAATCTAATTCTGGAAACGACTTCTCCTTTAATAAAAGGAGTGTCGCCTTCGTCTTCAATAATAATTTTATCACTCATCTTTCTGATTATCGTCTCAAAATGTTTATCGTGGATTGGGATACCTTGTGATTCATAAACCTTTTGGACTTCGTTGAGAAGATAAAGCTGAGCCTCTCTTAAACCTTTAATCGCTAAAATATCATGAACGTTTAAATAACCCTCAGATAAAGCCATTCCTACCGTTACCAATTGATCGTCTTTAATTTTGAGTTTCTGTGACATGGGAATAATAAATTCCTGTTCGCGAGGATTCTCCTTACTGGTTGTCTTTATCTTAATGTAATAAAGTTCTTTATCAGTATCTTCTTTTATCTCGGCTCTACCATCAAACTCAACGATTGGCGAAACAACCTTTGGTGTCCGAGTTTCAAATAACTCTTCTACCCTTGGTAATCCTTGAGTGACGTCGGCAATAACGATTCCACCAAAATGTCTTACCCGCATCGTTAGTTGGGTCCCTGGTTCACCAATTGACTGAGCCGCCATGACACCAACAGGAACACCAATCTCAACTACTTTATTAGTAGATAGATCAACCCCATAACACTTCTGGCAAATACCGTATCTGGCTTTACAGTATAGAGGTGAACGGACAACTATTTTTTCGACTTTGTTTTTTTCAAATAGGACAATTTTTTCTTCGTCGACCAATTCCCCTGCATGAACAATCAGTTGTTTTGATGTTGAATAAACATCTTTGGCTAAAAATCGGCCTTTAATTCTTTCCTTAAACTTTTCTCCCCGTTCTTCTAAGGTTTTAACCACTAAACCATTTTGCGTTGAACAGTTTTCCTCTTTTATAATAACGTCGTGGGCCACATCGACCAAACGACGCGTCAGATAACCGGCATCGGCCGTCTTCAAAGCTGAATCTGTTAACCCTTTTCTTGCTCCTCGGGCAGAGATGACATATTCGAAAATTGATAGGCCTTGACGATAGTTCGATTTGGTAGGAACCTTAATAATTTTACCTAGCGGATCAACCACCAGACCTTTAATCGCTGATAACTGTTTCAGTTGCTCTCTTGAAGCTCTTGGGCCACCTGATTTAATCGCCATCATCACCGGGTTTTCTTCCCCTAAACTATGCCAGGTTTTATCGGCCAGTTTTTCAGTAACATTGATCCATAGCTTATTAGAATAACGTTTTTTCTCTTCAAGAGTCAGTAAACCATGTTCATAATTTTTCTCGATTTTTTTTATTTCTATTTCCGTTTGATTAATAATTTCGTCTTTTTCTCCGATTACTTTACAGTCGAAAACGGAAAACGACAAACCACCTGAAACCGTCGCTCCCCAAAAACCGATATTTTTCAGCTCATCGATCAACACTCCCACTCTGACTTCGTCAAAAATCTTCATCGCTCTAATAATGATGGTTTTCAAGTCTAAAGCTTTAATCTCCTTGTTAATATATCTTAATTCTTGAGGAAGACTTTGATTGAAAATTACTCTTCCCGCCGAAGTTTTTAATATCTGGCTGTTAATTCTGACAAAAATCGGTTCGCGTAGTTGCACTTTATGAAGATAGTAAGCGTTGATAACATCTTCTTCATTAGCAAAAAAATTAATTTCCTCGTCTTTGGTCTCGGCTAAATTGTTATCAATGGTGGTAATATAATAACAACCAACTGCCATTTCTTTGTTTGGTAAAACAATAGGTGATCCATCGGCTGGTTTTAAAAGGTTGTGGTAGGGTAACATTCTTGCTTTTACCTCCTCGATAGATTTTTTAGACAGAGGAACGAAAACACCCATAGCGTCACCATCAAAATCAGCGTTATAACCAGCGCAGACGGTCGGATGTAATTTAATTGCGTAAGAATCGGTTAAAACCGGATAGAAACCGAGAATCGATAACTTATGGAGGGTCGGAGCTCGGTTAAGGAGAACCGGATGATCTTTTGTTATTTCGGCTAAAATATCATAAACCACCGGTTCTTTTTTATCCAAAAAATCCTTAGCGCTTTTAATATTCGGTGCTAACCCTCTAATGATCACTTCATGAAGCAAAAATGGTTTAAAAAGCTCGATCGCCATATCTTTTGGGATACCACATTGGTCTATTTTTAAATCCGGGCCAACAATAATAGTTGATCTCCCTGAATAATCAACTCTTTTCCCCAGCAGATTTTGTCTGAATCGTCCCTGTTTGCCTTTTAAAATATCCGATAATGACTTCTGAATTTTTGACGCCGCTCCTTGGGTTCGGGCTCTACCCCTTGATTTCTGCAGATCGATCAAAGAGTCGATCGCTTCCTGCAACATTCTTTTTTCATTACGTAAGATTATCTCCGGTGCCCCTAGATCGATTAACTGTTTTAAACGATTGTTCCTGTTAATTACCCGGCGATAAAAATCGTTTAGGTCTGAAGTGGCGAACTTTCCACCTGGTAGCTGAACGACCGGACGTAGATCAGGAGGTATTACCGGTAGGACCGTAAAAATCATCCATTTGGGAAGAATTTCCGCTTTAATAAAGGCTTCTAGGGTACGGATTCTTTTCAAAAGCTTGTTTCTTTTTTCTCCCTTAACCTCATCTAGTTGTTTAAGACAGTCATTATACTCTTTATTAATATCTAAGCTGGAAAGAACTTCATAGATCGTCTCTGCCCCCATGCCAACAACAAGGAACCCATCGATATTCTTTTCTTTAAAGAAAAGAAAGTCGTCTTCTTCGATCGTATCAAAGGTTGATAAATTTTTAGCTGTCTTTATCAGTCGATTATAAAAAGCGGTTTTTTGGGCTTTCTGATCAATCTCTTTATCTGTAAGCAGTTTTATCTGTTCTCTCTCTTTAAAGTTGATTTCCTGTCTAGTAATTTCTTTTTGCTCTGAATTGCCAATTTTTTCTAACAGTTTTTCTCTTTGTTTGGAAAACTCATCTTTTATTTTTGCCTCTTCTTTTTTATAAGTTTCCTGAAGTTCCTTGAGAACGGTTTTCTTTTCTAGCTCTAAGACTTTGATGGCACTTTTCTGTTTTTCTTTATCAACAGATTTAACTAAATAAAGAGCGTAATAAATAATCCTCTCTAAAGATTGGGTTGGAAGATTAATAATTGTTCCTAATGTTGATGATGATCCTTTAAAATACCAGATGTGGGCTATGGGAGAAGCAAGTTTAATATGTCCCATTCTTTCTCTTCTTACTGCCGAGGTAGTAATCTCAACGCCACAGCGGTCGCAAACAATCCCCTTATAACGAATTCTTTTGTATTTACCACAGTAACATTCATAGTCTTTGGTCGGACCAAAGATTTTTTCGTCAAATAAACCGTCTTTCTCCGCTCTGAAAGTCCGGTAATTGATTGTCTCCGGTTTAGTCACCTCTCCATATGACCATTTGAGTATCGCTTCCGGAGAAGCTAAACCGATTTTTAAGCCAGAAAAATCAACTAAATTGAGATCATCCATTATTTAATATAATCAATTGATAATCCTAAGGCATTTAGTTCTTTAACCAGTACATGAAATGATTCGGGTACGCTCGACTGGGGAATATCAATTCCTTTGATAATTGATTCAAACGCCCTTGTTCGTCCTCTAACATCATCACTTTTTATCGTTAGCATCTCTTGGAGAGTATAGGGAACACGGTGGGACTCCAGCGCCCAAACCTCCATCTCTCCGAATCTTTGACCACCCATGTGTGATTTGCCTCCTAATGGTTGTTGGGTAAGTAAAGAATATGGTCAGACCGAGCGGGCATGAAACTTGTCCTCAACCATGTGAATTAATTTCATGATGTAGCTGACACCGACTAAAACTTTTCTCTCATAAGGTTCACCGGTCTGGCCGTCAAAAAGTTGCACCTTACCATCAATCGGTAAACCCAATTTTTTTAATTCATTAGTGATAAATTCTTCTCGAATTCTTTCAAAAACAGGCACTGAAATATTTAAGTTGTTCTGTTGACTGATTAATCCCATTAAAGCCTCGAAAAGTTGTCCAAGGTTCATCCTCGAGAGAATTGAAAGAGGTGATAAGATAACATCAACCGGCGTACCATCCTTAAGATATGGCATCTCCCACTCTGGCAGAATTCTTGAGATAACGCCTTTATTACCATGTCGTCCAGCCAATTTGTCTCCAACCGATATCTTTCTTAAACTGGCTGTATTAACAATAATCCTTTGGATTATGCTCGGTTCTAACTCGTTAGGATCTTTTTTTGAATCGATTACGCCGAGGTTGACGACTGTTCCCTGCTTTCCATACGGTAGGCGCAGCGATGTGTCTTTGACGTCTTTAGCCTTTTCACCAAAAATCGCTCTTAATAATCTCTCTTCGGCTGTCAACTCCTTTTCTCCTTTAGGGGCCACTTTACCTACTAAAATATCGCCTCCCTCGACCTCGGTTCCCACCACCACCAAACCTTCTTTATCCAGATTTTGTAAAACTTCTTCACGAACATTAGGAATATCTCGAGTCAATTCTTCTGCTCCCAGTTTGGTATCAACCAAATCGGCAACAAATTCTTCCATGGTAATTGAAGTAAGAACATCTTCTTTTACCAGTCTTTCGGAAACGACAAATCCGTCTTCGTAACCAAGACCATTAAGAGAGGTATAGGCAACCACTAGATTTTGACCAAGAGCTAAATGACCATTGTCGGTCGCCGGACCGTCAATTATCACCTGACCTTTTTTGACTCTTTGTTTAAGATCAACCTTTGGCCGTTGATCAAAAACAACGTCTTTATTAGTTCTTTGATATCTTTCTAGTTGATATTGATAAGTCTTTCCGCTCTTGCCTTTTAAAATAATCTGTTCGCCGTCGACATACTGAATCAATCCGTCTTCGGGAGCCAAAACAGTTCTTGCCATTGAAAGAGCGATTTTTTTCTCCAAACCGGTACCAACTAAAGGCTGTTTAGGACTAATAAGAGGAACGGCCTGACACTGCATATGGGTTCCCATTAATGCTCGGCTGGCATCATCGTTCTGCAAAAAAGGAATCAAGCCGGCTGAGGCACCAACAATCTGTCGAGGAGAAATGTCAATTAAGTCTAATTTATCAATCGCCACCTCTACTAATTCACCACCATATCGAGCAACAACATTTTCTTCAATAATATAGTTGTTTCTGTCGATCTTAACGCTGTCTGAAGTAATATAATACCGTTCCTCATCGTCAGCCGGAAGATAAACAATCTCATCTGATATCTTAACTTTGATCCGTTTACCGTCTTTCTCTTTAGTTAATTTTCGGTATGGAGTCTCTATAAAACCGTATTTATTAATTTTGGCATATAAGGAGAGATAGGTAACAACACCGATGTTGGGACCCTCGGGCGAGCGAATCGGGCAGATCCTACCATATTGGGATGAGGAAATATCACGAATTGAGAAGGCGGCTCTTTCTTTTTTTATTCCGCCAGGTCCGCCGACCGTCACCCTTCTTAGGTTGTCTAACTCGGATAAGGGATTGGTTTGATCGACTATAGTCGAGAGTTGGTTGGTCCGATAAAAGGAGTTAATGCTAACGGTCAAAGGTTTAGAGTTAATTACCTGGGCAGGAGTAACGTTTAGTTCTCCGGCTACTAAACTCATTCTTTCTTTGATTTCTCTCTCTACTCGAAGCATACCGACCCTGATACCATACATACCTACCAGTTCGTCTACCGTCCGCAGATAACGATTGCTTAAATGGTCAATGTCATCAAACTGACCTTTGCCAATAGTTAAATTTAATAAATATTTAATTGTCTCGATTAAATCTGTTTTACTTAATAGGTGGTTTTCATTGTTAATCGGTAGATTGAGACCAAGTTTTTTATTAATTTTATATCGACCCACGTCGGCCAAAGAATAACGACGACTGTTGAAAAAAAGACTATTTAATGTATCATAAGCATTCTCCAGAATTAGCGGTTCGCCTGGTTTAATTTTCCGGTAAATCTCCAGAGCCGCTTCATCTTTGTTGTGCGTGTGATCTTTTTTAAAAGTGAGTGAAAGATATTTTTCGACTAATTGTTTATCAAGATTATTAAAATGAGCCAATAGCTCATTATTGGTCTCACTGTCAAAAACCTTTAAAAAAACCGTTGCCAAAAACTTTCTTCTTTTATTGACTTTCATTTCAATTAAATTATTCTTATTAAGAGTAATATCCATCCAAGCACCGATATATGGTCTTATCTCGGCGTTATACAACGTTTGTCGGGTTGTCTTATCAATCTCGGCTGTAAAATAAACTCCCGGAGAACGAGCGATTTGGTTGATGATCGCCCTTTCAATACCGTTAATGATAAAAGTCCCCCGATCGGTCATTTTAGGAAGATTAAAAAAGTAGACGTCCTGTGTTTTTTCGCTACCGGTCTTTTTATTAAGTAAAGTTAGTCTTAAATAAACCGGCACATCGTAGGTCAGCTTTTTTTCTAAGCATAAAGCGAGATCGTAGCGTGGTTCTCCAAAATAGATATTTTTAAACGAAAGGTTAAACTTTTTCCCGGTGTAATCGTCGATCGGAAAAAATTCATTAATAATTTTCTTAATATCTTGATCAATGAACTTCTTCCAAGATAGCTTTTGAATTTCAATTAGATCTAGTTTTTCTAATTCTTTATCTTCTTTACCTAAGAAAAGTTTTTTTCGGGGTCTAATAAAAGGTTTGTCGGTCTTAGTCATCTTAAGATAAGTCAACAATAAAAAAACCCCTTGCCCAAAAGGGGGAGAATTTTTTTATAAAAAGTTCTAATAACTATACCTCACTTACTTTAAAAAGTCAAGCGCTAGTGTTATCCAATCAATAATCGGACTCTAATTAGCCCGATTGCTCATTGAAAAATCGGAGTGAAATTGAAGGCTTAAAAATCTGTGATAATCAGTACATGGATGTATTTATGGATATTAAGC
>Ga0100394_1005230_pt1 | contig 10550 bp, 14 predicted proteins | sample CryGeymeta201518_FD_81549 | JGI IMG/M metagenome (GOLD analysis project Ga0100394, IMG submission 81549) | Groundwater microbial communities from Crystal Geyser aquifers in Utah, USA - Crystal Geyser metaG 2015-18 | ecosystem: Environmental > Aquatic > Deep subsurface > Groundwater | place: USA... | reverse complement strand
TATATTCCTCAATAAACTTGAAATTGCTATTTTCTGGCATTTTTAGAACATTGCTGAAAATATCTGGCAGGGCATTTTTTATCTTCCCATAAGAGATATGTCCGTGTCCTTTTACCTTGTCAAATTTCGGAATTTTCTCTTCCAAACTCCAATTATAATAATAAGTCTTTGTTCCATCCGGGACTTCTATCGGATAATTCCTGTTCAAAGCCACAATATAATTTCTATCTTTCAAGGCCTTCAAAAATTGCCAAGAATAAATCCAACCTGGAGCTTTATAAATCTTTTTATATTTTAAACCTACTTTTTTAAAAATGTTTTCTGCCGCCTTAATCATACTTATCGCTCTATCATAGGTGGTATCGCACTCGCCTATTTCATGGAACAATCCGTGGACTGCGATTTGTATCCAATCATAACTATTAACCATCCTCGCCCATTCCTTATAACTTTTCTCTTTTACCTTGTCTAAATTTCCTTTCTCCAGAGCGGTATAATGTAAAGGGATGGTAAATAAAGTTATCTTAAAATTAGGATAATGTTCTTTTATCTTAAAAAGCAACTCCAAACCCGGAAGTAAGAACCCTGCATCATCCAAATCCAGGATGAAAGTTTTATTTTCTAACGTTTCTAATGGGAGAATAGATATTTTTGTGTTTTCCATAATAATATAGTATTTTCTTTATTATTCTCCGTCCTTTCTCCGTGTTCAAAATGATAAATCATAACCTGCGGACAGGACCAAAAAACCAATCCTTTTCTAAAAAGTTTCAAAACCAAAATATCATCTTCCCCTCCATATCCTTTCAACTCAGGGACTCCGCCAATTTCATTCAAATCTTTTAATGGAATACATAACCCATTTCCTGTAATTTTAGGAATGTTCGGGAAAAGAACAGTTTTATCAGGAATAAGATTTTTCTTTAATCTCCAGTCAACATCGATAATCTTCTTTGTCTCCCTATCAATCTGCCACCTAATCCCACAAACTCCTTTTTCTTCCTCCATCATTTTATCTAATATTTCTAAGGCATCCTCTTTTAAATAACTATCACCCATTACAAAAAAGACATATTTACCTTTAGCTTTCTTTAGTCCTTGATTCAAGGATTTTCCCAGTCTTGCCCTAAACTTCAAAAAGCCGTTTAATCTAAAATATCTGTAATCAAAACCCAGGTTTAACTTATTTTTAAAGAACTTTTTTGTTCCGTCATTTGAAGCATCATCACAGAATAAAACTTCAAAATCCTTATATGTCTGTTGTTTTAAACTTTCTATTAAATAAGGCAACGACATAGAAAGGTGGTTGTATAATCCAATTAAGATAGAGAATTTATATTTTTGTTCCATTATATTAAATTTTTCTTTTCACCCCATCCCATTAGCCATTTGTTCTCCTGAATCTTCCACTCCTTAATCTGGTAATATTTAGAGATGAAATTAATTATATCTTCCTCTGTCTTAAAATTTTGCTTATGAAAAGCAGGAGAGATGGTTTTGCTATGCATTGGAATACCGAAAACCAATTCTTTACATTTAAGGTTTTCTAAAAAGAAACCGGGATTTTCAAGGTGCTCAATCGTTTCTATTGAAACACAGACATCCGCCTCGGGGAGCAGATCTTTCTCCAAATCTTTCTCCAAAAATTCTACTTCTTTCAAGTTTGGATAACTCTTGGCGTAGTTCAACGCTGTCAAACACCTATCCACAGCATAAACCTTATTAGCTACCAAACCATAAAAGTAAGTCCCGAAGCCACAACCGCAAGCCGCATCCAATACTATCTTATTCCGACAATGTAAAACGGCATAACAATATCTTTCTACATTAACAAAAATTTCATAAAGGTCGCTTTGGTCCGGAATAAATTGTTCTCCAGTTTTTTTCATCATACTAATTCAGCTGAAATCTTAAAGTTTTTTTCTGTATCTTTCTTCCCTTCAAACTTTTGTGTCAATTCCTTCTCTCTCAACTCAAAATAATCAGGATATTTTTCTTGCTGGCCAGTCGTAGTATCCATATGCTTTATTCTCAGCTCTTCACAATAATAAATCCCATAACCATTTCTTCTGCCATAAAGACAAATCTCTACGTCCTTTCCGCCGGTATAAAAACTCGCTTCTTCAAATTTAAAGTTATCATAAAGTTCTATGGGAATTGCCAAACAAATTCCCCCCAAATAAGGGACATTTCCTAAAACCCTGTCATTCAAAAGAACATAAGAACTATTGCCTGAATTTTCCCTCAAAACGCCACCTGGGGCATTTTCCAGCCCTTCAACTGCCGGAGAGAGTATTATCTTTTTATTTCTCCTAAAAAGTTCTATCATCTCCTTCAACCAATCCTGCGTGATAAACTCCGTATCATTATCCAATTTTATCACAATATCATATCCCCCTATTTCTTTTATCTTCTTTATTGCGTCATTCCAGCCCTTTCCTATACCCTCATTCTTCTGATTAAATTGAATATGTTTTGCCTTATAATTCTTCAACCACTTAACCGTTCCGTCTTTGCTCCCTTGATCAATCACAAAGTGGTCAAAAGGATACCCCGCTGTGGTTCTTAATCCCTTAAATGTCCTTTGTGTGTATTCCAATCTGTCCTTTGTTAGGGTGAAAATAGCCACTTTCAATGGCTTTTCTTCCCCTAAAATTGTTTTAGTGGAATAAATTGAACAATTTTCTGGCGAAAAGAAAGTAGGTAAATATCTTCCTTGTGAATCGTAATCAACTTTGTATTTATGACTTATACTATCTTCTTCTTGCTTAACAATCAGACAAGGAATTGAAACATGAAGAAAACTCGCTCCCACCTTCGCCAATCTGATAAATAAGTTCCAGTCCTTAAATTTAGGAATTGTCTCATCAAAGCCACCAACCTTCAACAGCCATTCTTTTTTTATCAAGGTCCCGTCATTAGTGATATAATTCATCTGTTTTAAAATAGTAGGGTTGAAATCAACCGACCACCCCGGCGTTAACTTTCCATTCTTTTCTCTATTAAAATAATCAGTATAAACAATGCTTGCCCCTGATTGCTTCAAATAGTTGTATCTTATCTTCAAGGTATCTGTCATATAAACATCATCGTCATCTAAAAAACAAATCAGCTCCCCTTTGCTTGCTTTTATCCCTATATTCTTCGGCAAACTATCATGGCCGAAGTTTTTTTCTGTTTTAAGATAAACTATCTTTTTATCTTTATATTGATTTTGTAAATTTTTAACGAACGACTCTGTCTTATCAATTGAACAATCGTCTACAATTATTATTTCATAGTCCGTAAAGCTTTGCTTAAACACTGACTTAATAGCTTTTTCTAAACTTACCCGACGATTGAACGTAGAAATAATTACACTTATCATAATTTAAAATTTATAATTTACCGAGTTTAACCAACCCCACTCGAAAGGGCTCCTTTAACCGAGAAGCCACCGCTTAATAACTACTTCAAACTAATCTAAAACTAGTCTAATGTGCTTGAACTTTCCAATCTGATTGCTCTCTGAGAACTAAGGCAAGCTGCTGAAGCGGTAAAGTAATATCCATAAGTATTATAAGTGCCGAGTTCAGAAGCTCTACCTGGTTCATTCATTACCATCTTTATATTGCCAATTTCAGAAAGACCAAGATATTCTGGACCGAAAATTAGAGTGCGATAAACATTGACATTCGCTGAACCTGAGTTCTGAAGAATTGGAATCGTAGGAGCAAGTTTAAACCTTACTCCATAAATCTTTCCAATTTCACCTTCAATGTCGTATTTAACCGTATCTCTATATTGTGAAAGATATTTCCAATCAGAATCGGTCTCCAAATCGTAAGCAATGTCAGGATGACAAAGTCCCACATATTCGTTTCCAGGAAATGTTGGCACAGAAGAAAGTCTCAATAATCTAACCGCTCTTCTAATGTCTTTAATAGTCGCAGAAGAAGCAGAGACTATATCTGAACGATGTGTTGCTGCTGCCGCAAATAAAACCGTTCCATTTGCCACCGCCACGTCTCTAACGACATTATCCAATGTTTCAGCTGCGTCTTTGGCTAAATCAGTCATTATCTGTTCTTTGGTCCCACCGATAGCAGTATCCATAAAGAGAACGGAATTTTTAATTAAATTCCCATACTCTGCTATGCTTGCTGATATTCGACGAGCTTTAGAAGAACGAGCAGTTGGATCTGCTCCTTCAGATAAAGCCGCACCTATTGGATCAACCTTGCTCACTCCATACCACCAACAAACTTTCAATTGTTAACTCTATCTTTCAATAGAGGTCGGACTATATCTTCACCAAAATAATGAGGTGTTCTGCATATAGTCTCTGAGGACTCTTTTATCGCTTTATATTTATTAATATATGCGATAAAAGTTGCCTGCGGATTGTCCATAATATTATTCATAAAATTCTTGCCTAAGTAGCATTTATGATTTTAGGATGTTCCCGCAAATAGCAGAATTATTATGAGGGCAAAGTTTCACCCTCTCCTTGAGGAACGGTAGTTTTCTTGGCGATATCTTTGAAGCTAAGATTGTTATAAAGATTAGTTAGAAAGAAATTTTGCCAATCAATTATTCTTTATTTTTCAATAAAGGTTGGACTATATCTTCATCTTTTTCAAAATTATAAGATGTTTGACTTATAGTCTCTGAGGCGTCTCTTAACATTCTATATTTTTGATAAAATTTATCATCTTCTTCTTGATTAAAATAATTTCCTCTATTTTTAAAGTTTCCACCATTTTTTCTCCAAGTTAACCATTTTTCATATCGATATTTAGAAAATTCTCTTATCAATTCAGCAAATTCTTTGTTTTTCTGTAAATAAGAAATTATTAAATCTATAAATTTTATCTTTGATGAATGAGAAACAAGTGAAATATGATACTGTATTTTTCTTCCTGATTTTTTTCTGTCATAAGTATAAATATGATAATGAATTCCGTTCTGTTTTAGAAAATCAATAAATATTTGAATTATCTTTCGGTCAGTATTCGCTAACATTATATTTACATTTCTATGCTCTCTTTTTTTAAAAATACATTTATAAATTTCAAATGTTCCTTCTCCGTCCATCAATCCTGCAATATAGGCATTAAGAGTTCCCTGCTGATTGACTCCTTGTATTAATGATTCTTCCATAAATAGGACATTAATCTTTTGAAGTTTTTCCAGCAAATAGTCAAATTTTTAAACAACATTGGCAAGATATTGTTTCAATAAAGAAGCTGTAGTAGTTGTAGTTCCTACTGCCATAAAAGTTTTAATCTTTATATTAAGAAGCAACCGACCTTCTCTGACTACTACTCTTCTTTGCCTTTTATTTTACAAACCTTTGCAGATATTCTTTCTGTTTTTCAAGAGACAATTTCTTAAATTGCTCACTTGAAATAGTAGAATCTTCAAAAGTTTCTTCAGGCGAAAGATTTGCAGTCAGGTTAACTTTTGCCTCTTTTTTCTGTTGTTTTATCCCATTTTGTATTCCTTCATACAATTCGGAATAAGTCTTTTGAGGATTTGCTTTCTTCAAGTCCATTAGGAAAGTCTTGAAGACAGAAGCAGAAGGTTGAGAATTAAGAAATCCCTCGATCTCCCTTTCTTCTTTTAGAGAAGAAACGGTTTTCTTAAGACCTTCTAACTCTCTTGTTGCCTTGATTTTTTTCATATCCTCTTCTGAATAACTTGACTTATAATAGTCCAGCACATCAGTAGGATTTATTCCCAACTCTTTCAATTGACTGATGAATTCTGTCCCCTTTTCAAGATCCTTTACTTTTTCTTCAAGTTCCTTTCTTTGGGCGATCACCTCATCAAGACGAGATTTGGGAATACGCAACTCTTCCTTTTTTTCTTCTTCTTTTGGCTCTTCCTCATTTGAGAGACTGGAAGGCGCCTCTTCTTCGGGAGTTTCCTCCAACGAAGCTTTTACTTCCTCTAAATTTGCTTTGTCCATAGATTACATTTTTAAGAGTTTTGTCTCTATTTAATTAACGCTTTAAATTAGCGAACGACCTTTCACTTTTTAAAGAGGGTGTGTCCTCTTATCAAAAATTATCTTGATTCATTTATAATTTCTTCTATTTCGTTTAAGCAATCAGCATTGAATTGTAAAACCGCCTTCCTTCTTTCTAAATCAATAGCATTATTACAGGTCTGCAAGTCCCTTAATTGTTCAAGTTTGCCCTCTACAATCGCCATATACTCTTTCCAACCGGGATGATTAAGCAATCCTTCTAATGCTATCGCTTTACCATTTTCTTTTACCATATAAGAATTATTTTTTAATTCTTAATTTCTTTTTTTTATTCTTTTTCTTCTTTTTGGAAGCTACTACTTTAGAAGCAAAATCAGTTATTTGCTTTAAGGTCATCGTTTTGGCTATCCTGGCCGCATCCGAAGAATAAGAAGCAGGAGTCTCCCCTCTCTTAATTGAGAGAGCAATCCCAAAAAGTTTTTCCTGTTTTTTACTTTTACTTGGCATATCTTAGTTTGTTTAATAAATATTTTATATCGTAGGTATATTAGGCGAAGAAGGAGCCCTTGCTGTAGCCCTTGCCGTTGCCATCATCTGTTCTGGGGTTATGTTGCCCGAGCCCGGGGGCAAGACTTCCCGACCTGTTGGCATTCCTGTGGACGCTGTTAAAGATTGAGCCGGGAGCAGCGGGACTTCTTTAAAAAAATAATCTACATCAGAAAATCCAGTCAGTTCCAGCCACTTCTTATAAATCTTCATCAAGTCTACTTTTTGGACTGCCTGAGGGTCTTTTGAAATAATGGATAGAAAATCAAGCAGTTGTTTTTGTAAAAGGGCTTTGTCCTGGGAGGCAGTTTGGTCCGAGATAATTTCTACTTCAAACTCACCTTTTAATTCTTCAGGCGAAACCTCCAACCATTGAATTTCCTTTTCCGTTTCCTTATACTTAATTATCTTGTTGGTCGTGATATTCTCCTGATTTATCCTTAACAACTTCTGCCCCAGTTCCCTGAAACTTGCATTGAGGTTCTCCCGAATCAAAGATAACAAAACCATAACGTTCTTTTGCTGAATTGCTATCTCGGTGGCAAACTCAGCCCCTGGTAGACCCCTCATCAAGTTTGTCATCAAAGAACCTGTCTGAAACTCATCATCTATCTTTTTATAAAGGTATTCTATAGAATTCTTGACATCAGAAGTTTCAAGTACTCTTATGTCATTTGAAATATTCGTTGCCTTGATTATTCCACCTGGCCTTGCCACCAGGTCCATCGGATTTATATTCGCTCCCTTCCTGACGATATACATCTTTTGATTTACCAGGGTGATATTGTCTACCATCTGGTTTATAAGTAGATTCTTCGCTGTCAGGAGTTTCAAGGATTTAATCAAAGAACTAATACCATAAAACCTATTCTTCAAAGGCGGAAGGATAGGTCTAAAAACTACAAAAGGCAAGAAGCCATTTTCATTTTTTTCTTCTTTTAAGAAATACCAGTCGCTTTCCTGCCCCTTTTTCTTGACATAATACTCGGTGGTTTCTTTTGTCCACCTTTCCGCTATCTCCACCTTTTTGACCCCTTTCTTCTCTGTCTCTGTCTTACCCCCCAAATCGGTCAAGTCAGCGATAAGAAATTCCTTGAAACCCTCCAACTCCTTAAACTTCTCGTCATTCTTTATGTCGTCGTAATTTTTAATATATTTTACGATTACCGAAGGAGACTCTTGAATATTTCTATAATAATAATCAGTATAAAATTGGTCTAAGTTCAAAACTTCAAGCGCCGGGTCGTCATATTTTTCCTTTTTATCATCCACCCAATTCAACTTGAGCACCCCTGTGCCAAATAAAATGCCTTGTTTCACCCAAGTTATAATCTTCTCCCTGCCTTTCAATATCCACTCCCATTGACTCGTAAGAAACTTCTCCCACAAGTCCGCCGAGGGTGTTCCTTGCTTTTCCTTTGGCTTTACGCTTATCTGTTGCCTGAATCCGACCAAAAAGGCCGTAAAAAGCTCAACCGAAGAGAATAAAGATAATAAAGCCAAGTTTGAGGCGTAAGGATTGCCTGTTTCCATCGTGTCTGCCTCATAGAAGTCATAAATCTCCTTCCACTTAGCTCTCTCCCTTAAAGAATTGCTGTCGTAATAATCAAATTCCTGCGTGAATTGGTCTATTTTATTTGAATTTGTTTTTAATTGTTGTTCTTTTTTTTCTTTTTTCTTTGTCATAATTTTTATTCTTCAAAATGAAAAGGATTTCTTTCGCTCTCCTTGCCGGGAGCCATCTCTTTATAAAGTTGCTCCATCGTAGTCGGCTTTGAAGCTAACTCCCACCTTTTCTTTGGTTCTTTTTTAATTATTTCTTCTTTATTAAAATTATAAACTGCTAAAGCCAATGCCATCACCCTGTCATCATGGTCGACTTGACTAATCAACTTCAGACTTGAACCTGTAAAATAATGCTGAAATCCCTTTAACTCATCTTTCAGCGCTTCCTCATCTGAAAAATAAATCTGCTTTGTTTCTATCAAAATAGCAAGGTTCTTCAATAAATCCTCTCTTGAACTCTGATTGAAAACAAAAGGTTCAATGTTTATGCCCTGCGAAGATAACCTGTCAAAAATAGGATCTCCCAACCCTGTGCTGTCTATTCTTAAAATGTAGTTTTTAAAGTTTTTTAAGTCGGCTAATATCTTTGTTTCCTGATAAGTCCAATCCAATTGATTAAATCTATTTATTTCCTTTGTTTGTCCTGTTGCCACATCCAAAGCATAAAGAACCGTAAAATCTTGATATTTCCCCAAGTCCAATCCTAATTGATAAAACTTCTCTTCTTTTATTTCAAAAGAAATTGGATTGTATAAAACCTTATTTATACCCGTAAAGAACGAAGAAGCGTCTTCAAGAAACTCGCAAAGCAACTCTTGTCTAAAATAGGCATCCGGCATCTCTTTTCTCATCTTTTTTATCTGTTCTCTCGTAAATATCCCGCTTTCAAAGATATTCAGAAAAAAGGACTTCCATTCCTTTTCTCCCGCCTTTCCCTTCTGATATAGCTGGTAAAAGTGGGTTATTCCCTCAGGAGTGCCTATAAACCAACCTTCCCCTTGATTTGCTTCTATCACCGGCCTGACTATCTTCTCCCACACTTTATCCTTCCACCTAAGGGCTATTTTCTGGTATTCGTCAAAGACTATAAAGTTTACCTCTTGGCCTCTAAGACTTTCGGGATTGTCCACTCCTTTTAAGACTATCCTTGAACCATTCTTCAGTTTTACCCAAAGTCCGACTTCATTCTTACTTTCTATCAATTCTCCCGGTAAATACTTAAAGAGCATTTGAGAATCTAACCAGACAATTTCTTTTGCGTCCCTATAGGTCGGGGCCACATACCAGCAAATATAATTCGGATTGCTTATCGCCCTCTTGATTATCTCGTTTATAGCGGCCGTGGTCTTTCTAGCTCTTCTGTGCCAAACTATAACCTTAAAGCGGGTTTTGTCCTGATGAATCTCCTTCTGAAATTGGTTTCTCTGATAAGGAATCATTAATGTCCTCGTTGTCATTTTGCCATTTAATTATGAAATTACCCTCTAAATTCCCCTCTATTGGTTGTTTCGGCATCCCATCGATATAGTTGACTAACATCTTAATCATATCTTTATCCTTCTCATTTATAGCCATAAAAACTATATTTCTAGCTAATGTTTCCAATCTTTCCCTCTTGTTTCCATCGGAAGTCTTTGCCACCTCTTGAAGAATATTCTTTATTTTGGTTATTATCGAGATAGATCCCTTCGGCTTTCCTGCCGGGTTGCCAGAAACACCAGGAGCGAATTTCCCGTTTATTCTCTGTATCTTTCCTGAAATTTCAGGTTCTGTTTCTTCTTTTTTAATTTCTTCTTTTGGTTTAATTTCTTCCATAAAAAAATAAAGATGATTTTTCACCTTTATTTTTCTTCTTTTTCCTCAATACCCTTCTACATACTATATATACCGTCTTATTATTCTATCCGTCTTTTTTGTTTAAATCCCAAATAACTGAAAGGAATTGTTTTTAATTCTATTTCTCTTTTCTTTCTTTTAAAATCTCTATTTAATAAACCTATTTTCCAGGTAATCACTCTTTCAATAAAAGTCTTTTGACTTGATCTTTCCTTGTTAAATCTGCTTTTCTGTTTTAAAATCTCTATTCTTAATTCTTGCTCTATATCCTTTTTGTCCACCCCGGAAGGCCTTTTAATATAATTTGCCCTGATACTAATTACTCTTTCTGCTTGATGTAAAATTTCTTCTTCACCGCCCATTTTATTAGTTTTTCTAAAAATCCTGATATATTATACCACAATCTTCTAAAAAAAGAAGTCCTCGGTTTTTCTTTTGGCGGCAAGATTACCTGTTTCGCCTGTTTCGATTGATAACGGAAAAGATTTCTCAATTTCTCATATCTTCTTTTTCTTTTCCTTTTTTTTGCTATTTTATGAGTAGTTAAAAACCCCTTTTTCATAATTTTTCTATTTTTAACTCAATTCTTGGTTTCTTTCTTGATTCCTCATCTAAAAACTTCTTAACC
>Ga0100394_1005226_pt1 | contig 10559 bp, 9 predicted proteins | sample CryGeymeta201518_FD_81549 | JGI IMG/M metagenome (GOLD analysis project Ga0100394, IMG submission 81549) | Groundwater microbial communities from Crystal Geyser aquifers in Utah, USA - Crystal Geyser metaG 2015-18 | ecosystem: Environmental > Aquatic > Deep subsurface > Groundwater | place: USA... | reverse complement strand
CATCGTCGATATACATTTTTCCTTTGGTGTTCAAAAGCTCTATTGCAGAAGACAGCCGCGCCCAATCTTCATCTTCCAGCTGGCCGGTACGCACCTTAGTTTGGTCAATACGGCCAAGGGAAGCCAGCATACGCATCATAATTTGTTCTGAGGGCATCTCTAAGCTGAAGATAAGCACTGGCTTGTCACTGGTAATAGCGGCGTGTTCACACAAGTTCATCGCAAAGGTGGTTTTACCCATCGACGGCCGGGCCGCAACAATGATTAAGTCAGACGGCTGCATGCCGTTGGTCATTTTATCTAAATCGACATAGCCGGTAGACACCCCGGTTACACCGTCATACGGCGAGCGAAACAGCTCATCAATTTTTTCAATGGTTTTTGCCAGTATGCTATTGATTGGCTCTGGGCCTTCATTGGCATTGGTGCGCTGTTCGGCAATTTTAAATACTTTGGTCTCGGCAAAGTCCAGTAACTCAGCCGAGCTGCGCCCCTGCGTGTCGTAGCCAGCGTCGGCAATATCATGCGCCACAGAAATCATATCGCGCACAACAGCGCGCTCACGCACGATTTCGGCATAGGCCAGAATATTCGCTGCGCTGGGGGTATTTTTGGCAATTTCGCCTAAATAGGCAAAACCACCGACATCATCCAGTTTAAGGTTGGCTTCTAAATCTTCTGATACGGTAATAATATCGATGGGCTGGGTAGCCTCGGCCAATCGTGACATGGCGGCGAAAATAAACCGATGCGCGCGCAGATAAAAGTCTTGCTCAACCACTTTTTCAGCTACACGGTCCCAGGCATCGTTATCCAGCATTAAACCGCCAAGTACTGACTGTTCGGCCTCTATCGAATGGGGCGGCATTTTTACCGCGGCAACTTGCTTATCTTTAGTACTGCTCATATCACCGGTATCAGTTAGCGAAAACAGCATAATGCTAACCTGCCACAAGCAGATCACAAAGCGATGTCAGAGAAATTTTTATATGGAGGCAAAAATACGAGAAAAGAAAGAAGAGAAAACAAACAAGAGAAAAAGCACACCGCAAGCGCAGTGTGCTTTTAAGCAATTAAGCTTCTGCGATTACAACAACTTTAACCGTTGCAGTAACTTCAGCGTGTAACTGAACGTCGATATCGTATTCGCCAGTTTCACGTAAAGTACCTGTAGGCAGTTTAACTTCTGCTTTAGATACCTTAACGCCAGCTTCAGTGATCGCATCAGCGATATCACGGGTGCCAACTGAACCGAACAGTTTGCCTTCGTCACCGGCTTTAGAAGCGATAGTCACTTCACCCAGCGCAGCAAGTTTGGCAGCACGATCATTTGAAGCAGCTAAGTCAGATGCTAATTTAGCTTCTAATTCAGCGCGACGTGCTTCGAATTTTTCGATGTTAGCCTTGGTTGCCGGAACTGCTTTACCCTGTGGGAATAAGAAGTTACGTGCATAGCCAGACTTAACAGCTACATTGTCACCTAAACCACCAAGGTTAGCGACTTTGTCTAACAGAATAATTTGCATTACTTATACCCCTTCTGTATTAACTGTGTGAGTCGCTGTACGGTAACAGAGCCAGGTAGCGTGCGCGCTTGATAGCACGAGCCAGTTGGCGCTGATACTTAGCGCTGGTACCAGTAATACGGCTAGGTACGATCTTGCCGCTTTCTGTAACGTAGTTTTTCAGAACAGCGGTATCTTTGTAATCAATCTCTACAGTGCCTTCTGCAGAAAAACGGCAGAATTTACGGCGACGGAAAAAACGTGACATTTGCCTGTCTCCTAACTTATATGTTCAATTTGTTGCGCATGCAGCACCAGCTTAGCTTGTCCGCTGCGGCTTTGGTGGCGGTTTAAAAAACCAGTCACCTTTACCATGTTGCCCAACGTTAACTGTCGGGTATGTTGTGTTAGTGCGGCTCCGGTTAGTACAACCTGAATTCTGACGTAGGCTTGGCGGTTTAAGCCGGCTTCCATCTGATTACTGCGGTGCTCTAACACCAGAACCGTATGCGGTATTCCCGCCGGACTCTCGCTGTGTTCAGGTTGACGGCAGATACTGCCAACCAGTACGGTGCAATTGTCCATTAACAACAACTTACTCTTCGTTTGCTACTTGCTCTTCATGTTCGCGAGGAGCACGCTCACGACGTTCATCACGTACCTTTGCCATTGGTGATGGCTCAACTACGGCACCATCGGTGCGCATAATCAGGTTACGTAAAACGGCGTCGTTGTAGCGGAAGTTAGTTTCCAGCTCATCAATCACAGTTTGTGGTGCTTCTACGTTCATCAGAACATAGTGAGCTTTATGCAGCTTCTGGATTGGGTAAGCCAGTTGACGACGGCCCCAGTCTTCCAGACGGTGAATAGAACCACCCGCTTCTTTGATCGCGCCAGTGTAGCGCTCGATCATGCCAGGTACTTGTTCACTCTGATCAGGGTGAACCATAAAAACGATTTCGTAATGACGCATTGTAGCTCCTTACGGTTAGTAAGCCTCGGGGGAACTCGGCCGGGGTTCTCATGGAGGCAAGGAACGTTGGTGTATGGCCGAAGGTCGCGTATTTTACGGACTTAGCGGGTAAATAACAAGCAGATATTTCAGTTAACTACGCTGGCGTACGGCTTCAAATAAACAGATGCCGGCTGCTACCGATACATTAAGGCTGGATACGGTGCCAAACATCGGAATTTTTACCAGGCTGTCACAGGTTTCGCGGGTTAACCGGCGCAGGCCTTCACCTTCAGCACCCAGCACTATCGCCAACGGGCCTTTAAAATCAGCCTGATAAATCGTCGTTTCAGTTTCACCGGCAGTACCCACCACCCATAAACCAGCATCCTGCAATTCGCGCAAAGTACGGGCTAAGTTGGTGATGGTAATGAAGGGTACGCTCTCTGCTGCGCCACAGGCCACTTTACGCACTACTGACGTTAACTTTACTGAACGGTCTTTTGGCGACACCACAGCATGCACACCGGCGGCATCGGCACTACGTAAAATAGCGCCTAAATTATGCGGGTCGGTAACGCCATCAAGAACCAGAATAAAGGGTTTATCATGCTGCGCAACAATAGCAGCTAAATCAGCTTCGCTGCCGCTGCTTTGTAAACGGGCTTTGGCAATAATACCCTGATGCTGGCCGCCGACCATATCGTCCAGCGTTTTTCTGTTACAAAACTGAACCGATATACCACCCTGACGGGCTTGCTGGATTAACGGCTGCATGCGTTTATCGTCGCGATCTTTCATCACGAACATTTCCAGCACATCTTGCGGTGCACGTTGCAGTAATGCGCCTACCGCATGAATACCAAAGACCAGATCTGCGTTCATTGTTAACCCTTAATGCCGACACGTAAAAAAGGCCGGCAGTTTACCTGAATTTATTGTATTAACGAACCGGTTTGCCCACGCCAACACGCCGTGAATATGTCCCTATAGGCTCGATTGTAAATGTCGTCCATGACATTCACCCTTACGGGCCAGCCGAGCAGTCCAAATTCGTTCCTGACGAATTTGTCAGGCATCCATGCCTTCAACGGTTGGCTTAGGGCAAGCCGATTCTCATTTAGAAAAGCTATCTACTTAGCTTTACGCCGTGGCTTTTTCCGTGCGGTAATATTGCGTGCGCCTTTAGGTTTGGCTTCGCCGCCTTTGGCCGGTGCACTTGCCGCTTTACCGGTCGCACGTTTACCGCCTTTGGCAGCACCTTGCTTAGACGCCTTGATTTGCTCTTTGCTAACAATCCGTCTTGGCTCGCCCACTAAAACTAAATCAATTTTGCGTGCTTCCAGATTTACCGCTGCCACTTTGACTTTAAGTAAATCGCCCATACGATAGGTGATTTTACCATGCTCGCCCGTGAGCGTATGACGCTCGGCATCAAAGTGGTAGTAATCGTTTTGCAACGAGGTGACATGCACCAGGCCTTCGATATAAAGCTCAGTTAAACGCACAAACAAACCAAAGCTGGTAACGGTAGATACCACGCCGTCAAACTCTGTACCTAAGTGATCCTGCATATACTCGCATTTAAGCCAGTCTGCTACTTCACGGGTAGCATCATCGGCACGGCGCTCTGTCATTGAACATTGCTCACCTAAAGGCGTAATTTCAGCCTCGGTGTAAGCGCGTGCGCCGGTTACCTGTTGGTTTTGTTTTGCCAGTAAAGCTTTAATACCCCGGTGTAATATCAAATCAGGGTAACGCCGGATAGGCGAGGTAAAATGCGCATAAGCTTCCAGCGCCAAACCAAAGTGGCCTTGGTTGTCGCCCTGATACACCGCCTGCTTCATTGAACGTAACATGGTGGTTTCAATGAGCTCCCGGTCCGGCCGGTCACCAATTTTTGCCAGCGTTTGCGTTAACTCAAGTGGTGTTGGCTCAGCAGAGATATTTGCTTCGATACCCAGCTCGGCCAAAAAGCGGCGGAAATTATCAAAACGATCACCATCCGGCCGCTCGTGAACGCGAAACAAGGTATGGGCTTCGTGCTTTTCGATAAAGCGCGCGGCGGCTACGTTAGCCATGATCATACATTCTTCAATGATCTTATGTGACTCGACCCGGTGCACGGGTACAATTTGCTCTATTTTACGGTGACTGTTAAACACAAACCGCGTTTCTACCGTTTCAAATTCTATTGCACCGCGCTGACCACGCACCTTAGCCAATTTGTGATACAGACTATTTAGCGTTTCAATGTTAGTGAGGTTAGCCGCATATTGCTGGCGTAATTCAGGGTCGCCCTGCAGAATTTTATGCACCTTGTTATAGGTTAAACGCGCACTGGAATGCATTACCGCTTCATAAAACTGGTAACTATCCAGTTTACCGTTTGCGTTAATGTGCATATCAGCCACTAAACATAAGCGATCGGTATGGGGGTTTAACGAGCACAAACCATTGGATAAGGCTTCAGGTAACATCGGCACGACGTGATCAGGAAAATACACCGAATTACCGCGTTCCAGGGCACTTTTGTCCAGTGCCGTTTCTGGCAAGACATAAGCGCTCACATCCGCAATAGCAACCCATAAACGCCAGCCACCGTTGTCTTTGGCTTCTGCGTATACCGCATCATCAAAGTCACGCGCGTCTTCGCCATCAATAGTAATTAACCCTAATTGGGTTAAATCAACACGGCCTTGCTTGGCTTCTGCAGGTACTTCTTCGCCGTATTTGGCAACTTGTTTTAATACTGCATCAGAGAACTCATGCGGAATTTGATGGTTGCGAATCGCAATTTCAATTTCCATACCGGGCGCCATATGCTCACCCAACACTTCAATAACCTTGCCTACGCCATTAACCCGCTTAGACGGACGCTGTGTTATCTCAACCAGTACAACCTGGCCATGACGTGCTGCACCTTGTTCACCATCGGGGATAACAATATCCTGCGTTATACGCGGGTCATCCGGCACCACTACGCCTAAGGCGAAATCTTTGTAATAACGCCCGACTATTGGCTCGCTACGTGGCTCTAACACACGTACTACACGAGCTTCAATTTTGTCTTTACTGTTTACGCTTTGTGCGGTTGCCAATACCTTATCGCCATGCAACAAGCGCTGCATTTCAAAATTAGGGATAAACCAGTCAGGCCCGCCCTGCTCCAGCTTTAAAAAACCAAAACCTTCGCGATGGCCCAATACAGTACCTTTTACCAGGTCCATGTTGTCGACCAAGCCGTAACGACGGTTTTTGGTATAAATTAACTGACCATCACGCTCCATAGCACGCAGTCGTTTTTTCAACGCAAAAATAGCGTCATCATCAGTTAAACCAAGCTCTGCAACTAATTCTTCAAAGTAAGCGGGGCTTTGGCGTTTTTCGATGTGCTCGAGAATAAATTCACGACTAGGGATGGGGTTGTCATATTTTTCCTGCTCACGCGCAAGATGCGGATCATTTACCGTCATTAAGTTGTCTTTTGTTTCCTAAATTATGTTAAGTGTAACAGCTAAACGGCAGTATGAGTATGAACTTCATTTTACTGGCCGTTTCGCGTTTGCTACCACCCGCGCAGGCATTTTCTTTGCTAACTGGGCGAGTAAGCGGGTTATTTGCTGATGCACATTGGTATCAGCTGTTACAGCATGGTGTAACCAGCGATAACTTTGTTCAAAATCTTGTGGACTGCCATCGCCATTAACTAATATTTGAGCCAGGCGTAATTGCGCTTTTAAATTACCTAACGCAGAGGCTTCCCGTAAATAAACTATAGCATTATCGATATCTGGTTGAACAAAACGCCCAATGTGGTAGTAGCGTCCAACCTGTTCCAGCCCCTCCGGTAAACCTTGAGATGCCGACTGCAACATTAAATCCCAGCCGCGCTCAATGTTGCGAGGCACACAAACACCGTAAGCTAACATATCACCGTACAAAAACTGATAAACCGGCAGCTGCATGATATCTGCCCGAGCTTCAATATCCAGCACCAGCTGACAGTCGTCGGCCTTTACCCGTTGCAAATGCGTGTTCTCACGGATAAGCATGACAAGCTCATCCTGAGAGTACAACTGTATGGCTTCAAGTTCTTGCGCCTGAACACCAATACACTGCAGTAATGTTGCAACCAGAAGCCATTTTAACGGTTTAATCATAATATGCGCCTGAAAATTGTCAGCTATAACCTTATCGGCCGTTCATTGCTATAAATAAGCAATTTTCGCGCCGGTTATTGCTCATTGTTCATGGCCCAAGGTGATCTAAGCATGGGTTTTACTTTTGGCGTACGTATTGACATAGCGGCCGCACTTACTGAGGCTTCATTGCAGCCATTTCCATCAATATACCCTAACGCCTTGGCATACAGGGGATCTGTTATTACACCCCAGTCACCTGTAATGCTGTTGGCTACCGGACACTCTGGCTGTAAACCCTCAAAATAGTCGCCTTGGTTCTGCGCATTCACCGTCTGAAAATTAATGGCAAACAACACATGGTCGCCAATTATATCAGGTTGCATGCCAACGGGTTTACCGCACGTTGTCTCACCAATTTGTACTACATCGACAAACGGTGCTAATGCATTAATGACGAGCTCACTGGCAGAACAACTACTTGGTGACGTCAACACAAATAGCCTGTCTAAATTCAGCACTGTGCGCCCTGCACCTGTTGAGAAAATAGTGCTGCTATTTTTTCCGCTATTTTTGTCATTGTACTGATACTTGACAAAAACCTGCCCTTGCACAGCATTACGGGCAATTTGCGTACTTAGCTGATTAGCTACGCGGATCAAACCACCGCCGTTATAACGCAAGTCTAATACCAGTTCATCAATATTTTGTTGTCCAAAGTAAGCAAACGCTTGTTCCAGCTCGATTTCTGACAACTCAATAAAGCTGTTAAACACCAGATAACCAACGCGTTTATCACCTTGCATGGCAACAGAGCGGTGCAACACAGTATTCGTTGTTACCTGACGTTTGATTAAATCAGCCGACATTTCACTAGTATCAGGCTTTGTCCAAACAAAATTGCGTACAACGCCATCCTGGTTAGGACCATAAATATCATCGGAGGTTACAGTGCCGGCATCAAGTTGACTTAGCCAACTAGCAACACTTACCCCTTCAATTTCAATAATTTTATCACCACGGCGCAAGCCACTTTGTGCCGCAGAACCATCATCAAACACGTAGGCAATTTGCAGTGCGGTATTATTATCCGTTCGTACTGTTGAAAAACCATAGCCAAAATAAGTCGCATTAATGTAACGGTCTTCGTATTCTTGTTGCGTTATAGCAAAACTATAACGATCTTGCGGTGCAGCGACTGCATCAAGTAAAGCTTGAGGTGTGTTGTAATCTGCCGGATTAATGGTAGCCGGCAAGTCCTTGTACCATAAATAGTCCTGTTGCAGCGCGCAAAAAATCTTCGCGTTTAATTCGGGTCGCTGACACAGAGCAGTTTGGCTACTACCTTCTTCGCTACTGCTACCACAGCCAATCAACATCACTATGACCAGGCAAAAAATACTATTTCGCATCGTTAGCTCCCGCAAAACTATTTGCTATAGCATAAAACAAAAACGCTACCTGTAGGCAGCGTTTTTTATACGTTCTAACTTAGTATTTAGATGTCGTCAAGCAAACGGATGACGCAACACTATAGTCTGTACCCGATCTGGCCCGGTAGACACAATATCAACCGGTACACCGGTCAACTGCTCTAAGCGGCTGATATAGTTACGCGCAGCTTGAGGCAATTGCGCCAGTGTCTGCACACCAAAGGTGCTGTCCTGCCAACCAGGTAATTCTTCATAAACCGGTGTAACCAGATCATAGCCTTCAGCCGCCAAAGGTGGCACTTCAGTGACATTGCCTGCGGCGTCTTTATAACCAATACAAATTTTTATGGTATCCAGGCCATCCAACACGTCAAGCTTGGTTAAACAGAAGCCTGAAATGCTATTTAACTGCACAGCACGTTTCACCGCGACGGCATCAAACCAGCCACAACGGCGCTTACGGCCTGTGGTAGCACCAAACTCATGGCCTTTGACACCAAGGTGTTCACCAACAGCACAATCGAGCTCCGTTGGAAACGGACCAGAACCAACACGCGTGGTATAGGCTTTGACGATTCCCAGCACATAGTCAATGTAACGAGGTCCAAAACCGGCACCTGTGGCAACACCACCCGCTGTCGTATTGGACGATGTAACGTATGGGTAGGTGCCATGGTCAATATCCAACAAGGTGCCCTGGGCGCCCTCAAACATAATTTCCTGGCCAGCTTTACGAGCACGGTCAAGTAATTCTGTAACGTCAACCACTAGTGGTTTAAGTATCTCAGCAATGGCCAAAGCATTGTCCAAAGTCGTTTGATAATCAACGGCAGGCACTTTGTAGTACTGAGTCAGCGTAAAGTTATGCAAATCCATTACTGTTTTTAACTTTTCAGCAAACAGTTCAGGATTAAACAAATCACCGACACGCAAACCGCGACGGGCAACTTTATCTTCATACGCGGGGCCAATACCACGACCCGTGGTACCGATAGGTTTATCACCACGCGCCAGCTCACGTGCTTTGTCCAATTCAACGTGGAACGGCAAAATAAGCGGACAGGCTTCACTCAACAGTAAACGATCTTTAACCGGTACGCCACGCTGCTCCAGCATGGTCATCTCCTTTAAGAACGCTTCAGGTGATAACACTACACCATTACCAATGACGCATTTGACGTTTGCACGTAAAATGCCCGATGGAATTAAATGCAATACGGTTTTTTCACCATCGATAACCAACGTATGGCCAGCATTGTGTCCGCCCTGATAGCGCACAACAAAGCTTGCTTTGTCTGTTAATAAATCGACGATTTTACCTTTACCTTCGTCACCCCATTGGGTGCCGAGCACTACGACGTTTTTGGCCATGGTTCCTACATCATGGGAAAAATTAGGCGGGGATTCTACCAAATTGGTAAGCAAGTTTCAGCCGTCTGGATGAAAAAAAGCCGCTTTTTTATCAGCGGCAGATTTTATAGTTTTTATTCAACAAGTTAAACGCTACCCTATCGCAAGCAGCTTAGGTCATACTCGTCACTGTTGTGATACAACGCAAAACCAAAACGCAAACGATCACCACGATAATCTGTTTCAATACCGCTAAGCTTCAACGTTTTTGCCAAGTCAGCGACCTCGGCGGCGCTGCCACAGCGAAAAGTTAAAAAATGCCCATGACAACTAAGGTCTTTACTGAGTAGTTTATCCACATTTAACTGAGGATGATTAAGGCTAGCTAACTTTGTTAGAAAAGCCTGCTGTAGCTGTTGTACATACTGATGAATACGTCCCACACTAATACCTTGCTGTTTAAATAAACGTAGCACCGCATTAAGACGATACAGCGCGGTGAAGTCCATCGTTGCACCGGCAAAACGATATCCATCTTCGCTGTACAAAACGGTCGCTGATTTTTCAGCCGCTAAAGTACCAAATTCAGCAAACCAGCCGGTGTATAACGGGCGGTCACTGTTGCCTAATGGCACCGACATAAAACAACATCCTTCACCACCCTGCGCATATTTATAACTTCCAGACAAATAAAATATCCGTTCAGCAATGGTCGACAAATCGGTAGGAAGTGCCATGAAACCATGATAGCCATCAATGGCGATCATGGCGTCGCTACCGGCCGCTAACTGCAGCACAAAAGTGGTTAAATCTGTTAATGCGACACCAGAATTGAAAAACACCTGGCTGCAAAATATCAGCTGGTAAGGTTGACTGGCTGCGGCAGCAACAAAGCGCTGTTCAAAAGTATCAAAAGGTTGTGTGGGGATAATATCAACCTGCACATTGTCATATTCTGACAACCGTTTAACCTGCCTTGTAAAGCTATAAAACTCACTGTCAGTTGTTAAAATTCGTAGTGGCTTGCGTAAATCAAAGCAACTTAATAAGCGCATTACCAGTTCATGCGTATTTGGCGCAAATACCAGCTGCTCAGGCTGAGGTAACTGCAATATATCAGCGATTAATTGCTGCGTTTGTGGCACTTTTTCGCCAAAAATGTAATGCCATTTGTCAT
>Ga0100394_1005224_pt1 | contig 10562 bp, 10 predicted proteins | sample CryGeymeta201518_FD_81549 | JGI IMG/M metagenome (GOLD analysis project Ga0100394, IMG submission 81549) | Groundwater microbial communities from Crystal Geyser aquifers in Utah, USA - Crystal Geyser metaG 2015-18 | ecosystem: Environmental > Aquatic > Deep subsurface > Groundwater | place: USA... | reverse complement strand
TATTCATATTTTTATTTATTCCGAGCTCTCCGGCGAAGACGCATTTGATCAATACCGCCCGCTTCGGCGTCTCGAATTTCGCTCCCCGTCAACGCCAGAAAAGCATCTTCTAACGAACTTGTCTTAGTTTCAGCTTTTAATTCCTCAGATGTCCCTTTGGCAACGATTTCACCATGGTCAATCACCGCAATTTCATCGGCTGATTTATCTGCTTCTTCCATATAATGAGTGGTGAAAAATACCGTAATATTTTCTTCTTTGTTCAAATTTTTAATATAGCTCCAAATATGATTTCTTGTTTGAGGGTCTAACCCTAATGTCGGTTCATCTAAAAATAATATTTTTGGATGATGGATAAAACCGCGGGCAATTTCAAGTCTTCTTTTCATTCCGCCGGAAAAATGCTTAACAAGATCGTTCCTTCTGTCCCAAAGCTCGACAAATTTTAATAATTGCTCTATTCTTTCCTTTCTTATTATTTTCGGGACCTTATAAAGCACGCCGTGAAATTCCAAATTCTCATAAGCTGTTAACTCGTCATCTAAGCTTGGATCCTGAAACACAATCCCAAAAGAGCGGCGGGCTTCATATTTCTCTTCCAAAGGGTTATAGCCATTAAGTACAATTTTCCCGCTGGTAGGCGTCAAAAGAGTTGTCAGCATTTTGATTGTCGTTGTTTTCCCGGCGCCGTTCGGCCCTAAAAAAGCGAAAATCTGTCCCTTTTTAATGTTAAAAGATATATCATCAACTGCTAAAAGTCCGTCGAATTCTTTTGTGAGGTTATTAACTTGGATAATATTATTATTTTCCAATTTTCCGCTGTCCATAATCCTTATTACACGTTTATTAATATATCATAGATTTCTTAGAACTTCCAATTTCAATATATTTTTCCCAGTCAATAGGGATTGGTATTGAAATTTCTATTTTTTTATCTCCGGTAGCCGTATTAAAAAATAAAAAGGTGGCTGAAAGAGCGATGTTTTTATGTGGCAAGGCGAACGGCGCACCGTATTTAACATCGCCTACAATCGGACAACCAATAAAAGAAAGCTGACTGCGTATCTGATGAGGTTTGCCCGTTTTTAATTGAACCTTCAAAAGGGAATACTTATTGTTTGAAGCTATTATTTCGTAATAAAGCTCTGCCCTTTCGGCTCCTTCTTCTTCGTTTTCATAAACAGTAACTTTATTTTTCTTCTCATCCTTTTTAATATAATTTATTAATATCCGCCTTTTTTGTTTTGGTTTCCCGACAACCAAAGCAGTGTATATTTTTTCAATTTTATGGTTTCTAAGTTGCTCTGAAAGTCTTGATGCTCCCTTGCTTGTCTTGGCAAATAAAACAATGCCAGAAACAGGTCTATCCAAACGATGCAAAAGACCCAAAAACACCTTGCCGGGTTTTTTGTATTTTTCTTTTAGATATTTTTTCACCTCGTCCATTAAGCTAATATCGCCACTCTTATCGCCTTGAGTTAATAAACCCGCTGGTTTTTCAACCGCTATCAAGTGATTGTCTTCGTATAAAACATTAACTTCCATATGTTTTTCACATAGATTATATCACTACCTTAGCTTTAAAAATAGATGAAAATCAAAAGTCTCGCTGATCTTATCGGTGAGACTTTCTTCTAAACTTTTTTAAACTTTCCAGAAAGGAGATAAAATCTTCGATAGGTTTTTTAGAGTATTATCGTAATTTTTTTTCGTAAGCAAACTTGATTCTGTCGTTTTTTCCTTGAATCTAATTTTTTCTTTGTTAACTCCAGCAATAAAATTATAAACGCATTTTGGCAAATAATCCAAATTGTAGCCGCCCTCTAAAACTGCGAAAATATTACTGAAATTCTGCGACAATAGTTTACCAACTTGGTAATAAGAATTAACGCTGAAATTCAGACGCAAAAGAGGATCAGAATGACAACTGTCAAAACCGGCCGAAACGCCAACGACATCTGGCTTGAATTGTTTGGCTATGGAAATAAAATATTCGACTGAAGATAAAAATAAATCGTCGCCGCTTTCAGCCAGCAAAGGAATATTAATTTTGTAGCCACGGCCCTTTCCCCTGCCAATATCTTCTATTTTCCCAAGCCCATAAGGATATTCGTCTTCTTGATGCAACGAAGTATAAAGAACTTTATCTGTATCGTAAAAAATTTCAGCTGTGCCGTTTCCAAAATGGCCGTCAAAATCCAGGATAAAAATCCTTTTGTTTTTCTTAGCTAATTTTTGCACGGCAACGGCAATATTATTAAACAAACAGAAACCTTGGCCTTTTTCAATTCCCGCGTGATGGCCCGGCGGCCTGACAAGAGCAAATCCCCCGCTCTTTGAAGCTAAAATCGCAGCTCCTGCCGCATAGCAAGCAACTTTAAAACTTTTTTCGCTCAAAACCGTATCGATATCTAGAAATCTTTCCTTGCCTGACATTTTTTTAACTTTCTCTATGTATTCTTTTTTATGTACTAACTTCAGGTATTTTTCAGCACTTTCTACTTTCGTCTGTCTTAAGTTTTTAAAAGCCTCCAGTCTCTTTCTGTTTTCCGGATGGCTTTCAGTATCGTGCTCAAGAAAAATTTTATTGTAGATAATTTTCATGATTTTCTTATTTTAACAAAAAGCCCGATCGTTTTTGTTAAATTGGACTTGTCCTGAGTATAATTTTTTTACCATAAAAGAATAAAATGCAAATTAAAAAGAAATTTGCTTGCTAATCTAATCTATTTTAACAAAATACCTAAGCAAGGAAGCAGATAACATCCCCAAGGCTCCTATCAGTATAAGCGAATCCCCAAAGAGAACAATAAGAGGATGCAGAAAAATAGTTATAAACACTCCGCCCAAACCAAATGCCGCAAAAAATATTGTAAAGAGGAAAAGTCGAGTTTTTACTAAAAATTCTTTTGTTTTCCCTTCTGAAAAAAAAATAAAAAGCTAATGGCAAAGATCCTAAGGTAATAAAAACTCCAATGCCTATGCCAACTACAGGAATATTGTTCCAGATAATAACGCCGGGATTAGCTAAATATGGTGTCTTAGGATAAATGAAATCTATTAGAGTGAAAATTTGACCAATAACAAGAAATGTCCAAAAAATAAGTTTTTCGCGAGGGCTCTTGGTTAGAGAGAGATAAAAACGCCAAAGGTAAGCCAAGTTTAGAATTAAAAAAATATGAACAAAACAGTCACTGATTTTCCAAAGTCCAAAATTTCGAGGGGAAAATAAAGGCACTAAACCTAACAAACCGGTGACAATAGCAAAATTAACAACGGCAATAAAAAAATAATGAGTAAAAATCTGTTTAACCTTCTTATGGCTTTCATATATCCTGTAAGAAAAAACACAGGCCGCTATAAATCCTAAAGTTGCGCTAACGGCTGATATAGGTGGATTAAAAAACATGTTGTTGTATTATAACAAAATTTATCTGGAAGTTTAACAAAAAAAACGGCAGAAAGCCACTTTTTTGTTTTGTCATTATAACCAAGGCCTTCAAAACAGATTACCTTAATAAATCAGAAATTCTTTTAATTTCTTCTTCTTCAAGGTTGCTAAAAATTCTCTTTTCGTTTATCTGGCATTTCTGATATAGCTCATCCTCAAATTCTCTTGGCAACAAGTGAATATGCAAGTGGTCAACTTTTAAACCGGTTTGCTTCTGAAACGGTCTATAGTTTTGCCTTATATCACATCCTGAAGATATTTTTTTTAATATTTTTTCTTGAAATTCTATAACGGTGTCAAATAACTCTTTCTTTTCTTTAGCGTTTAGCTCTGAAATTTTTACAACATGACGTTTAGGAATAACCAATAAATGCCCTTTCACTAATCTTGGATTGCTAAAAACAACAAAAACGTTTTTGCCTTCTTTTATTATCCTTGTTTTTTCTTTATTAATGTTACAAAACGGACAATCCATTTTTATTAAGATAAATATTTTTTTTATTTTTGTGGCGAGAATACCCCGCAGCTTGCTACGGTTGGGATGAAACGCAAAAAAAAGAACTCGCCGAAGACGAAGCCCAGCTTACTGAAGACCTGCCTGCAACGCTTCGAGTTGCGATGCAGGCGGGTACCACGGGCTTTGCCCGTGGTAGTTCATGTTATTAAACCTACGTCTTTTCTTGCTCGTACTTTCTCCAAGCCTCTGAAATAGAGGGCTCAATAGCATCTAGTTCGCTAAGGACCTCTGCCCTAAGCTGTGCCGTTGCTATTTCTTCTTTCTCTTCTGCTAACCGTATTACTGAACTTAAGACTTGCTCTACTACCTCTGCTCTTCGTTCTTCTGAAAGATCAACTCTCTGGGCGGCAGATGCAATTGCTCTTTTAATCTTTTCGGCATCAAAAGGTACTTTTGTTCCGTCTTTTTTTATGACAAACTTAGCCATAATTTGAAGATGTTTTAGTTAATAAATTCCCGACCTTTGTTCATTAATATCTTTTTTATTTTAACATAAAAAATTCGAAAAAAGCACTTCTTTGACAGTTATATCTAGGGATTCATAAAAAAAGCTCTTTGGACGATAAACAAAATGTCCAACCCCCACGCCAGATTTTGGCGTGGGGGCTACTAAATATTTTAGCTTGTTTCTGATATTCAAATCAAAATTCTTTACTAATACCAAAGTTTATTTCAGGAAAAATAAGGCAATATTGGCTAAAAATTTTTTAACTGTCCATAAAATTGACTGAGGCGATTCAGTTGGAGACAATTCCTGTATTTGCTGAATTTGTTCAGGTAGAGGAAAGATTGTTCCTTCTGGCGGCTGCGCTCCTTCAGGGAATACTCCTGGCATTTGTTGCTCACCAGGAGGCACAGCGCCACCTCCTTCTGGTAATTGTGTTCCTTCCGGCGGTTGCATTCCTTGGCGCATCCTCTCTGCCTCCTCCGGTGAAATATCTCCCATTTTTACTCCAAAATCTATACAAGTTTCTGCATTTTCAGGTTTGGAACAAAAAGCTTCACACTCTTCTTGTGTCTTACAGCCACCCGGACCTCCTTGCCCGCCTTCCCTAGCCTTCTCTGCGTCTTCAGCAGAAATAAATCCAGCAGCTTCGGCAAAATTCAAACATTCTTCAAAGTGTTCTTCTTGAGAACAATAAACATCACATTCTTCTTTACCTTGACAATTGGGCGGTATTGCTCCTTTTTTAATTGCTTCTAAAGTTTTCTTGGTATTCTCAATTTCTTCTGGCGACATAAAACCAGCTGCCATAGCAAATTCCATACATTCCTCCATATGTTCTGGTTGGGAACAGTAAATATCGCATTGTTCCCTGCCTTGGCAATTTGGTGGTTTTATTCCTTGTTTAATTGCCTTCAAAGCTCCCCTAGCGCCTTCAATTTCTTCAGGCGGAATAAAACCAGCTGCTATTCCAAACTCCATACATTCTTCTATGTGCTCGACTTGTGAGCAATAAACATCGCATTCTTCTCTACCTTGACAATTGGGCGGCCGCACGCCCTGCTTGATTGCTTTAAGGGTCTTTCTGGCATTCTCAATTTCTTCAGGTGGCATAAAACCAGCTGCTATTCCAAACTCCATACATTCTTCCATGTGCTCGGGTTGGGAACAGTAAACATCGCACTCTTTCTTTCCGCTACAGGCGGGCGGTTTTGCTCCTTTTCTTATTGCCTCAAGCATCATTTTAGCTTCTTTAAGTTCGTCTGGCGGAATAAGACCAGCGGCTTCGCCAAAAGAAATGCATTCTTCCATATTTTCTGACTTTGAACAATAAACATCACATTCTTTTTTGCCTTTGCATTTTGGTGGAACTAGTCCCCTGTCTATTGCTTGAATTACTTTTTTTGCTCCCTCAAGTTCATCAGCTGGAATCAAATTATTTTCTTCGGCAAAAGAAATACACTCTTTTATATGCTCTATCTGGTCGCAATATGCCTCGCACTCTTCCACGCCAGCACAACCGCCCGGGCCCTCTGTCTCACCTAAAGCTAACATTCTTTTAGCCATTTCAATCTCTCCTTCTGACAGCAAACCATAAGTTTCAGCAAAATTTAAACAGGTTCCCATATTCTCTGGTTCATCGCAGTAAGCCTCACAGGTTTCTCTATCAGAACAATTTCCCAATTCTGGGATTGGATAAGTTAATTTAGTAAAAGGATCGTCTTGAGCAATAACGAAAACAGCACAACCTAAAATTAGAAATCCGGTCAGTAAAACAATTTTTAGATAAAATAATCTCATACGTGTGATTTAAAATTCATAAGTTTAAATGATGGCAGAAAAAAGAATATTTTTTAGGCTCGGGTTGGCCGTGGGTTTGGCGGCCTGAAAAATATTCTTATTTCTGCCATATCAGTTCATATCACGTGTAATCTCAACCCAATCAAGAAGTGAATATTATTTAAATGGATTTTTATACGCGTCGCGAAAAGGATTTGCCACTTCTTCCAAAGGATTGGTAGCAGGCATATTTTTTAAAACATTTTCTGTTCCCTTGCCAATCTCGCCAACATCAACCCCTACATTAAAATCAACACCTATATCAAGTCCTTCTAGCCCTTTTCCTGTTTGTTCTTTTGCTTTCCGCCACTTAGAAATATAATAAACTCCAAAAATCGCAACAAGAACTATTGCAATTATAATTATAGAAATGATGATTGCTTTCTTGCTCATATTTTTTACCTTGCAATAACTGAAGGATTTTGAGAAACTGCTTCATTTCTTCCTAAAAATACATAACTCATAATTCCCAATAGCATAAACACTGCTCCCAAAACAAGAAATATCATCTTTTCTCCTAATATAGTCGAGGACATTTTGTAAGTAACTTTGCTCGCTTCCTTGTCGAAATTAATATTTTTCGCTTGTTTGGGCAGTTTTAAAGTGACAGTCGTAATCATTCTTATTTCTGCATCGGAGCTTCCAACCATGCTAAAAACTAGAACATTGTTGTTTTGGGAAACTAAATCTATTTTTTCTCCGGTTTCAGCAGAAGTAGCCTCAATTTCCCAATGATCCCCCTGATTAACTGCAGCTCCCTTCATAGTATAATCAGCAATAATCTGGTTTTTTCCCTCGTCAAGACTAAGATTCAAATTTTCTATTTGAGTAGGCATATTGGCAGGCTTGAAAATTCTGGTAAACATAGATAATACTGGATATCTCTGCTTAAAAGAAACGTAAGCGCTGGTTGACATACTAATAACCTCCTTTACTTTAGCATCTCCGTTTTCTAAAATTGTGGTTTCGGATTTATCATCCATTTCGGAAACACTAACAGGTTGAAGCTGAGCTAAAGCCAAATTAGCGGAAAAGATAAAAAACGCGGCTGCAAAAATTATTAAGAAAAGTTTATAATTGTTCCGCGAAATCCGCGGACGTATGTCCGCGGATAAAGCGGACAAATATGTACTTGCCGAAGGCAGAAGCCTTCGGATGCCACGGACACAAGTCCGTGGAAGTTCATTTTTCCTCATATTTTTAAAATGTAAATGATTGTAAAATTGACTCACAGTTGTTTTGAGCGACTCCCGAACCTGCCGGAAAATCATAAAGGATTGCAAAGCCATAGCCTTGAGATTCAAAATAATATCCATACAAAGCATACTGCGTGCCACTAATATTAGCTGAATAAGAAACTTTCGTCGCCGCAGTTCCGGCTAAATTCATCTGTGTCTCTCCTGTGGCACTGGCGCCTCTTGGAAACAATAGGTACTGCTCAATAGCCATTCTAGCCGTAGAGCCCGTCAAACCATATCCCCAAGTTACGATAAATTCAGTCTCGCGCGAAGGAGAGTAAAAATCTACTTCACTACCGGAGGGAACAATTGACCAAGTGCTCGGATAAGAAACTCTCCAAACAGGAGAGGGATTGGAATAAGAAGTTTTGCTCTGTCCAGAACCTGGTTGCCCCGAAGATCCGCCAGAAGGTGGTTGAGAATAGCCACCACCTTCCATATAAACTCCCCAACTTGATAAAATATCTGAAGGCAATTCTTCAAGTTCTGGTGGAATAATGCCAGCTGCCTGGAACTTCTCCACATCAACAATCACATTAGGGCCTGCCATTGCCTTATTATAAGTTTCTATGCCGGTATTCACGGCCTCTTCAAAAGAAACTTTGCTATTTAAAGCAGTTGATTCTACCGGAATAATCTGACCGCTTTGAGGCAATTGTACCAAAGGAAATGCGTGCCCCGGCATCAAAACAACATAGCTTTTCAAACCTTGTGTTGAAGCGGCCGAGGCAAAAAATAAAGCAGTATCCAGGCATGTCCCGGCTCTATCTTTGATTGTATCTCTCGGATACTTTACAAATTGCGAAAATTTGCCTGTCCAAAAAGCCGCCGGTTCTGTTTTGTATTCTATAGCGTTATTTACAGAAACCTGCCATATGCCAGCCAGACTTTTCAAAGCTTCTTCGTCAGAAAGACTGGCTCCCGCTCCACCAGCTAATTTATTTCCCAAATCAGAAAACCCTCTTAAGGGCGGATCAGTCGGAGTTACCCAAGCTGCCAGTAACGGATAATTACTGAAAATATCATAGAAATTTCCAACGCTTTCTTCGGGTGGAATACTCGAAAATATAAAATCATGCCCACCTAGTATATTTATTGATTTGCTTTCGTCAATTTCTTTTGTTTTTCCTTCCGGTTTTTCTGCATATGTTATTTTTATTCTTAAATTAGAGGGAGTTGAAGCGCTTAATTTGGTTATCTCATTCGACAATATCGGGTAATAAAGATCAACTATAGTACTGCCCGGATTTATTACAGGATAAGCTTGCGGAGCTTCACTCCAATCGGTACAACCTTCGATCTTATAAGTTAATTTAACATCATAGACTGAAGCCTTGCCTGTATTTGTCAGAATAATTTTACCCACCCAAAAACCCAGTTTTTCATTGCCATAAACTTTATATACAGAACTCATTATATATTCTGGCGTCAGGATTTTATATTCCAGCTTTGGCTTGCCTGAAGGTAAAAAATAGAGGCCAAAAAAAACAAAAGCCACTAAAAAGAAAGTGGCAGGCACTATTTTTCGCAATTTTGATTTGGCGAAAATTGGTTTTATATTAGGGAGATTTATTTTTTTCATTTTTTATTTTATTTTTGGTTAAACTCCGGGAAGGGAGTGTTGCTTAATTATACCAATTTCACAAAATCTTGTGTTTTAATTTATCCACAGCTCTATCAATCTCGCAAAAAAATCGACTCATAAGGGTATAGGACGATTTTTGGCAAGTCCTACTGTTTAAGAAAAAAGAAACAAAGATATGCTTTATTTTGCGGCAGAATACTCTGCGGTCTTGCCGCAGGGATAAAGCCGCAAAACCTACCTGCCGGCAGGCAGGGAACTTGCCCCGTTAGAAGTCCGTCTTCTCGAGAAAACGCATTCCTAAAGATACGGTCGAATATCTAGTAAAAATCTGTTCTTTGTGCAGAAAAATTCTGGAGCAGAATTTTTCTGCCAAGGACTTCTAACGGGGCTTGCCCGACCTTCGTCCCGCCAAGCGGGACTACGGTCGGCGAAGGCCGAAGGGATACCCCACCCCAAGGGGCAGGGTAGTTCATTACAAATAAGATATGTATTAAAGAACTTATTTTATATATCTACTCGTACTCAATGGTCGAAGGCGGTTTTTGAGTAATGTCATAAAGAATGCGATTCACGCCGCGAACCTTGCCAACAATTGAACTCGAAATTTTCTCTAGAAGCTCTGGCGGTATTTTATGCCAATCGGCAGTCATACCATCAACAGAATCAACGGCTCGCAGAGAAATAATATATTCGTATGTCCTGACATCTCCCATTACTCCAACTGTCTTTATAGGAAGCAAAACCGCAAATGCTTGCCAAATTTTTTCGTATTCATTGGCTTTTTTCAGTTCCTCGATAAAAATAGAGTCGGCTTTTCTAAGAATTTGTAACCTCTCCTTTGTTACCTCCCCAATAATTCTAATCGCCAAGCCGGGACCAGGGAAAGGATGACGCCACAACATTGCACGAGGAAGTCCTAATAAAACGCCAATTTTTCTAACTTCATCTTTATACAAATCCTTTACAGGCTCAATAATTTTAAAATGCAATTTTTCGGGTAGTGTGAGGTTATGATGGCTTTTAATTTTTGAAGCGTTTTTTGAAGTTGCGGCAGACTCTATACGGTCTGGATAAATAGTGCCCTGGGCAAAATACTTTATAACAGGCGGTACGCCCGATATATTGAGCTTCCTGCTCACTATAGAAAATTTTCTTAATTTGGAGTGAATTACTTTTTCAAAAACTTCAATAAAAGTATGGCCAATTATTTCCCTTTTTCTTTCTGGGTCAGTAACGCCTTTTAGTCTTCCAAGGAATAAATGTTTTGCATTAACCACATATAGGTGAAAGCCTCGATTATGCAATAGTTTACTGACGCTTTCTACCTCTCCTTCTCTTAATAATCCAGTATCGACAAATACCGCATGCAATTGTTTCCCAATCGCCCTACGCAATAATGTCGCCGCAACAAGGGAATCAACCCCGCCAGAAATCCCCACAATTACATGATTTTTCCCAATTTGCCTTTTTAGGTTAGAGATAATTTC
>Ga0100394_1005206_pt1 | contig 10580 bp, 8 predicted proteins | sample CryGeymeta201518_FD_81549 | JGI IMG/M metagenome (GOLD analysis project Ga0100394, IMG submission 81549) | Groundwater microbial communities from Crystal Geyser aquifers in Utah, USA - Crystal Geyser metaG 2015-18 | ecosystem: Environmental > Aquatic > Deep subsurface > Groundwater | place: USA... | reverse complement strand
GCATATTAGTTATCGGTATTCTTACTGGTATTAGTGCATCAATCCTATATACACCGCAGAATCAGATAACTTCAGAGGACAGTGCAAAAGCTAAGCCTTCATATTGGGTCGCACCTATGAATCCTAATTATCGTAGTGATAAACCTGGGAAATCACCAATGGGTATGGATCTTATACCTGTATACGAAGATGGCACCGATTCGACAGATTTTGGACCTGGTGCCATTAAAATATCACCTGCTGTGATTAATAAACTTGGTATGCGCACATCCGTAGCAACGCTTGGGACACTGGAAACTAGCATTAAAACAGTAGGATACGTTCAATACGATCAAGATCAACTTATTCATATTAATCCTAGAGTAGAAGGATGGATTGAAGAACTTTATGTCAAAGCTTCTGGTGATCCGGTCGTTAAAGGGCAACCAATATATTCAATTTACTCTCCAGCTTTAGTTAATGCACAAGAGGAAATGTTATTAGCTTTAAATCGAAAAGATCAGCGTTTGATTACTGCATCTGAAGAACGATTGAAAGCGCTATTAATACCAAACGCGGAGATTAAAGCGCTACGTAAGAATAGAACGGTCAAACAAAATATTACATTTTATGCCCCTCAAAGTGGTGTTATTGATAATTTGAATATAAGGGAGGGATCGTTTGTTAAACCGGGTATGACAATGTTTTCAGTTGGCTCATTATCACAAGTATGGGTTGAAGCTGAAGTTTTTGAACGCCAAGCTAATATGGTTAAAGTTGGCCAAGCTGTTGAAATGAAATTAGATTACCTGCCAGGCCAATTTTGGCAAGGAAAAGTCGATTATGTCTACCCGACATTAGACAGTAAAACAAGAACGCTAAAAGTGAGATTGCGTTTCGATAATACCAATGCGGCATTAAAGCCAAATATGTTTGCTCAAGTGTCGATAAAAACACGAAGTGAAGAGGACGTATTACTGTTACCAAGGGAGGCTGTTATTAGAACAGGAAACTCTGATCGAGTTGTACTTGCCCTCGGTGAAGGTAAATATAAATCTGTAGCGGTAACGTTAGGGCGATTAGATGATGACAGCATTCAAATAGAGTCAGGACTGTACGAGGGAGATATTGTAGTCTCGTCTGCACAATTTTTATTGGATTCTGAATCAAATAAAACTTCTGATCTTAAACGTATGACAGCACCAGAAGATGAGCAAGAAAATATTCAAGCCATCACATCTGAAACCGCCTGGGTAGAGGCAAAAGTAAATGGTTTAATGGCTGCACATCGAATGATTAATGTGGACCATCAAGCTGTCAATGAATGGGAATGGCCACAAATGACCATGGACTTTACTGTTGATGACAGTGTGGATTTCTCTGTATTTACCGTTGGTGCTGTGCTTCATATTGAATTAGAAAAAACATCAGACGGCTTGGTCAAAGTGGTAAATATACACTATCCCAAAGATACTGATGATGTATCTAATACAACACATCAAACAGATCATTCAGGAATGGAGATGGGAGAATAACCATGATTGAATCAATAATACGATGGTCTGTAGCAAACAGATTTTTTGTTTTGCTCGCCAGTGCAATTCTCGTCGGCGCGGGTTTATTTTCACTTAAAAATACCCCTATTGATGCTTTGCCTGATTTATCTGATGTTCAGGTAATTATTAAAACAAGTTATCCAGGTCAAGCCCCACAAGTAGTTGAAGATCAAGTCACTTACCCTTTAACTACGGCTATGCTGTCTGTACCTGGTGCAGTAACGGTAAGGGGATTCTCTTTTTTTGGTGATTCATATGTCTATGTCATCTTTGATGAAGAAACCGATTTATATTGGGCTCGTAGTCGTGTGTTGGAATATCTTAGCCAAGTTGTTTCAACGTTACCTGATAATGCAAAGCCTCAATTAGGACCTGACGCAACTGGTGTGGGCTGGGTATATTTATATGCACTAGTTGATAGAACCGGTAAACACGATATTAGTGAGTTACGCAGCTTACAGGACTGGTTTTTAAAGTATGAATTACAAACAGTCCCTGGTGTTTCTGAAGTGAGTGCTCTAGGTGGGATGGTCAAACAGTATCAGATTAAGGTTGACCCAGATAAGTTGCGTGCATTTGGTATACCTTTAGCCGCTATTCAAATGGCGATTAACCGTGGTAATCAAGAAATTGGTGCCTCTGTAGTCGAAATCGCTGAAGCTGAATATATGGTTCGTGCCACAGGATATCTTGAGAATAAAGAGGACATCGGCAATATTCCTTTAGGCGTGAACAATAATGGCACACCATTACTGCTAAAAGATGTTGCGGATATAGGGACCGGACCGCAAATGCGACGAGGCGTCGTTGATCTAAATGGTGAAGGTGAGACTGTCGGTGGCATTATTGTGATGCGATTTGGTGAAAATGCCCAAAAGACTATTGATGGTGTGAAAGCTAAATTAGAGACACTGAAAAAAGGCCTTCCAGAGGGGGTGGAAGTTGTGACCGTTTACGATCGCAGCGGTTTAATTGAGAGAGCCGTATCAAACTTAGGGTTTAAACTACTAGAGGAGTTTTTAGTCGTAGCTTTAGTCTGTATGGTATTTTTGGCGCATGTAAGATCATCACTTGTTGCGATTGTTAGCTTACCAGTTGGTATTTTAACAGCATTTATTATTATGCACTTGCAGGGGTTAAATGCCAATATCATGTCTTTAGGTGGTATTGCTATTGCAATTGGTGCTATGGTCGATGGCGCCATTGTAATGATTGAAAATATGCATAAACATATGGAACGAACGCCATTGACGGCAGAAAACCGTTGGCAGGTTGTAGCGCGGTCTGCCAGCGAAGTTGGCCCGGCATTGTTTTTTAGTTTACTTATTATTACTGTTAGTTTTTTACCGGTATTTACCCTCGAAGCACAGGAGGGAAGGATGTTTTCACCGCTTGCGTTTACTAAAACTTACGCAATGGCTGCATCGGCAGCGTTAGCTATTACCTTAGTGCCAGTGCTAATGGGATACTTTATTCGGGGAAAAGTGCTTCCTGAACACAAAAACCCCGTTAATCGATTGTTAACTGCTGTATATATGCCAGTGTTGAAAAAAGTATTGGCTTTCCCGAAAATAACCCTCCTATTTGCGTTATTTGTGTTGGCAATTGGTGTGTGGCCGTTAAATAAAATTGGTAGTGAGTTTATGCCTCCATTAGATGAAGGCGATCTAATGTATATGCCGACCACTTACCCTGGTATTTCTATTGGTAAAGCTCGCCAATTAGTGCAACAAATGGATAAGTTAATTTACACAGTACCCGAGGTTAAAACCGTATTTGGCAAGGTTGGCCGAGCAGACTCTGCAACGGATCCTGCACCTCTAACAATGGTGGAAACGTTTATTCAGCTTAAGCCCAAAAGTGAGTGGAGAGAAGGACTGACGACTGAGAGTTTAAAACAAGAATTAGACTCATTAGTAAAGTTACCCGGTGTGACGAACGCATGGGTAATGCCAATTAAAACCCGAATTGACATGTTGGCGACAGGGATTAAAACGCCTGTAGGGATTAAAATTGCAGGTCCTAGCCTCAAGGAAATTGAGAAAATTGGTAAACAATTAGAGGAAATCCTTAAAGATGTTAAAGGGACTGCGTCAGTATACGCTGAGAGGGTTGCAGGTGGACGTTATATTAAAGTTGATATCCAGAGGGAGAATGCTGCTCGGTATGGTTTAAATATAGCGGATGTTCAACAAGTTGTGGCTACAGCGATCGGTGGTATGAATATTTCACAAACAGTTGAAGGCTTAGAACGATATCCAATTAATTTACGCTATCCTCAGGATTATCGAAATTCTCCTGAAGCATTAGCTTTATTGCCTATCGTCACTCCGCAAGGTTTGAGGATTTCTTTAGGGGATGTAGCGGATATCGTTATCGAAAATGGACCACCAGGTATTAAAAGTGAAAATGCTCGTCTTAATGGTTGGGCTTATATCGATATTGAAGATGTCGATATCGGTAGTTATGTTGAAATAGCCCAAAAAGTTGTTAGTGATAAATTGGTATTACCTGCCGGTTACTCTATTACCTGGGCAGGTCAATATGAGTATATGGAAAGAGCAAAAGCGAAGCTTACTTACGTAGTACCATTGACTTTGTTTATTATCGTTATTTTATTGTTCATGAATTTCCGCAATGCTGTTGAAGTAGGAATTATTGTGGGAACATTGCCTTTTGCAATGGTGGGCAGTATTTGGTTAATGTATATACAAGGTTTTAATTTTTCAGTTGCTGTAGGGGTAGGTTTTATAGCATTGGCGGGTGTCGCTGTCGAAATTGGCGTCATTATGCTTGTCTATTTAAACCAAGCCTATAGAGAAGCGATTGATCATAGTTCACAGCAGCTAGAAAAATTTGATGAACTAAAGTTGATTCAATCCGTTATTCAAGGTGCAGGTATGCGTGTACGTCCTGTAATGATGACCGCAGCAGCAATCATTGCTGGATTATTACCTATACTTTATGGTACTGGAACAGGTTCCGAGGTGATGAGTCGAATTGCTGCGCCAATGGTCGGCGGAATGGTCAGTGCAATCATACTGACACTATTAATTGTTCCTGTTGTGTTCTTTTTATGGCGTCGTGCTCAATTGAGACATGAGGAACGATAGTGTTGAGTTGATTAAAAAATGATGCAGATAAAAGTATCTGCATCGTTATTTTTATATTAGATTGATTTTTATTTTCATTTAATTATGTTTTTCAAATGAATTTTCATTGCTAAATGCAGTATTTTTCACTAATATTATTCTATAATCATTGGAGATATATTTTGCGTAGAGTCCATTTAATCATGATGTTTGTTTTACTGACGTTTGTCGGTCAAACTTTTGCGTCTGTGATTATGCCTGGTACTATGCCAATGAGTTCAATGACGACTTCAAATATGCCTGCTGAAAATGGCAAAGCATGTCATGACGCTAGTATGCAAATGAACATGGATATGAACGATGGTGCGGATGATAATTGCTGCGCCCAAGCGTGCCATTGTCCTGTCGGCTCATGTTTATCCATCGCTTTAACGATGGCCATGCCAACGCTTAAATCAGAAGTCAGCTTAGTTAATTCTGCAACAATGTTTACCTCAGCACTAATGCCCCAGTATTTTTCATCTTTATACCGTCCTCCAATATTTGCCTAACATAGGCACAGTTACGCCTTTTTTTTGCTAACTGTCCTAGCCAATCATGTAGTTTCAATTTTTTAACTTTTTTCGGTTAATAAACTGACATTAAACCGCGTTGTTTAATGTGACGAAATTTGATTTGGAGGCAATATTATGTCTGCTCTATATCGCAATTCTATTCGTTTTTTTCGTGTCATAGGTACTATTTTTATTCTGCAAATTATGGGAGGGATGTTACCTGCCCATGCAGCGGAGCCCGGCACTACGGCGCCATTACTCACTGTTTATAAAGATGCCAATTGTGGCTGTTGTGAGAAATGGCTTACGCATATTAGTGAGCGTGGATTTAATGTTGATGCCCACAATATTAACAACCTTTATGAGTTTAAACAGTCAAAGGGTATTCCTGCTTCAATGCAATCTTGCCATACCGCTGTGTCATCTCAAGGTTATGTGTTTGAAGGGCATATCCCTGCAAAATTCATTAGTCGTTTTTTAGCCTCCCCCCCTAAAGATGCTATCGGCCTAACCGTACCCGCTATGCCTGTGGGCAGCCCTGGTATGGAGTACCAAGATAAATTTATGGCATACCAAGTCTTACTGTTGAAAAATGATGGCAGTAGCCAGGTATACGCCCAAGTGAACTCGCTTGAGGAGTCTGTGCAATGAAATCTCAATACATGATAAAACCCATGATTCAAACGACAAACAGTGAACTCAACAACAGCCGACGCCGGTTTGTGTTTGGTGCATCCGCCATGTTGGCATTGATGTCGATCCCTTTCCCTAAAAATGCCTTTGCCAATGCGTTAAGCCAATCGTTGAGCCAGCTCTCTGGCAAAGTGTTTGACTTATCAATTGACTATAAAATGGTTAATTTTACCGGGAAATCTGCTCGAGCTACTGTGGTAAACCAATTACTGCCCGCGCCGTTATTACGTTGGAAAGAAGGTGAAACAGTCACCTTAAGAGTAAAAAATAATCTCGACCATGATAGCTCTATTCACTGGCACGGTATTATTTTACCCACCGAAATGGACGGTGTGCCTGGCTTTAGCTTTGATGGCATTAAACCCGGTGAAACATTTGAGTATCAATTTACCGTCCAGCAAAGTGGCACATATTGGTATCACAGTCATTCAGGCTATCAAGAACAAACCGGTTTATTCGGCGCTATTGTGATTGATCCAGCGACCCCCGATCCGGTTATATATGACCGTGACTATGTGATCATGCTGTCTGATTGGTCTGACGAAGCCCCTGAAAACATTTATGCCAAATTAAAGAAACAAGCCGATTACTATAATTACCGTGAGCGTACGGTAATGGATTTTTTCTCTGACGTGAATAAAAATGGCTTAGCCAATACGTGGAACGCTCGTTCGATGTGGAATAACGCGCGCATGAGTGACAGAGACATATCTGATGTTACGGGTTCAACTTACACCTATTTAATGAATGGCAATCCTCCGCAACAGGGCTGGCAAGGGTTGTTTGAACAAGGTGAGAAGGTGCGCTTACGCTTTATAAATAGTTCTGCTATGACCATATTTGATGTGCGTATACCGGGTCTCAAAATGAGTGTTGTCGCCAGTGATGGTCAGAACATTCAACCGGTATCTGTGGATGAATTTCGAATCGGTGTTGCTGAAACCTATGATGTGGTTATTGAGCCAGAGGTTGATAATGCCTATTGTATTTTCGCTCAAAGTATTGACCGCACCGGCTTTACGGTAGGTAACCTTACCTCAGATGCCAGTTTACATGCTCCTATTCCCCCAATGGATCCAAGGCCAGTCCTTGGCCACAGTGATATGGGCATGGATATGAGTGATATGGATATGAGCGGTATGGATCATAGCAAAATGGACATGGGCGCTGGTGATATGTCAGGCATGGATCACAGCAAGATGGCTATGGGTGGCGGTGATATGTCAGGCATGGATCACAGCAAAATGGCCATGGACGCTGCGAAAGCGACAGTCTCAGGACTAGGGCTTGCAGGCTTTGGCAGTAACAATGAAATTAAACACATTGACACCGAGTTCGGCCCACAAGTGGATATGCGTGCAGATGCGCCAAAAAGTGGTTTACACGATCCCGGGATTGGATTGCGTGACCATCAACAACAATTTAATCGCAAAGTATTAACTTATGGCGATATTAAAGGCTTACATCCTACCTACGACACGCGCCAACCTAGCCGCGAAATTCAACTGCATTTAACCGGCAATATGAACCGATATATGTGGTCTGTGAATGGGGTGAAATTTATGGACGCCGCGCCATTAGAGTTTGAATACGGAGAAAGACTGCGGATCACCTTAGTGAACGACACGATGATGACTCACCCTATGCATTTGCATGGTATGTGGAGTGAGTTAGAGACAGGCGACCCTGATTTTATTCCCCGTAAGCACACGGTATTAGTTCAGCCGGGTTCTAAGATCAGTTACTTAGTCACCGCCGATGCAAAAGGGCAATGGGCATATCATTGCCACTTGTTATTCCACATGCCAGGCATGTTCAGAAAAGTCGTGGTGAAATAAGGGGAATACAGATGAATAAAACGAATTTAGTGGCATTGGGACTGTTGAGTCTGAGCGCCTCATTGGCTAGCTCAGCTGTGTTTGCCGGCGGTAATGATGATCCTCTATTAACAAAAGTCATGCTGGATCAATTTGAAAAAGGCGTGGATCCGCAAGATCCTACCCAGTTTAGTGCACAAGCCTGGTTAGGTTACGATTTGAATAAGCTGTGGCTTAAAACCGAAGGTGAATATTCAAATAGTGATAAGCAAGACCTTGAAATTCAGGCTCTTTACAGTAAGCCCATCGCACCATACTGGGATGTACAATTCGGTATTAAAACCGATATCAAACCGACGCCGAACCGTAATTGGGCTGTGATTGGGGTTCAAGGGTTAGCGCCATATTTCTTTGATATTGACGCTGCCTTATTCATCGGTGAACAAGGCCGTACGGCCATGCGTTTGAGTGCGGAATATGAACTGTTAATCACTCAAAAATTGATACTCACACCTGAAGTAGAAGTAAATTTATTTGGTAAGGACGATGCTGAACTTGGAATAGGCTCAGGCTTATCTGACGTCAGTGCAGGGCTGCGATTGAGATACGAGATTGTTCGAGAGTTCGCACCCTATATCGGTGTGGATTGGCGTCAGAAACTCGGTAATACCGCCGATTACGCCCGAAGTGAAGGGGAAGATACACAAGAAACCCAGTTTGTTATTGGTTTTAGAGCTTGGTTCTAAGACCTCGTTCGTACACTGAGTTATAAGCTTGGCGCCAAGATGTTAGCTAAGCCAATATTAATCATTTATGTAAACCGTTTTTCGATCGTTAAAAACAATATAAAAGGAAATATCATGAAATTATTTAACAACGTTTTAGTCGTAACAAGTCTATTCCTGAGTGCTTCAGCATTTGCTCATGTCGGACTGGGCAGTTCTATGCCCGCTAACGGTGCCATGCTGAGTCAAGCCCCAACAACGCTTGAACTGACCTTTACGGCTCCGGTACGTTTGGTCAAATTAACAATGCAAGATGAGAAGCAGCAAAGCGTACCGCTAACATTACCTTCAAGTGCGACCAGCCAAGCAGCATTTTCATTCGCTCTACCAGCATTAAGCGCAGCTAATTACACAGTTAACTGGATGATCATGGGTGACGACGGTCATAAGATGAAAGGCAACATGAGCTTTATGCTTCACGACTCTGGCATGAACACTCGCAGTGCACCGCCTATGACAATGGAGCATGAGACTAGCGAGCACACTGCACATCAATAAGTGGATGAGTAAACATGATATTAACCGTATTTGAAATATCGGTGTTGATATCTAAATGGGTTATCTATCTGAGTGTTGCCGCCGTTATTGGCGGCACATTGATGCAATATCTCATTAAGGGTCAACCGAACCTTGGTATTAGCGTTGCAAAATATACCGGCGTAGGTGCCGTTTTGGGGTTGATTGCCGTCAGTATCAATTATTTTGCTCAAGTAGGGGCTTTTGCTGAAAGTGGCTTGATGGGAATATTTGATGCGCAGATGCATGCTTTTCTTTGGCCAACCCAGGTAGGGCAAACGGTGCTTTGGCGCTTAATCGGTTTTGGGTTAATGCTAGTGGCTAGTGGTTTACTGTTACATAAGAACCGTTATATCAAAACGTTTTCTGCGGTATTAGCGATTCTCAGCTGTCTGTTAATTGCTGTCACGTTTACTTTTATTGGCCATAGCACTGAACTGGGATTGCTTGCTCAAGGCTTAATATTGATACACGTGTTGATCATTGGCAGTTGGATAGGCGCTTTTTATCCATTATGGAAATTATGCAGCACCGATGACAACATCGTCATAAAAAATGTCATGGATACATTTGGTCGTTTAGGCATAGTGATTGTCATTCTAGTGTTGCTTTCAGGCATGGGAATGGTGTGGATGTTGTTTGATAGTCCCACTGAATTAATCAGTTCCGATTATGGTATTGCGGTCACCATCAAGCTCTGTTTGGTGGCTATCATTTTGCTTATAGCAGCATGGCATAAATTGGTTTTAGTACCGAAATTAACGATTGCGAACCCATCACTCGCAAAACAAAAACTACAAAAATCGATTGGATTAGAGGCATTAATAGCAGTACTGATATTAGCGACAACAGCGGTACTTTCGAGCGTGCTAGGTCCTATGAGCCTTGGATAATCACTATAGATTAACAGAGAGATAAAAATGAAAAATAGACCTTTAACAATACTCATAACCACCGGGATATTACTGATGTCCGCAGGACAAAGCTCATTGAGCTTCGCCCATGGTGATGAAACTCACCCTATAGAACAAAAAGCGTTTATCGGTGTTGATTCCGCCGCGGGTAATGTCGTCAAACAATTTCATGCTGCATTACAAACGGGCAATGAGGCTATTGTTAGGCAGTCATTAGCAGCCAATGTGCAAATTTATGAAGGTGGAAAAGTAGAACGTTCACTTACGGATTATGCCAATCATCACATGCTTGCGGATATGGCCTACTTAAAAGGGTTAACCATAACGCCAAAAGAACACCAAATAACGATTACAGGTGACATTGCTATTTCAACGTCAATAAGTCACGCCCAAGGTGAATATAAAGGTAAAAGTATTGACTCAATGACCATGGAAACGCTTGTGTTAATTAAACAAGCGGATGGTCATTGGAAAATAACCCACGTGCACTGGTCGTAACTAATAAAAGTTTCATCAACCAGATAAGGGATTATCTTGAGCTTCTTTGTAGGTGCTCCCAAGAAAACCACAAAGACTCGGATCATGTTAATGCATGATATTTTATGGAAAAGGATTTCCATTTTTTTATATAAAAAAAGACCGGAATAACTCCAGTCTTATTTTGATTTTGCATT
>Ga0100394_1005186_pt1 | contig 10604 bp, 5 predicted proteins | sample CryGeymeta201518_FD_81549 | JGI IMG/M metagenome (GOLD analysis project Ga0100394, IMG submission 81549) | Groundwater microbial communities from Crystal Geyser aquifers in Utah, USA - Crystal Geyser metaG 2015-18 | ecosystem: Environmental > Aquatic > Deep subsurface > Groundwater | place: USA... | reverse complement strand
TGGCTGGCAGTTTTGGTGAAGTGCGTGTAGGGCGGCATGATTCTGCGCTTAAAATGTCGCAAGGTAAAATTGACCTGTTTAATGATTATGAAGCCGATATTAAAGTGCTGTGGAAAGGCGAAAACCGTGTAAGTAACTCTATTAGTTACTTCACGCCATCATTTTCTGGCTTTAGTGCTCAGGTGACCTATGTCGTTGAAGATAGCCCTGCTGGAGAAGATGGTATTTCAGCAGCACTGATGTATGGTGACGACGGTTTAAAAAACAGCAACGTATATGCGGCGCTGGCGTATGACGCTGAAGTAAATGGTTATGATACTGTGCGGGCTAGTGGTCAGGTTAAAGTGGCTGGTTTTAAACTAGGTGCTATGTACCAAACACAGGAATCAACCAGCACCACAGTTGAGCGCGATGGTTATTTGGTCAGCGTTGCTTACCCTATGGGTAAGGCTGAACTTAAAGGCCAATATCAGGTTATGGAAGATGACAACGGTTTTAGTGCCGGTGTGGACTACAAACTGGGTAAAAACACCAAAGTATTTGCCTGGTATTCCAGCTTTGATTTCGATGAAGCGTTGGATAAAGACTATTTAGCAGTGGGTTTAGAACACAAGTTTTAATGCTTAATACATGAATTGATAAAAACGCCGGTCATTGACCGGCGTTTTCATTAGCTCTAGCAGTACTAGTACTTATACGAGAAACTCAAGCCAAAGCTCTGGCCTTCAATCCGTTTTTGCAACACTTCACCTTGCTGCAAAATCTCCACGTCTTCGTCCAGTAAGTTTTTCAGCCCCAGTTTTACCGTCATACTTTCTTGCGGCATATAGCTGTAAGTGAGATCCAACGAGTGGAATGGTTGCTCAAAGGCATCGTCTTTGTCATTCACACCCGCGAACGCGATACGCTTACCAAACACGTTATAGGTTAACGTTGCATTGTGCTGGTTGTTATCGGAATCAAAACCTAACTGCAGGTTAGCAACATACTTAGAATGGCCGCTTAGACTGCGTGTCAGGTTGGTCAGGTTTGCGCCCGGGAAGCGTTGAATGTTGATTTCTGACTCGCTTACTGTCAGGTTGCCGGCAACAAAGAAGTTATTTGCCAGCTGACCAAAATCGCCACCAAACATGTCCAGTTGTTGCAGAAATTCTGCTTCAGCACCATAGACTTTGCCATCTTGTGCATTACGGAACGACATTAGCAGGTTGCCGTCTGAGCCCGATAACTCTACGGCTTCTATTGGGTTTTTTAAATCTTTGTAAAATAAACCCAGACTGTAATTGCTGTTATCGTAGTACCACTCTAATCGCACGTCAGCACTGTTAATATCAGTGCTTTGTAAGCCAGAGAAACCGGTTACTTTAAAATCAGTTAATGGGTCGACATAAAGTACTGGCGTAACTTCACGTAAGTCAGGCCGCACTACGGTCTGGCTGTAACCAAAGCGGGCTTGTAAGTCATCAGTAACAAACCAGGTAAGCGACAAGGCCGGATAAAAACCATCTTCCAGCAGCACCGAATCGGTAACTTCACCGCTTAACTCACCTTCTGCGGTTAGTGGCAGTGAAATTTGTTTAAAGTCTTCATAGCGTACGCCCAGATTCAGGCGGAATTTGTAATCGTAGTTTACTTCCAGCGCAGCGTAACCGGCGTCAATCATTTGCGCAGCCAGATAATCGTCGGCCTGTGTTGTCACGTTTGATATTTTAAAGCCATTTGCGGCATCTAAAATATTGCTGTCTGAGAATATCTCTGAGAAGCTGCCCGATAACTGCTCCAGGCTGTATCCGACAGTGTCAAAGTTAAAACGGTCAGTTTGCGCATTGCGGCTACGTTCAAAGTAGGCATAACCGCCGCTTAACGTCATTTCTGCTTTGCCCAGTGTAAGCGGCAGCTTGGCGTTCCAGCTTAGGTTTTCAGTGTTATCTTTCATATCACCGAAACTGTAGTTCACCGCATTTTGGTTACGACGCAAAAATGAGAATACCGAGCCATCGCTCTGCGTTTCGTTCAGATAACGATACTCAATTTCTCCCGGCGCATAGCGGCGTGCTTTTGCGTCGGTGTACTGCCAGTCTAAGGCTAAGTCCATTAAGTATGGAAAGTTGTGTCGGCCACGTAATTGATTGCTGAGCATGGTGCGCTCTTCATACGTGATGCTGGTATCAGTGTTTGAACGGTTGTTTTCGTTGATGGTTTCTATACTATCGCCGTTCTTTATTTTAACTTCGTCTTTGGTATCGCTAAGGTAAATGGTTGAGCTTTCTATACGGTGATCAACACCAAGCTCTAAACCAAAGTTCAACATGCCAGACATTTTGATCTGATGTTCTGTGCCTTTGATATCGTCATAACGGTTAAGTGGCACCAGACTGTCGCCTGATACAGAGTAGTAACGCTCTTGCTCTTCAATATTTTGCGTGGAACGGTCATAGCTCAGGCCCGTCATCACGCCAAACACTACATTTTTCGCTAAATCAAAGCGACTACCAAAAGACACACTGCCATCAAAATCTGGTTTTACGCTGTCACGGCTAACATCAACATCGCGGTTAAATGCGGTGCCAAGTTCCCGGACTATGGTTTCAGCCTGTGCCAGGTTGCCCGCATTAATGCCGCCAAGGGCTTCGGCAATATTAACCGGTGTTAATATGCCGTATTGCTGCTGCGCTGCAGCCAGTTCAGGTGAAATACTACGACGGCCATCATCTTTGCCGCGCCAATCATCACCGCCACCGGCATAATCAAAACCATCGTCGCTATTCAGGCTGCTATAGCCTGTGCCTACGGCGACGTTAAAGCTGGTTTGCAATGGAATTGCCGTAGTGCGGATATTAACGTTACCACCACCAAAGGCCGCGGGTAATTCAGGCGAATACGCTTTTTGTACTACCAAACTTTCAATAATGCCGGCGGGAAACATGTCCAGTGGAATAACATTACGCGTAGGATCCGGGCTTGGCACCTGAGCGCCATTGAGTAAGGTGCTGGAGTAGCGCTCACCTAACCCGCGTACATAAATAAATTTGTCTTTAACCAGCGTAAGGCCGGTTACACGACGTAGTGCGGTGGCGGCATTACTGTCACCAGCGCGTGAAATTTGCTCCATACCCAGGAGTTCGGCAACATAAGGTTGTTCGCGGCGCTCTGCTGCTGCAGAGGCGGCTGAGCTCATCAGACGGCCGGATACAGAAATACGTTCAACATCGGCTTCACTCTGTGGTGCTGGCTCAGTGGCGTCTTGCGCGACGGCGCCCAATGACACCAAGGCGGTTGCCGTGCTCAGGGCCAGCAACACACTGCGGCCAACACGACTGAAATTAAACTTTTGCATGCTGCTCATCTGAACTTTGTCCTATCAGCTTAATTCTGTTACATCTGCGTAGCGTTAAGCGGCAACGCGGCGCTTAACCTGGTGAAATAAAAAACACTGCCAGCTCGCACCGGCAGTGTTGATATGGCTTAGTCGTCTAAGCCAACAGCCCAGCCTGCAGTCCAATCGTTGCCAGCTTTAATGGCACCGATAAAATCAACTGCTTCAAAGAAGCTGTCTTGCGCTGACATGTCTTTTGGCGTGGTGGTGTCGATGGTAAAAATACCATCTACTACGTCTGACATACTGGCTGCGGTGCTGTTGCCTGTTTGTGCTAAGAACCACTGTTCTGTGGTTGTGCCGTTGCCTAAGTCACCTTTAAAGGCTTCAGGGCAGGCAATCACAGAGTGAGTCATGGTTAAGGTGCCGGCTGCTGCCAGTGCCTTGGTTTCTGCCGAGTCGAATTCTAAACATTCACCCATGCCGGTTGGGCCAGTTACCACAAAGTTTGCCAGCTGGGCATTGGTACCAGCACGTAACAGTAAGCCTTCAGAATCATCATCACCGTCAAAGGTGTTACCGATAATCGTCATGTTAGAAATCATTGGGTTAGAAACAGGCAGTGCAGTAAAGTTACCTGACTGGTTGTCGCCTTCAATGCCGCGGTTGGCTTTAGCGCCATCAGCTGCATGCTTAACCAGTACGAACTGTAACTTACCGTTCCAACCGTCAGCCCAGTCAACTGAGTCATCACCGTTGGCGGTTAACACCACGTTTTTACAGCTAACGCTGCCACCGAACATTTCGATACCGTCATCCACGTTCTGGTGAACCTGAATGTTTGAGCACTTAGTGCCTGAACCCACACCTGCGAAGGTAATACCGTTTAACTCATTGTCAGGAATAACTTCAAAACCAGCATGTTTTACTACGACATAATTCAATGTGCCGCTGTTGTCAGCCGGGTTAGCACCACCGTAGTTACCTGCATCACCTTCTGCGGCGACCTGGCAGTTCGCTAAATCAGCTTGGTCACATTTGTTTGTTGGTGCCTTACCCAGTAACACTAAACCACCCCATTGTCCGGCAGCGGTAGGTGAACCAATGATGTCCTGTACTGATGTCATGACGATTGGGTTAGCAGCAGTGCCGTTAGCTTCAATTTTTGAACCACGGGTAACAACCAGGAAATCTGCACCAGATTTACCGTAAATGCGCACGCCAGGTTGTACTGTTAAGGTGGCGGCAGTGGTGTTATCTATACCCACGCGTACCCGGCCATTTAATACGTAGTCAGCACCCGCTAGCAGGGTAACATTTGAGGTAATATCACCGCTTAATTGACAATTTAACCGGCCAGACAAGCTGTTAACTTCGCTGGTGCCGGCAGGGCAGGCCGCTAAGTCGTCTTCTGGGTGAATACCTACTGTCCAACCTTCAGTCCAGTCTGTTGTGCCATTGAAAGCGCCCACGTAGTCAACGTTATCAAACCAGCTGTCTACATTGTTTGCTACGTTGTAACCGTTACCCAGCGCCGGTGAGTTTGGTGCGGGGATATAACCGCCCAGCAAGGCATCGGTTACCATGTTGCCCGGTTGTGCACGGAACCAAACGCCCGCATCCAGCGTCACGTTATTGTTGCCATCTACGCTATTTTTAAACGGCTCAGCACAATCGATAATAGAGTTGCGAAACACGATTTCGCCATTACCGGTGTTGGTAACCGACTCATCGCTATTGATTTCAAAACACTCACCCATGCCAGCAGAGCCGGTGATGATCATGTTGTACAGTTCGCCAGCGGTACCTGCGCGTAACAACACACCCTCTGAGTCGTCTTCGCCGTCAAAGTCGTTACCAATAATCGTTACGTTAGCGATTTGTGGCTTACTTACCGGCTCAGCTGTGAAGTTGCCAGACTGGTTATCCGCTTCAATGGCGCGGTTGGCTTTGCTGTTATTTGGGTTATGACGAATAAGTACGTGTTGCATACGGCCAGTCCAGCCATCTGCCCAGTCTAAAGAGTCGTCGCGGTTGCCGGTTAATACCACATACTTGGCATCAACTGTACCGCCGAAAAACTCAACGCCGTCATCCAGGTTATTGTGTACCTGAATGTATTCAACGGTAGTGCCACGACCAACACCCGCAAAGGTGATGCCGTTTAATTCATTGTCCGGAATAACTTCGAAACCGGCATAACGCACTTGAACATATTTCAACGCACCGCTGTTATCATCCGGGTTATCACCGCCGTATGGGCCGGCTTCACCTTCAGCTTCTACCTGACAGCTGGCTAAATTAGCCTGATCACATTTATTAGTAGGTGCTTTACCCAGTATTACCAGGCCACCCCACTCTGCAGATGACTCTTCGTCAGATAATCCCAGCATATCGTTTACTGATGTCATCACGATTGGCGCAGTTTCAGTACCTACTGCCTGAATTTTTGAGCCGCGGGCAACAACCAGATAATCAGCACCACTTTTACCGTATACATAAGTACCTGGTTCAATTGTCAGCGTAGCGCTGTTGCTGTTGTCATTACCTACAGTAACTTTACCGTTTAACGACCAGGCGATGTCTGCTGTTAACCGCGTGTCGCTGGTAATGGTGCCGGTAACTTCACAAACGGCTTTACTTACACCAGCCAGGCTAGCACCTTCTGTTGCAAAGCTAGGGCACTTACTGGTTACTGGTGGCGTACCACCGCCGTTATCTCCACCATCGCTGCCAGAACCAGCATTAATGACTAAGTCACCACCACAGCCAGCCAGCGCTACCGCTGACGCTATTGCGCTTAGTTTTAACAGTTTGCGTAAAGCCATTACCATCTCTCCGTTGAGTTGTTTTAGGTCGTGCGAATAAGTTGCACTCACCCTAACGCAGAGAAATGACGCTTTTATTACATTGATGTGGCTGTAACATAACAGTCATGTTCACCCTTGATTCGACAGGGGTTGCAGCGAAGTGTGTCAAAAAAAGTTCACTGTACTGTCATAAATTAGCGGTCTGCAAAGGTTTAAATCTGGTAAATGATGTTGCGTAAATGTGTGTTTTTATTTTGGGTGCAGGCCAAAAAAAGATTAACCTTACGTTTTCATAAAAATGTCATAAACTGCAGCAATACTATGCGCAGTAAATAGTTACAGTAGCCCGGCATCCAAGTCGGAAAACAGAATGTGGTGAGTGCTATGGCAAGAAAAATCCTGGTAGTTGAAGACGAAGCGCCGATTCGCGATATGTTGTGTTTTGTGTTGGAGCAAAATGGTTATCAAGCCACTACGGCAGAAGATTACGATTCTGCTGTAAATGCTTTAATGGAACCCTATCCTGATTTAGTGTTGCTGGATTGGATGTTGCCCGGTGGTAGCGGCATTCAGGTAGCGAAAAAAATGAAACAGCATGAACTGACGCGTAATATTCCCATTATTATGATTACGGCGCGCGGTGAAGAAGAAGATAAAGTACGGGGTTTAGAAGTAGGCGCTGACGATTACGTCACCAAGCCGTTTTCACCTAAAGAGCTCATGGCGCGTATTAAGGCAGTAATTCGCCGTGTATCGCCAACCAGCCTTGACGAAGTCATCGAGGTGCAGGGCTTGAAGCTTGATCCCGTATCACATCGTGTTATGGCACAAGAACAGGCACTGGACATGGGGCCAACTGAATTTCGTTTGTTGCATTTCTTTATGACACACCCAGAACGGGTATATAGCCGGGAACAGCTATTAGACCACGTATGGGGCACGAATGTTTACGTGGAAGATCGTACAGTCGATGTGCATATCCGCCGTTTACGTAAAGCGATTTCTATCGCCGGTCATGATAGATTAGTGCAAACCGTGCGTGGCTCCGGCTACCGTTTTTCTGCTAAGTAAGGTTAATTGCCACTGCTATGCGCCAGCTGCTATCAAAAAGGAAGGTATACACCAGACTCTTCCTTTTTTACTGTTTTATCGCTCTGGTGGGGCTAATTTCCAACAGTTTACTGCTGGCATTGCTTATATTCACCGTTGCGTTATTACTTTGGCATTACCACCATTTATTCTTAATGGATAAATGGTTGTGGCGCGATCGTAAACTTTCTCCGCCAATAAGTGAAGGTATTTGGGGCCATTTATTCGAAGGTATTTATTACCTGCAACGGCGCGATCGTCGCAAACGCCGTGAGTTGCGTAATGTGGTTCGGCGGTTTCGTGACGGCGCAGAAGCATTGCCAGAGGCAGTTGTAGTGCTGCGCGATGATTGGTCTATTATCTGGAGCAACAAGCTGGCGCAAATTCTGGTGGGCTTGCATTGGCCGGCAGATGAAGGCTTACGTTTGGACAACCTTATTCGTCATCCCGACTTTTTAAACTATCTTCATGCCGCTCAGTTTGACTTACCGATAGAGTTACCGTCACCGGTGAACGACCAGCTTACGCTGGAATTTAATATTATGCCGTACGGTATTGAACAGTATTTATTGATTGTTCGCGATGTTACGCAGCTAAAACAGCTGGAGCAAATTCGTAAAGACTTTGTTGCTAACGTATCGCATGAACTGCGTACGCCGCTTACTGTATTGCAAGGCTACCTGGAGGTGATGGACGATGAGCACCTGCCTGACAAACTAATGTGGAAAAAAGCCCATAACGTGATGCTTGATCAAACTAAACGCATGGATGCTTTGGTACAGCAGTTACTTACTTTATCCCGCATTGAAGCCTCGGCGCGGGTACATTTTGATGATGCAGTCGACGTGCCAGCCATGTTGCATAAATTAGAGCAAGAAGCGCAGGCGTTAAATCGTGATAAACAACATAATTTAACGTTTGATATTGACGCTGAGTTAAAAGTGACCGGTGTTACAGAAGAGCTACGCAGTGCATTTTCAAACCTGGTTATTAACGCAATTAAGTACACGCAAAATGGCGGTGATATTCAGATAAGCTGGCAGCGTCAGCACAAAAAAGCGGTATTTGCGGTAAATGACAATGGGCCGGGGATCGCGCCGCAACATGTTAAGCGTCTAACCGAACGTTTTTATCGCGTTGATGAAGCACGCGCACGCAATACCGGCGGCACAGGCCTTGGCTTGGCGATTGTTAAGCACGTATTATCGCGCCACAATAGCCGGTTAATGATTTTCAGCGAGCCGGGCAAAGGTAGTAGCTTCTCGTTCACATTGCCACCTGAATTGGTGTTGGGCAACACTGCCAAACGAAGTAGCAAAAAAGCTGCAAACTAAGGGCAACGCTGATCAATTACGCAGAGACAATGTGTTGATTTTAGTAGGGTGCATAGTTATTTGATATTGCTGTACAGCAAATTTACCCTGCTTCTCTTGTTCTTGGCGTTCACGATTGCCATTGGCTGCTTCTATCAATCCTTGTAGTGCTTCGCCAAATTGGTCTATTTTGGCATCCAGCGCAGTTATTTTATTATCACGCTCCGAGCTTGGCGGTAGTTGAGTCAGACTGTCTTTTTCAGCCATAGCTTTTTCAATTTGCAATAGTATTTCATTATACTTTTGTCTATCTAATCCTAAACGGTTAGCCAGCATCTGGTCCATTAGGCTGGTTAAAAAAGCGTCTTGGTTTGCGCTGTCTTTGTCTATCTGTTGCGCAGGTGGTTGTGTTGCCGGTTTTACCGTTGATTGTGCCGTAGCGACAAATTCTTGCCGGTGCGAGATGTCATTTGCCGTTTGCTCAGATTGCACTCGCTGCTGATATTGTTGCTGATAACCATTAATAAGCTTTACTGACATTGACATCACAATCTGTCCACGTTGAGGATGTATTTTAATGTAAAAAATAAAGCATAAACTATGCCAATTGCTAATTTAGTGTTATTAAGTGGCGAAAGTGACAACGATATCGCTTCAAGCATAGCCTTGCACAGTTGTACTCTGTTAACATTTGTACAAAGCATATGCAGTTAAGAGGTGGGATGATGAACTGGTTACGTCAGTGGTTTGAATATCCGGCCGATCCTATGTTGCTTGCAGGTAGTTATGACCCTGGTTTGGTACTGCTATCATTTTTGATTGCTGTTTTTTCCTCAGCTATTGCAATCCATGTTACTGCGCAAGCGATAAGTGTTAAGAATAAAAACATAAGAATGTTGATGCTGGGCAGTGGCAGTATTGCCTTAGGTGGTGGTGTCTGGTCTATGCACTTTATTGGCATGTTAGCGTTTGCGTTGTGCACCAGCGTTGAGTATCACCCCGGACTAACTTTTTTATCTATGTTGCCCAGTATTGCTGCATCTTGGGTGGCATTGGAGCTGATTAGTAAAAAGCATTTGCATCGCATGCAATTGCTAATTGGTGGCGTATTAGTTGGTGCGGGTATTGGCACTATGCATTATATGGGCATGGCGGCTATGCAGATGTCGGTTGCGCTGCGTTACGATTTACTCATATTTTCCTTATCGATTGTCGTGGCGGTAGTGCTGGCTATTGTGGCACTGTGGGTGCGCTTTGGTTTGCGTCGTTTTAACTTGCGGCCGCATTGGCTTACCCTAATAAGCAGTCTGGTAATGGGCGCCGCAATAAGCGGTATGCATTATACCGGCATGGCAGCCGCGCGTTTTGTGCCACCACAGGGGTTTACTGCAACAAATGACAGCAGCGATATTTCCTGGCTATTGGCGCTGGGTGTAGCTTTTACCACGCTATTGATTACCGGATTAGTGGTCGTGCTAAATTTACTGCTGAAATATCGTGAGCTTAATCATCAGGTTAAGGCTAATGAAACCCGGCTGCTGGCGATGATGGATACTGCCGTTGACGGCATTGTTACCATTAGCAGCAAAGGCTTGATTCAGGGCATTAATAAAGCGGCTGAAAAAATTCTTGGCTGGAAAGAGTCAGAGTTACTGCAGAAAAACGTTAACATCCTGACTCCTGCACTTATTCGTTCAGAACACGACTCTTATCTGCAAAATTATTTACGTACCGGCATAGCTAAGATTATTGGTGTGGGTCGCGATGTGGATGCTCTTCATAAGAATGGTTATACCGTACCAATACGCCTGGCAATTGGACATGCCAAATTGGCAGAAGAGGATATTTTTGTCGCCTTTATCACTGACATTAGCGCACGGTTGCAAATGGAAACGGCGCTGCGTGAAAATGAGGCTAAGTTCCGCTCTCTCATCGGTAATATACCCGGCGCAGCCTACCGCTGTTTGTTCAATGACAGCTGGGACATGCTGTTTATAAGTGATGCAGTGGAGTGGTTGTCAGGCTATCCGGCGAGTGATTTTATGCTGCCATCGGCGCAGCGTAGCTGGTCTGATT
>Ga0100394_1005160_pt1 | contig 10625 bp, 7 predicted proteins | sample CryGeymeta201518_FD_81549 | JGI IMG/M metagenome (GOLD analysis project Ga0100394, IMG submission 81549) | Groundwater microbial communities from Crystal Geyser aquifers in Utah, USA - Crystal Geyser metaG 2015-18 | ecosystem: Environmental > Aquatic > Deep subsurface > Groundwater | place: USA... | reverse complement strand
ATTCCAAATTACAAGGTTTAGCTACTCTGTAGCTCTAATAAAGTTCATTTTTGAGGTTCTACAAAGGTTACGTTGCGCTGCAACTGAAAATCAAATACTTAAAAATGTCACTCATGTTGATATAAAACCATTTATCTTCTAAGGTTTCTAACTCGCTTTTTTCTTTTACAAAAAGTGGAATGTTTATTTGAACATACGTCAGTTTATCATAAAAAATTTCATTCGTTTCGATATCCATTAATTTAGCCGTTTTTTTGACAGATTCCTTTTGTTTAATTTTCCTCTGTTTTGATTTATACGAATTATCATCAATCAAAAAATCCAAAATTGAAATAGTATAAACAGCTTTTAAATCAAAATTCCAATCTCCTTGAATAGCTTGTTCTTGTATTGGAAAAGTAGAATAAAAAATAGTACGTTCCTTAAAAAATTTCTGTCTCGCCTTTTGTAATTCTACAATAAATTTTTCTCCCTTTGTATTTTCACAATAGACATCATAAACTACCTTTCTATCCATTTCTGAATGTCCAATATGCTCTGTTTTTAAGTAAGTAAGATGAGAAATTTGTGTTTCTTTTGGTAAAATAGCATTCAGAAAATTTATCAATATATCTACATTTACTTCTGAACCAAATAATTTTTTAAAACCAAAATCTGTAAACGGATTTAAGTATTTTTCTTTTGTGGACATAATTATAAGATTAAAATCAGTTTAAAATAATCTAGCCTGTTCGTGAGGTGGCAACAAATCAAAATGACGATACGCCAAAGCAGTTACTTCTCTCCCTCGTGGTGTACGTTTCAAAAAGCCTTCTTTTATCAAAAATGGCTCATAAACTTCCTCTATCGTTTCGGCTTCTTCGGCACAGGCTGTTGCAATGGTTGTCAGACCAACAGGCCCACCACCAAACTTTTCAATAATGGTCAAAAGAATACGGTTGTCCATTTCATCCAATCCATTTTCATCTACTTCTAAGGCTTTTAGAGAAATTTGAGCAATTTTGAAATCAATCGTTCCGTCGCCTTTTACTTGTGCAAAATCTCGTGTTCTTCTTAGTAAATTATTTGAAATACGAGGTGTTCCTCGGCTTCGTCTTGCAATCTCAAAAGCTGCTTCTTTTTCAATCGGAGTAGCCAAAATAGCTGCCGAACGCTGAATAATGGTTGTCAAAAGTTCTGCATCATAATATTCTAAACGCAAATTAATTCCAAACCTAGCACGCAATGGCGAAGTCAGAAGCCCCGAGCGAGTAGTCGCACCAATGAGCGTAAAAGGCTTTAATTTTATCTGAACCGAACGAGCATTGGGCCCTGTATCCAACATAATATCGATGCGATAATCTTCCATAGCCGAATACAAATATTCCTCAACAACAGGATTAAGACGATGAATTTCATCAATAAAAAGCACATCTCCAGCTTTTAAATTAGTCAAAAGCCCTGCTAAATCACTTGGTTTGTCCAAAACGGGTCCCGAAGTAGTTTTTATATTGGCATTGAGTTCGTTCGAAATAATATGCGAAAGCGTAGTTTTTCCCAAACCGGGAGGGCCGTGTAAAAGTACGTGGTCTAACGGTTCGCCTCTATTGGTGGCAGCTTTTACAAAAACTTGTAAATTTTCTAATATTTTTTCTTGTCCTGTAAAATCTTCAAACGACAAGGGACGCAAAGCACGTTCGATGTCTGCTTCTGTTGTTGTTTCAGGTTTTATATTTGGGTCTATGTAATCTTGACGCATAATTTTTTATACTAATACGGACTTTTATATTTTTATTCAAATTTACCAAAAAAATTAGCAAATTCCATTTATTTTCTAATTCGAAATTATTATCAAATCATCTATAACTACGTGATGGGTGCATAACAAATTAGCTACGCTGCTCTTCGGATGTTGCTTAGTCAATTTATACTACGTAGGGAAAAGGCAAGCCTTTTCCCTACAAAAAACGATAATTTGTTATACACCCCTTTTCTGATGATTTTGATTTTCTAAATTCTTGAAAGTAAATATTCCGTCCGTAGAAATAGATAAATCTTCAAAATTAGAAATAGATAATTTTTGATGTTGATTTTTATAAAACTCTTCAAAATTTTCAGTCAAATGATAGCCCAAATAATCTGGCGTGTTATTTTGTTCGTATTCTGTAAGGTGTCCATCTATACAAACGAGTCCGTCGCCTATTGTTATGATTTCAGCTTTATAAGTAAATGGATAATTGATAATTATATAAAATATTAATTATCAAATTATTACATTAAAAAATAAGATGCATTAATTTTGTACGATTACTTATATATTTTAATTAAGTTGGTATAACCTTTTAAACTCCTAAACTCTCTTTCAACTCTCTTTCAACTCTCTTCTAATCTATTATTTTTATCTAAATTTGAAACTATAAACTTACAAAAAATAGCAACTCAAAACCCAAAAAAATGATTCTTTACGCAGATAGTGGCTCAACAAAAACAGATTGGGCGTTGAAAACCGAAAATGGAAAAGTCTTAACTTGGAAAAGTGGTGGCTGGAATCCCTATTTCCTTACTACTAAGCAAATGATAGATGAAGGGAAAGATTTTATCAATAAATCCTACCTTGAAAATCAAAATGAATCTCATCAAGATTCTGCTCAAGATATAGCATATTATTTGGAAGAACATCTCTATAAAGTAACCGAAATTCAGTTTTATGGTGCTGGTTGTTCGACAGATGAAAACAGACAAATTGTTTATGCGGCTCTAAAAACGCTTTTTCCACAAGCCGAAAAAATGGAAGTTGCTCACGACCTTTTGGGTGCTGCTCGTTCTGTTTATAATGATTCAGAAAACAAAAAAGGGATTGTTCTCATTTTGGGAACAGGCTCAAATGCATGTCTTTATAATGGAAAAAAAATAACGCAAGAACTCACAAATTTAGGTTTTTGGTTGGGTGATGAAGGAAGTGGAGGTTTTTTAGGAAAAAAATTAGTAACTGATTTTCTCTATGGATTACTTCCTAATGAAATTCACGATTTATTTTACAAAGAATACAAACTAACAAGAGAAATCGTCTTGAAAAAAGCCTATCAAGAACCAAAACCAAATGAATTTTTTGCATCTTTTGTTCCTTTTCTCTACAAATATAGAGATGATTCTTTTGTCAGAAATTTAGTTACGACTGCTTTTGATGAATTTTTGGATAGAATAGAAAAAGAATTTAAAGATTTGAACCTTAATTTTTATGCTGTCGGTTCGGTAGCTTTCTTTTTTGAGGAAATTTTGAACGAACGAGTTACAAGACGAAAGGGAAATTTAGTAAGAGTTGTTAAAAGTCCGATTGAGGGGTTGGTGGAGCTTTCAAACCTATAAGGTTTTTAAAAACCTTATAGGTTTATTTAATTTCTTAGATTTAAGAAAGTGGTTTTTAAAACGTTAAGATATAAAAAAATAGGTATATTTATTTCTATAAAATGTATTTTTGAATAAAATAAATACGTTTTTAATCCTCAACGACGGCGTAGCTTCGTTGAAGGTTGAAAAGACCAGTTGAAAAAGAACTTTAAAATCAGTATAATTTTTGCACCAAAAAGTAATACAACCATCGTTGAGACTTTGCCATCAACGAGGTTAAAACCATATATAAAAAACCAATTATGAAAAAAAATCTTATTCTATCTCTATTCCTTTTCCTTTTTCTTTGTGTTTCGAATTTTGCAAAAGCCAATCAAATTATGATTGCGATGGATGAAACGCAAAAAAATCATCTCAAAGCCTACGGAATTGCCTTTGCCGTTTTGAAACAAGACATGACTGTCGAATGGCTTCTAAATTATCGTGGTGGTAGTTTTATGTTTGATTATTCACGAGTTTTTGAGGAAGAAATGCGACTTCGTGGTGTGAGTTTTGAAATTATTTCGGAAGCACAAGCGACACAAGTTCGTAGTCAGATTGCAAAAGCTGATGTCAATATGGACATTGTAAAACTAGAAGTTGCGCCAAAAATTGCCGTTTATTCTCCCAAATCAAAACAGCCTTGGGATGATGCCGTTACGCTTGTCTTGACGTATGCCGAAATTCCGTATGATGTTGTTTTTGACGATGAAATTATGCAAGATAAATTGCCAGAATATGATTGGTTACACTTGCACCACGAAGATTTTACAGGACAATATGGAAAGTTTTATGCAAGTTATTCAGGACAAAAATGGTATCAAGACCAGCAAAGAGAATATGAAGAAGTAGCCCAAAAATATGGTTTTGCAAAGGTTTCAGAGCTAAAACTAGCCGTTGTAAAGAAAATTCAAGGCTATTGTTTGGGTGGTGGATTTATGTTTGCGATGTGTTCGGCAACAGATACGTATGATATTGCACTTGCAGCCGAAGGAATTGATATTTGTGATAGAGTTTATGATGGCGACCCAGCCGACCGAGCAGCCAACAAAAAACTAAAATTTGAGAATACATTTGCTTTTAAAGATTTCAAATTAGTCTTGAATCCTTTTGAATATGAGTATTCGAATATTGATAATAGCTATCGTCAGCGTACAGGAATTACAGAAAAGAACGATTATTTTGAGCTTTTTCAGTTTTCTGCAAAATGGGATCCGATTCCGACTATGCTTACTCAAAACCATGTTACTAAAATAAAAGGCTTTATGGGACAAACAACAGCCTTTAGAAAAGATTTAGTAAAATCTGATGTTGTAATTATGGGAGAATTCAAAACTGTAAACGAAGTTCGTTATATTCACGGAACAATGGGAAAAGGAACTTGGACTTTTTATGGAGGACACGACCCAGAAGATTATCAACATTACGTGGGAGAAGCTCCAACAGACCTAAATCTACACCCACAATCCCCTGGATATAGGCTTATTTTGAATAATATTCTGTTTCCTGCTGCCAAGAAAAAGAAAAGAAAAACGTAAACGAATTTAGAAGGTAGATTTTAGAAGTTAGAATGAAATGAATTTCTACTTTTAGAATTTACGTTTTGCATTTCTAATTTTACTTCTAAAATCTAAATTTGTTTCTCTATGTTATTTGAAAAACAGTTTTCTGAGCTTGAATCTTATATTCCACAACTAGAAAAAACCAATTCAAAGATTACACACTCAAATGTAGGTTGGCAAATTGACCATGCGCTGCGTGTTATTCGTGCTGTCGCCAAGCAACTAGAAGACTCTAATCCAAGTGAGTTTAAAAGTAAATTTAGTTTTCCTAAGTTTATAGTAATGACAACAAAGTATATTCCTAGAGGAAAAGCTAAAGCTCCAAAAGCTGTACAAAATGAAAATCAAATTACAGAAGAATCAATTAAAGAGTTTTTAGAAAAAACTAAAATGCAGGTTTCTAAAATAGAAGATTTAGATAAAAACAATTATTTTCCACATCCTATTTTTGGAGATATGAATAAAAAAGAAGCTATTCGTTTTATTGGAATTCATACTGAGCATCATTTAAAGATTATTCGTGATATGCAGAAAGGATAATAGAGTTGGTGAAAATTAAAAAAATCAAGACAAAACATATAAAAATACAGACTAAGGGCTTTTCAGAATTGAAAAAGTCCTTATTTTTTTGCAATTTTGTTTGTCAATGTAGCTAGTAATTTAAAACGGCTACAAAAAATATAAAAAAAGAAATTATCCTCACACATTTATCTAAAAATGTGTTTTATACTAAAAAGCTATGCTAAAAAAATCCCTATTTATAAAAGCCATAAAAATCACTTGGGCAGTCTTCGGAGTAGGACTATTTTTTATTGCCATGTGGGTTTTGGCTATTCAAGAAGATTTTGGAGGTTATTTTGGTAGAATGCCTGACCTTAAAGAACTTGAAAACCCAAATAGTAATGTCGCTTCTGAAATCTATTCAGCAGACGGAACATTGATGGGAAAGTATTATAGAGAAAACAGAACGCCTGTTCCTCTTGATCAAATTTCTCCTAATGTTGTTAATGCTTTAGTTGCGACTGAAGATATTCGTTTTAGAGAACATTCTGGAATAGATTTAATTAGTTTGATGCGTGTTTTTAAAGGAATAATTACTTTTGAGCTTGACGGTGGAGGAAGTACAATTTCTCAACAGCTTGCCAAAAATTTATTCAACACCCGTGCAGAACAATATAACGGAAGTTGGACAACGCTTGATAATAGTAAAATTTTACGCATGGGAATCATCAAATTTAAGGAATGGATGCTTTCTGTAAGATTAGAACGCTCTTATACAAAAGATGAAATTTTATATTGGTATCTCAATACCGTTGATTTTGGTAGAAATGCCTTTGGAATAAAAGTAGCTGCAAAAACGTATTTTGATAAAGAGCCAATTGATTTGACACTTCCAGAAGCTGCTACACTTGTCGGAATGCTCAAAGCTCCTAGTGCTTATAATGCTATTGGAAATCCTGATAAATCAAAGTTTCGTAGAAATGTAGTCTTTAAACAGATGGAAAAATACAATTATATTACTGCTGAGGAGCGAGCCGTTTTGAGAGAAGAACCAATGGTAACTAATGCAAATTATAGCGAGGTAGATGCACACCACAATGGAGCAGCACCTTATTTCAGAACCATTGTAAGAAATGAAGTAATGAGATGGTGTAAGGAGAACGGTTATGATTTGTTTGCTGACGGTCTTAAAATTTATACGACGATTGATTCTCGTATGCAACAACATGCAGAAGGAGCAGTAAGAGAACACATGAAAGAGTTGCAAAGTAACTTTTTCCAACAATGGAAAGGCAAAAACCCTTGGACAGATGAGTATGGAAAAGAAATTGAAGGGTTTTTAGAAAAAGCGACAAAACAAACCGAACGTTATCGTCTTACAAAAATAAAACACGACGGAGACTCTACTTTGATAGCTCAAGATATGGCAAAACAAATGAATGAACCTATTAAAATGAAAGTTTTTGATTGGAATAGCAAAGGATATGAAAAAGATTCAGTCATGACTCCTTTAGATTCTATCAGATATTACAAACACTTTATGCATATTGGTATGATGGCAATGGACCCACATACAGGACAAATAAAAGCGTGGGTAGGAGGAATTAATCACAAACATTTCCAGTTTGACCATGTACAGCAAGGAAGAAGACAACCAGGGTCGACCTTCAAACCTATTGTTTATGCAACAGCTATTTCAGAGAAAAAATTTCATCCTTGTTTTCAAGTTACGGACGTTCCAAAAACATTTAATTTAGAATCTGGTGGAACGTGGACAGCAAAAAATAGTGGTGGTTATACAGGACAAACCATGACACTCCGACAAGGTTTGGCTCGTTCTGTAAACACAATTGCAGCCTATTTAATTGGAGAATTAGATGCTAAAAATGGAGCATTAAAAGTAATTGATTATGCTCGTAGAATGGGCATAGAAGCTCCCTTAGATGCTGTCCCTGCATTAGCTTTAGGTATAAGTGATGTTTCAGTTTATGAAATGGTAGGAGCTTATGGAGTATTCAATAATGAAGGAAACTGGACAGAACCTATTTTTATTACTCGTATAGAAGACAAAAATGGGCGTGTTCTTCGTGATTTTTCACCCAAAACTAGCCCAGCTATTCCGAAAGACGATGCCAATACGATGCTTTATATGCTCATGGGAGCAGGCGAAGAACGAGGAGGAACAGCACTAGGACTTTGGAAATATAAATTTAGAAAAGCAGGGGTGCAGATTGCAGGAAAGACAGGAACGACACAAAATTATTCAGATGGTTGGTTTATGGGAATGACCAAAAATTTAGTTGTTGGAACGTGGGTAGGAGCTGATGAAAGAAGTATTCACTTTAAGAATTTTGCTTTCGGACAAGGCTCAAGAATGGCAATGCCTGCTTATGGAATGTTTATGGATTCCTTGTATATGGATTCTACCATTACTGATTATGTAATGCCGAAAGAAAAATTAGTAGATAAATCAAAGCTTTCTATTGAAACGGATTGTAGTAAATATAATCGTTTAGACATCGATACATTGGGAGGAAATTTAATGCCGACTAGAGGAAGTATTGAAGATGATATTATGTAAATTTTGCTAAAAAATAGTCAGTAAAAAAGGAATTTCAAACTGGCTTTGAAGTTTCTTTTTTATATCCTAAAATATATTGAAATATAAAAAATCCTATCAATTAGAATTAATCTAGTCATTAATCTAACTAATAGGATTTAAAAGTAAGTTAGCCTTCCTAGTCTGATAAGAAAAGGTCAAATCTTACAAATTATCCTCTACAAATTTTGTCATCATATTGTACAAGTGAATGCGTGTCATTCCACCATAAATTCCGTGATTTCTATCTGGATAATAGAACATTTCGAAAGGACGGTTTGCATTGACAAGCGCATTTTGAAGCGCAATAGAATTCTGAACGTGTACGTTATCATCGCCTGTTCCATGAACCAAAAGAAACTCTCCTTTTAGTTTTGCAGCGTGTGTAATTGGAGAAAAATCATCATAACCACTAGGGTTATCTTGTGGACGTTGTAAGAAACGCTCTGTATAAATGGTATCATAATATCTCCACGAAGTAACAGGCGCAACAGCAATTCCAGCTTTGAAATAATCTGCACCGAGCATCATCAAAAGTGAAGACATATATCCACCATAACTCCAGCCCCAAATTCCGATACGGTCTTTATCTACGTAAGGCAAACCTGCAAGAAATTTTGCTCCGTCGATTTGGTCTTCTACTTCTAGTTTTCCAAGATTTTTATACGTTGCTTTTTTGAATGCTTCGCCACGTCCTTGCGTTCCACGATTATCTACTGTAACAACTATGTAGCCTTTTTGAGTAAGCATTCCGTGCCAAAGGTCGTTTCTTCCACCTGTCCAAGAATCAGTTACAAGCTGTGAACCAGGTCCTCCATAAACGTGCATCAAAACAGGATATTTTTTGCTCTCATCAAAATCAACTGGTTTGAAGATTTGATAATTTAGAGTTTCGCCATTTCTATTTTTGAAAGAAGAAAGCTCTTTTTGAGGTAAATCATTTTTTTTGAATGTTTTGATAAGTCCGTCGTTATCTTGAATTTTACTCAACAATAAATTTCCTTTTGTTTGATACAAACGATAATTTACTGGCATTTCTGTACTTTCATGTGTCAAGATATAAAAAGCAAAATCTTTACTCATATCCACAGAGTTTGTTCCGTGTCTGTCTGTCATTTTACGAGTTTTTTTGCCTTGCAAATCCACCATATACAAATGACGCTCTAAAGGAGAATCTTGTGTAGAAATATAATACAACATTGGTACTTTCACATCTTTTTCTTGTACTCCCAAAAGCTCAATTACTTCCCAATCTCCGTTTGTAATCTGACGAACTTGTTTTCCATCCATTTTGTAGAGATACAAATGTTTGTAACCTGTACGCTCACTAGAAACAATAAAATGCTTTCCATCTTTCAAATAAATCAAATCTTGAGTATAGTCAAAATCAACATAACCATCTGTATCTTCATCTGTATAAACTATTTTTGTTTCGTCTTTTTTGATGTCAGCATGGATAAGGTCAAGTTTGTTTTGAAGACGGTTCATTCTACGAATTGCTAAAATTTCTGGGTCATTTGTCCATTGCAAACGAGGAATGTAAATGTCTTTTTCTTCTCCTAAATCAATTTCTTTTTTGTCTTTAGATTCCAAGTTATAAACAAAAACTTTCATAGTAGAATTATCAGCCCCTGCTTTTGGATATTTGAATTTGTAATCAATAGGATATAATTGAGATTTATCAGCCCAATATTGCATATTATATTCCAAAACTTTACTCTCATCAAACTGAATAAAAGCCAAATTTTTTCCATCAGACGACCAATCAAATGCTTTGGTAAGACTAAATTCTTCTTCATACACCCAATCTCCTGCGCCATTTATGATTTTATTGAAAAGTCCATTATCTGTAATCTGAACTTCAGACATATCTGAAAGTGTAACATAAAAAAGATTATTATCTCTAAAAAAAACCACTTTTGAGCCATCTGGAGAGAAAGTCGCATAAGCAGAACGACCTTTTTGAGTAAGTTTTTTTACAGATTTATCACTAACATTGACCACATAATATTCAGCTACATACGAACGACGATAAATAGCTTGACGATTAGTTTGAATCAATAGTTTATCTTCTTTATCCGAAAAAGAATATTCTGCAATATTGATTTTTGGGTCAGAAGCCGAACCATCGAAAATAGTTTCGACGGCTTTATTTGTTTTGATGTCGTAACGAACGATAGCATTTCCGTCCATACGAGTATAAAACTGACCATTGTTTGTCCAATCTACGCCTTGTAGCGTTTTTGCATAAAGTTTGCCACTCGAATAAATATCAGTAACACTGATTTTGGTTTTTGTATTGTCCTGTGCTATAACTTCCGAAGAAAAATAGACACTAGAGAAAGCAAAAATCCCTATATAAATACAAAGGGATAAAAAGTAATTTTTCTTTAACATAGTAGAAATGAAGATTAATTTTGAATATAAACTATCAAGTACGCAAATTTTGAGTAATTATTCAAAATATAGAAATGACTAAGTTTGACTTTACTATTTTTTAATCAAAATCCTGTGGATTTAGCTATTTTAGAATATACTAACCCTCTAAAACATGCTACATTTACCCACAGGATTTGAAAATGTAATATCGTCATTTT
>Ga0100394_1005156_pt1 | contig 10630 bp, 10 predicted proteins | sample CryGeymeta201518_FD_81549 | JGI IMG/M metagenome (GOLD analysis project Ga0100394, IMG submission 81549) | Groundwater microbial communities from Crystal Geyser aquifers in Utah, USA - Crystal Geyser metaG 2015-18 | ecosystem: Environmental > Aquatic > Deep subsurface > Groundwater | place: USA... | reverse complement strand
GCACGCCATACTTATTGGGCATCACGCTTCACCTCCTCTTGTTGCATTGTTTCCACTCTACCCTCCTTTCCAAATCCGCTGGCTGGGTTTGTATTTACCTCACTTATACCCCCAGATAACCTCACATAGAAAGGCTATAGGTAGTTTAGCAATTATGTGGGCTAAATCAGGAAGGTTACGAGTTTTTGATTTGGAGGGGCTTCACATCTTATCCTATCCTATGTGTCCTTCTATATGGTCATATTTTGGAGTCGCTCGGTTTCCCAAGCATAAGAAAACAATCCATCCAAAAGGAACAAAGAGTATCAACAGCCATGCTAAACTTCTATTCTTCTTCCTGAGTGCCCACCCACCCACAGCCAATACGACTAATAGGTAAATCACAACCCAAAGCCCTGCCACTACCTCGTCTGGAACAAAGGGGTCTACCAGTATAATAACTATAAAGGCGAGGACTTCTGAAGCCATCCCCGCTATTACAACAGTCCAGTTTAGGTGCCTTTCAAACCAGCTTATCTCTCGCCGTGTTGTGTATACCCTCCATTCCAGTCGAACACCACATTTAGGACATATCACACTTAGCTCGGTTGTTGGCGCACCACAGTTAGGACAGAAGCCAGTGCCACCCATCGGCTCAGCCCCACAATTAGGACAAATTTCAGGACTCCCTAGCAGTTCCTTACCACAATTTCTACAAAACATAGCCTACCTTCCCATCTTCGGCTTTCATTATACCCCCCAACCAACCTCAGATAGAAGACATGCTACCCATAGTATTAGAGTCTTCTTGAGTGTATAGGTCGGAGTGTTATAATAGCTCGTGGTGAACATAATTGGGAAATGAAGCTATACTAAAAGCGTGAAAGCTTTATTATAGGCTTCTGACGGAGGTATTGGAGTATGACAATAATCAAAGTAGTAGGAAGCATTATTCTTATCCTGATAGGTATTTCTGCCCTTCGTGTTGCTGTAGAGGGTATATTGTCCTATAGGCAAACAGGAGACCCATGGTTAGCTAAATGTCTGCGTGACCCAACTAGAGTGCCTTTGGTGTTACTTATTGGTCTTGCATTAATTGGTGGAGGCATTTACCTTATATTCAAGACATTTGTTTGAAGAACAGAGATTGATACATATAGATTGAATTAGGATGATACCCCCACCTCAGAGATATAACATAAATTATAACAGCATCAACTCTGGATGATTCCCCTCACCACCCACCCAGCAACCACCCAAGTTCGGCTTCACCCACACCCCATAGTCCCCGCAAGATTATACAATTCGCTCTACATTGTATGTTGACACTGAAGGTATCTGGGGGATATATTTGCCAGTAGATCGAAGTCAAACCGATACTAAGAAATTTAAAAGGAGAAAAAAATGATTATAGATGCGCATTGTCATGTTTGGACATGGGACATTATATCGGATAATTACTGGAACGAACTGGCTGAAATCGCCATAGATTTTTTTAGGAAGAACAAACTAGGTTCTCCTACAGTAGAGCAAGTAAAGAAGGGCATCATGGACCCAATGATGGATGCTGATGGCTCTAAGCTGATAGCAAACATGGACGCATCTGGAGTGGACAGGGCCTTCATTATGGCCCTTGATTGGGGATATGGGATAGGAGAGGCAGAGAAAACAGTGGACGAGATCAATCAATTCTATGGCTCTTTAGCAAAGAAGTATCCCGATAGAGTTGTTGCATTTGCCGGGGTTGACCCGCGCAGGGCTGACGCAGTTGATATTCTGGACAGAGCGGTGAACGACTACGGATGCCGGGGTCTTAAATATCATCCCACAGCAGGCTTTTATCCTGATAGTAAGGAGTCATATAAGGTACTGGAGAAGGCTCAGGAGTTGAATATCCCCTTGCTTTCCCATCTAGGGCCCATTTCAAAACCCTTGAAAAGTAAATATGCCAGGCCTGTCTACCTGGATAGCGTGGTAAGTGATTTCCCAAGACTTACAGTCATAGGTGCTCATCTGGGCTTCTGCTGGTGGCACGAGATGGTTAACCTGATATCTGCCAAGGCAACCACCTTATATGCCGATTTCTCAGGTCAACAGGTAACAGCAAGGAGGAACTTTGCGGAGTTTTGCCATATGCTAAGAGCAGCCTTTGATGAGGCTGCTGCATCAAAGTTCCTTTGGGGAACAGACAATCCCGTATTGGAGGCTGTAATCCCTATGAAAGACTGGCTTAACATGATAAAGGAGCTCCCTGAGAATGCACCTGACGGCATTAAGTTTACAAAAGAAGAAATAGACGCGGTACTTGGAGAAAACGCTGCGAAAATCTTTGGCTTTAAAAGCTAAAAAGGAGGGAAAATGGCTATTAAGACTTACAACGATTACTTCAGCAGAATCAAGAAGATGAGGAAGAATCTCTATATCGCTGGAGAGAAAGTGACCAGGGATGATGAGAGACTTTCTGGACAATTGCGCATCATACGGGAGACATATGACCGTGCCAATGACCCTGAGTGGGAAGACCTATGCACTGCAACATCACACTTAACGGGGGAGAAGATAAACAGGTTTACTCACATCCATCAAAGCGTGGACGACCTTCTAAAGAAACAGCGGATGACCAGGCTCCTTTGCCACAGGGTTGGAGGCTGTATTATGAGGTGTATGGGAATAGATGTTATGAATGCCCTCTCTGTGGTTACCTATGAGATGGACCAGTTCTTAGGCACAGATACCAATCAAAACTTCTTGAAGTATCTTAGATATTGGCAGGACAACGACATATGTGCCAATTGTGCTCAGACCGACACCAAAGGCGACAGATTAAAAAGACCTCATGAGCAAGTTGACCCTGACCTTTATCTCAGGATTGTAGAAAGCAGACCCGATGGAATCGTGGTCAGGGGTGCCAAGATTGATAACACAACTGCCCCAGTGAGTGATGAGATTATAGCTATACCTACAAGATTCATGACTGATAAGGATAATGACTACGCTGTTGCCTTCGCCATCCCAGCCGACTGGGAAGGAGTAAAAATGCTTGTTAGGCCAACGCGTATGCATAAGGTGAAATACGGACAGGCTCCTGGTGCAGAAATGGGCGATGCGGAATCGTTTACCATCTTTGACGATGTCTTTGTCCCCCGGGAAAGGGTCTTCATGGACGGGAAAGCTGACCCAAGACAAACGCCCTTCGCTGGTTTCCTTGCTTTGCTTTTTGCCCATTACCACCGTCATTCATATACCGGTTGTAAGCCTGCGGTATCGGAAGTTCTAGCCAGTGCTGCAGCACTTGTCGCAGAATACAATGGGATTGAAAGGACAAGCCACGTGAGGGACAAACTATGTCATATGATAACCACGGCAGAGCTTGTTTTTGCGGCAGGTCAAATGAGCGCCTACCGAGCTGAAAAATCGTCGTCTGGAACATGGATACCCGATGAAATCTTAACTAATGCTGGCAGGAAGCTTGCTGGAGAGGAAATTTATAACGAGTTTAAAATCGTCGCTGACCTCGCTGGAGGTTTGTGTGCCACCTTGCCCTTCGAGGAGGAATTCTTCTCCAAAGAAACGGGAAAGCTGGCAAATAAATACTTGATGAGGAATCCCAAAATATCTGCCGAAAATCAACACCGGTGTTTTCGGGGTATAGAGGGTATGATAGTCTCTGAGGTAGCTGGGGTAATGCAAGTGGCAGGATTGCATGGCGGTGGCTCTCCTCAGATGGAAGTCATCACTATGATGGGAAGGTATGACCTCGAGCCTTTGAAGAACATAGCGAAATACCTGTTTGGCATAGAAAAAGAGCTTCCTAAATATGAAAGACCTACCGTAACCCCCAGAAAGATGCTGGAGCGATTTCGAGAGATGTATGGCAAGGCCTAGACTGTCGGCATGCTTATCGCAGTATCACTATAAGGAGTAGTATTATGGACGACAGTAAAAGGGAGTCATTTCTGGACAAGTTTCATCTTCCCGGAAAGGTAGCCTTAGTCACCGGTGGAAGTCGGGGAATCGGTCGAAGCATCGCCTTAGGGCTGGCAGAGGCAGGTAGTGATATAGTGCTTGCCAGCCGTAAATTACCAGATTTAGAAAAGGTAGCTCAGGAGATAACCGGTATGGGAAGGAAAGCCCTTCCGGTATCAGCCAATGTTCGCCACCTCCCCGAGATCGATAACCTGGTTAAAAAAGCGATGGACGAATTTGGCCATATTGATATCCTGGTGAATAACGCTGGCACCAATCCCACATTTGGCTCGGTGTTCGATGTTGAAGAGGGAGTCTGGGATGTAACTATGGGGCTAAACCTCAAAGGTTATTTTTTCTTAAGTCAGGCAGTGGGCAAAATAATGCGCAATAAAGGTGGTGGAAGCATCATCAATGTTGCCTCAACAGCCGGAATTCATCCTGACATAGGATTAGGAGTTTACTCAATAAGTAAGGCAGGCGTCATTATGCTTACGCAGGTACTTGCTCAGGAATGGGGGCAATACAATATCAGGGTAAACGCAATTGCCCCAGGTGTCGTGAAGACCAAGCTTTCCTCTCTGCTATGGAGCACCTCCGAGATTCGTGAGAAGGTTGAAGATAGCACAGCTCTAGGGCGAATAGCTGAGCCTGAGGAAATGGTTGGTGCTGTTCTTTTCCTAGCCTCTGAGGCTTCAAGCTACATAACCGGGCAAACCCTTGTGCTGGATGGATATCATTCCTCTTATGTGAGAACTTTCTTATCAGCAATTACTCCAACAAGATAAACTTCTAAGAGGTAATAAAATAAGATGCTTCAATTGAATTTTGACCCGGCGAAATGCATTGCCTGCAAGACTCAGGATTGCCTTGTCAAATGCCAATATCTGCGCCTGGACAAGGATAAGGCAAAGACAGAAATGCAGAAGATAATCAACGGCGAGGATTCTTTTGTGCTGCATGACTGCGTCACATGTTATGCCTGTGAAGAGTACTGCAAAATGGGAAATCATCCATTTTACTTGATCGTTGAGCGGCAGGAGGGAAGGGGAATATTACCGGCACCTAGATCCATCGCTACTATGTGGATCAATCAATGCGAACCAAGAGGAAGATTCACGGTAGGTAAAGTTAAGGAAAGGGCACTGTCATTTTGTTTTATTCCCATATTTCCATTATGGGCTACAGGAAAGCTTTTTGATGGCATCGCGTCGTCTTATATTATGGGTGAGGAGTTTTTCTGCAACGCTGTTTTTTTACATTATGCCAAAATGTCAGTGATAAAAGACAGGTTGCCCAAAGTAATAGAAAATATCGCAAAGCTAGGGATTAAGGAACTTATATGTCTCCATGATGAATGTTATGGGACATTTAACTCACTGGCACCAGCCTACGGCATGAAAGTGCCATTTAAAACTACCCATTATTTTGAGTATCTATATGAAAAGCTAAAGGAACTCAAGGATGAAATAAAGCCGCTGAATGTTAAATTAGCTTACCAGCGGCCCTGCTCAAATCGGCTTTCCCCGAAGACACAGCATTTTGTGGATGACATATTTAACCTAATAGGCGCTCATAGGGTGAAACGGGAATATGTGGGAGAAAATGCCTTATGTTGTGCAGAAGTCATCAGGATGGGACAAGGGTACAAGATCGCCGATGATGTGCAAAAGAGGAATCTGGAGGACATGGTAAAAGCTGGAGCTGAATATTGTGTGTTTAACTGCCCCATGTGCTACCTAAGTATCGGTGATAAGGTTAGCAAAAGGGGGCTTAAGCCAATCCACATAATTGACTTATGCAAAATGGCAATTGGTGAAAAGACAGCACCGGGGGTGTGACACTATGATTGACATTTATAATCTTCTGGCTGAAATAGTTGGTGAGCAGCATGTTTCCAATCATAAGGAAGAGCGTTATTTTTATGGATGCGATCCTGGTCTAACTCCACCACATGAGCCAGATTATGTGGTTATGCCTGAGACAACTGAGGAGGTGCAACAGATAGTCAAGCTTGCAAACAAGGAGAAGATACCAATAGTTCCCAAGGGAGGCGGTCTGGCATTAACTGGCTTGGTTATTCCACAAAAGGGTGGAATTGTAATAGACATGAAAAGGATGGGAAAGATATTAGAGGTAAATGAGAAAAGCCGATATGTCGTTGTTGAGGGTGGTGTTACGCATGGTATGTTGCAAAACTATCTAAAGAAGCACCATCCCAAGTTAAGACATAGTATACCCGACTCGCCAGCAATATCTACAGTGGTAGGTAACGCAGTAATACATGGGCAGGGGCGTTTGACCCAACAATACGGCTTTAATTCCGACATGGTTAGCGGCCTGGAAGTCGTGTTGCCAACAGGGGAGATTTGCCGAATTGGCTCGCATTCCATATCTTCACAACATTGGTTCTCAAAGGGGGCTCCGTGGCCTGATCTAAGTGGACTCTTCTTGGGCTGGTTTGGTACCACAGGCATCATCACCAAGTTGGGATTGAGGCTCTATCCCTGCAAGAAAATGAGGGATGTCATGGTATTCCTAACAGACAAGATAGAACTGGTTCCCGATATCATCCTTAAATTAACTCATACCGAAATGACGGAGGACATAGTTGTGAATGAGCAGCCACTACCTCCAAGAATGAAAGGAAATATCTACATACTGATAATTATAACTGGGGACTCGGATGAAGAACTCGATTTTAAGAGGAAGATCATATGGGATGCACTTTGGGACATTTTTGAGAGCAGAGATGGTGGATTTTTATCCGTCCCGGCGGATATGAAGCCGCCCCTTCTGGAGATGCCATCAAGGGATGTAGTCAGATTTGCCGATGTCAGAAAGGGCGGTGGATTTGAATATAGCGGACCGATTATTCCCCTCGAGAAATATCCAGAGTTTATTACAAAACAGAAAGAGCTTGTTTCAAAGTACAACCTATCCTATTCAGCCACATCACGTGTCATCGCAGGAGGGCATTGTATGATGTATGCCTTTGCTTTTACTTTTAATCGCGCTGACCCTGATGAAATGGACAGGATTAGGAAAGCCTTACGTGAAGCGGCTGAGTTCACCGTAGAGCAAGGAGGAATGATGTGGAAGCCAACCATAGAAGAACAAAAAATGATAATTGAAAGGATGGACCCCAATACGTTGAAAATTATGAAGAAGATAAAAGAACTGTTAGACCCCAACGGAATCATGAATCCCGGGAACTGGGAGGCTTAACCTTGACAGACTATACCAAGCAAATCCATAGATGCTTCAGGTGCGGATATTGTAAGTTTCCCTCTGATTACTCAGACTTTAACTGTCCTTCCTATGCCAGGTTCCGCTTTGATACCTATTCCACAAGTGGAAGATTATGGCTTATTTACGCCTGGCTAAAGGGTGAAATTGAGTGGTCGGAGCACCTTGCCGAGATTTTATATTCCTGCACAACCTGTAAAAACTGCGTTGAACAGTGCCCAATGAAGTTTTCCAGTGACATCGTTGATTGGATAGTAGCCGCCAGAAGTGACATGATGGAGAAGGAGAAAGGTAGAATACCGCCCCGTGTAACCAGCTTCCTAGAGGATGTTTACCGGCTTGGAAATCCATTGAAGGAGAGGGGTAAAAGAGATGCCTGGGCAAATGGAATAAAAAGATATCAACCGGGTGATGAATATCTGTTCTATGTCGGATGTCTCGGCTCATATGATGAATTTGGACGAAGAATGGCCAGGAGCGTCGCCAGGTTGCTAAGCGAAGCGGGAATATCCTTCGGAATCCTCGGTAATGATGAGAATTGTTGTGGCAACGAAGTATATCTGCTTGGAGAAAAGGAGTTGTTTCAAGTATTGGCTGAGAGGAATATCCAGAAGTTCAAAGAGCTTGGTGTTAAAAAGGTGGTTACACTTTCACCACACGCATATAATGCGATGAAAAATAACTATCCTCTGGTCAGTAACGCCTATTTTGAAGTGTCTCATTACACTCAACTCCTGTGTGGTCTGCTCCGGGAAAATAAGATAAGACCATCCCGGAACAAGATTAAAGTTACCTATCATGACCCTTGCTTCCTGGGAAGATATAACAAAATATACGGCGAGCCGCGGGAAGTTTTGCAAAGCATCCCCGGAATCGAATTACTGGAAATGGAACGAAACAGGGAAAATTCTTTCTGCTGTGGTGGGGGGAGCGGTAATTTTGTTACCGATCTCCTGGGAGGAAGCGAAGAAAGTCCCAGCAGGATTAGAGTCAGGGAAGCTTACGAAACTGGAGCTGATATTCTGGCAGTTGCCTGTCCCAGTTGCATGACCATGCTCCAGGATGCCGTAAAAGTAGAGAATTTAGAAAGCAAGCTAGCCGTTAAGGATATTTCCCAGGTTGTAGCGGAATCCCTGTGATTGGCAGGGCGCAGGGTGGGTAAGGTTGAGGGTGGTTTGAGGCTTTACCGGAGACTTGAGGTAGCCTAAATCAGGGCTGTGCTTTCATCTTTTACTTCCACGAAGATGGGCACCGTAAGATATAGCCATCTTGTTTCTTTACCTCTTTCGGGAAAAGGCTTTTAGCAATCGTTCTACGTCTAATAATAAGGGTTTTATTAACAGAATTAGCCAAATCAGCAGACCTACGATTTGGAGGAAATGCGGTGATTATTTGTTTGTTGGGGAACAATTCTCTCACTGCTTTGACCGGAGGGACTAAATCACTATCTGCTGAGATAAGTAAAGCGATATCGAATTTATCCTGATAGGCATCCTTGAGCATTTCGACAGCAATGTTTACATCTGTCATTTTTTCGTTAGGCACTTTGTCCTGAAAGCCACAATTACGACATTGGCGAGGATTGAGTTGGTACTTCCCATAGGAAATCTGAAAATCGCTGAGCGTTTCAAGAGCCTCGATAAAGGTTGATTGTCGCCTCTGCTTATCTGGAGAGAGTGTAACTCTTGAGGTGAAATATTTTGTGAGAAGTAACCTTTGGTTTGGCTTTAAAAGATTCTGCACTAGCAATTGAATATTCAACCAATAGTATCGCCGCCAATCCTTGGATTTTAGTCCAAAGTAAAGATTAAAGCCGTCCACATAGCTAATTACACGTTCCACTAACTACTCCAAAATCTGCTTGACAAAAACTAGGAATTTATGTATTATACACTTAGCTACAGCACCAGGGCGAGTAACCCTGGTCCGACAGTCCCTTCATATGAAGGGGCCGTTTCTTTTTAGGGTCTCCCAAAGGCATAAAATATGCCCTCAAATGGTGGTAAGGTAAACTGAGACAGTGAAGGTTGGGGATAGTGAAGCTATATAACTAAAATTTAATAATATCTAAACTTTAGATTTTCCGCGTCTCACAAAGCAGAGAACCCTTCTACTAACAAGCTTCTAATCAGCTTTATTTATATACCCTTAATAGAGGAGCAAGCAACCGAACATTAAAACCGGTGCGAATAATCTTAAAAACACGAGCCTACCCCGATTTCGTAGGTGGCTACCTCTTCTTCATGCATCCCTAGATAAAAAACCTCAAAATTCCAAGTTCCACCTGCCCCTAGGTCGTTTATATTATCCAACGACGTATCTATAAGACTTCCAGCACTATCATAAAACTTAACTCTAACTTCAGCATAAGCGAGATTAGAACCACCAACATTTTTTGCCTGGCCTTCTACGATAACATTGCCATATTCTCCTGTAGTCATGTGGTGGCTCAGTATTTCTAGCTTTCCACCTGTCGCTGCTGATCCTCCTCCACCTGGGTGATATTCAGTTTCAGTACATCCAACTATTCCAACTAAGCCAATCATCAATAAAATTGCCATTAGAATATAAGTTAAGCGTTTCATAGGCACCTCCTTATCCTCTCTTCACTGCGAATGTGTTCATCGGCTATTTCCTTAAGAAGCTGTTCCAAATCCACCGGCTGGGCTATCATATTATTCCCTTAACCTTATAAGCACTTCAAACTGTGGCACTCTGCCCTTCGCAACATCACTGACAGCTCTCCATCCCACCTTTCGAGCATCTGTTGGAGAGCCATCCCGACTGACAAAAAGCCCCTTTTGGTTAACAGCGTTTGCGATATCCTCAATTCTCATTGGCGCATTACCATTTTCTTCGAGCACTTACCTAATAGCTTCATAAAGATACATGCATTCACCTCCCTTTATCGCTTTTTGGTATTCTTTCCAAATCCGCTTGGCTTATATTCACCCTATTATACCACCCCCAACTCTGAACAGAACCCCTCCCCACTTGGATTTATCCCACCACTACATGCTAAAATCAATCTAAAAGGAAAATATGACTGAGCAAGCTGATTATTCCATCCTGGATCAGCCTGTGGTTCTCACCTTCTGCTGGACTCAACACGAAGATTAAAAATCAGCAAACGATTTACTACCCAAGTAGTCAGGGAATGTGTGGATTCCAGTGACTTGCATCCAGCAACCCGCTATTCCAGTATTTGGATTCACCCATGGACGAGCTAAACCTAAGCGGAGATACAAGCGATCAGCACTCATAAGAAGTTTACTAATCTGTTGTGCGGCAATCGAAAGTGAACCACAGCGATTTACTTTGGTATCTGCAAATCTTCGAAAGGCCAAGTCCGAGATAGTGACATTGCTATATTGGCAGCCTGTTTTGTCCCTAAAGTAGAATCTATATCGCCGTTCGCTAGACCACTCTTGGAGAT
>Ga0100394_1005118_pt1 | contig 10662 bp, 8 predicted proteins | sample CryGeymeta201518_FD_81549 | JGI IMG/M metagenome (GOLD analysis project Ga0100394, IMG submission 81549) | Groundwater microbial communities from Crystal Geyser aquifers in Utah, USA - Crystal Geyser metaG 2015-18 | ecosystem: Environmental > Aquatic > Deep subsurface > Groundwater | place: USA... | reverse complement strand
GGTATAGGGTAACCCTGTAGGTTCATGTACTTGGGTTACGAACCCTATACTCCCGGAAAGGAGACTTGGGTCCCTTTTTCTATATAATACTCTAGTAATATGCACTGGCTGGTGGTAATCGATTCATCCTGCCTACTCTAGAACTACCGTACTGTTAGTATAATAAATATTATCGTTATTACTATTTTTGCACCATGTCCTGTCGAAGTCGTCGTACTCCTGTTGAAGCCTTTCCTGCCTTACCAGAAGGCATACAGAAGGGTTTGTTTAAATTGGTAATGGACAATAGCACTGTCGTAGCCTCCATGTTGGATGTCAACAATGACAACAATAACAACAGTAGTAACACGTCCAACGAGGCAGCAGCACTGGTAGTACCACTACTGGTTGAAAAATGTGCTCAAATTATGAAACAACAACAATTATCTGCCTCTACTTTTTTGGCACGATTTTTTCATGCGAATATACTATCCGAACATGCTACGACGGTTCTGAACAAATCGGGGAAAGGATCCGCGGCGACGTTAAGTGATCGGATTGCTACCGAATGGATGAAAAATAATTGGATAACTAATAATACTGTGGTTGATTCATCTTCAAAGGATCTACTACTACTACTACAACTGCCACCGGAAGAACAAACAACAGTAGCAGCATCAAGTTCATCCTCGCCAGTCACCAACAAGAAGAAGAAGGAGAAGACGAACCTGGGAATTCCAAACAAAGATATTGCTGCCAAGACGAGCAATGATGCTGCTTCTCCTGCTAGCAACAAACGCAAGTTGTCGAAGAAGCAGGAGTCGTTGGAGAATACTGTTGATGATGGTAAGTTGGATAAAGGTTCCAAGAAAACCAAGAACAGCCAGAACAAAAAATGAACTTGATATTGGAGACTATCAAATTCCATCATATCTATAATTCTTTTGATAGTTTCTCCTTCCCCCCTCCCCCCCTTTTTTCCCGTCTTGATCGCTTGTTTCGTTGTTTATTCTCTGTTGATTTGCCGCACATGACTGACACGAACACTACTGTGTATAATGTCACACACACACAAATAATGATGATGGCGAAAGGTGGTTGGATGACCAAGGCATCGTCCAAAAGGAAACGCATGCATGATAACAGTGCTGCAGCAAATTCAGCCAACAGAAATGACAAAAGCGACAGCGCCAATAAAAACATGTTACAACAACAACAACAACAGGAGCCATCACCAAAAAGAGAAGAATTGCCGTTGGATTGGACTCGCGTCAAACGCAAACAATGTACACTTCCCACCATTGAGACTACATTTCTCAATGTCAGTCAATTGACACCACGTCAACAAGTCACAAGTGGATTCGGAGTTATTTGTTTGCACGATAGTAATCCAGCATGGTTTCAGGGATACTTCTTTCCGAATCGTACGACCCAACAACAACAACAACAACTGCAAGTGCCGTCGTCATCATCGCAATCGCAACAACAACAAAAACAAAAACCGTGGGGATTATTGGCCGTGCAAGAAGCATTGGACGAATGTATGGAATGTGCTGATGGTGGATACCGTCGAATATCGTTGACTGTGTTTCCTTTTTCACATGGTCCTCGTAACAAAGTACAATTGAAAGATATCGAAGTAACGGGAGGAGATATGGTCCGTTTTGCCGGTACCAATGTTCGTTTAGAACCGCAACAACTCATGACAGGATCGGCTTGTGTACCCATTGTGGAAGAACTGTTTGCCGATTTGGTCCAAAAATGTCGCAACAAATTATCCAAAGGAGAACCCGATGCAGTATTGGATATAATGCCAGACGTAACAATTGTTATGGGTCCCATGAAACTCATCTTGCCCAGAACAGATGTTGACGATGATGCAGTGGACAACAACGGCGGTGGCGATGATGATTTTTGGGGGTCGTAATAAGTCATTCTTTCAATAAAATGGAGGGCGCGCGAAAAATGAGAAAGTGAATGTCGTTACGGGTTTTACCACAATAGGTCGTTGAAGAATTCAGCAATCAGCCATGTTGCAACAACAAACAACAACTACAGTACTAGTAACGTATTTCATTGAAGCAAAATGGAAAACAAAGACTCCGAGTAATAATAATAATAAAAGTAGTTGACTCGAGTTCTCGGTGCCTGCCAAGTACACCACCTACAGTTGGCTGCGGTTTGCAAGTACATAAAAACGGATGCTGCGCTGCAATCATGAATCATGTCCATTTTGTGGTTGCCCAATTATTATTTTTCAACTTTCGAATGGCAAGATATCAATATTACCAGTAGATAGAAATCTCAATCTTCCGTTCTTTCTGACCACCCGGGGATCAAATTGTTCCTCCCTTGCATGCCACCGAACAAAACCGATCAATTCTCTGCTACTAGGGTCTAGCTAGACTACTAATAGTAGTAGTACCATACTACTTCTGCTAGCTAGCTAGTAGACCTACTACTACTACTACTACTAGCGTAGAGCTAGCTAGACTACTCGATTACACCGAACACCACATCATCATGATATAATAATAGTAATAATAGTCTGTTTTACGAAGTCAACAACCACCGTCTAAACCCAAATCCAGCAGGCTACTAGCTAGACTAGCCAGCACCACAAACACCGTTGCATTCATCAGATCAATCATTATTTATTCATCAGTCATGACAACGACAGTTACTCGTACTGTAACTGCCAATAATGATGACGAACAACGACAACCAACCGACGACAGCACAGGCACAGGCACTGCGGTACAGATTACACCGTTACCTGGCACCATCAAGGGTCAATCCGATTGGCGTACGTATCGTTCCTTTCAATTGCCCAATGGTGTCCGATGTACTGTGGTACACGACAAGGAATCGAAAACATTGGCAGCGTCGGCGGTTGTGGATACGGGAGCTGGTGCCGATCCGCGGTCTATGCCCGGTGTGGCACACTTTGTCGAGCATTGTCTCTTTTTGGGTTCCGAAAGGTATCCCGATGAAAATGGGTACAAGGCATTTTTGAGCAATCATGGTGGACGGTCCAATGCCAGTACGAGTCTCCACACGACAACGTACAAGTTTGAAGTGCTGGCAGAGTTTGGCAACGACGCACTGGACCGATTTGCTCAGTTCTTTGTGGCACCACTCTTTACTGCCAGTGGTACGGGCCGGGAAGTTCAAGCGGTCGATTCGGAAAATAGCAAAAATTTGACCGCCGATAGTCGACGACGGCTTCAAATAGTAAAGGCACTGGGAGATCCACATCATTATTATACGAAATTTACCACGGGAAATGCCATGACGTTGCCCTCGAACAACGAAGAAACGTTGGAAAGACTGCGAGAAACGCTACTGGCCTTTCATCGGAAACATTACACACCGGATCGCGTCATGGTGGTCGTGGCCGGTCCGCAATCATTGGACGAATTACAAAATTATGTGGTAGAAAAATTTGCACCACTCCGGGCTCGGGATTTTCCCGAAGATGTGACCAACATGACACCAGCCGAATTGGCCGTACATGAAGCTGCCCAAGATCTACCTAATTATGCCTATCATCAACCGGTGCCACCCTACCGACCCGTTTTTGAACCCAAGCATCAACAAGCTCTTAGTGGCGGCAGATGGCCCATTCTACTAACGACCAATCCACTCAAAAGTTTTCGCAAGGTGAGTTTAATGTTTCCCGTTCCTTCCGATCGACACAATCCGGATCGATCTCCCGTCCATGTTTTGAGCCACCTGCTGGGACACGAGGGACCCGGATCAGCCTTTGCCGTCTTGCAAAATCACGGTCTCCTCAGCAGTTTGATGGCGGGACCACGCAGCAGTGGACCCGACTTTTGTTTGTTTCAAGTCGAAATGAATTTGACAGAAAAAGGAGAAGAACGATGGAAAGAAGTAGCCGATGTCATTTTTGCACACTGTCGATTAATTTATCAAACAGCTTTCAAGGCACAACAACAAGAACAAGCACTGCAACAAGGAAACAGCAGTGATATGCAACATCAATTGCGAACCATTTGGGGAGAAGTAGCGGCATTGCGACGCATCTTTTTTCATCAACAATCTCCGGGTGGCGTTTACGAGTTTGCACCGAGCCTCGTGGGAAGTATTTTGGTCAATGGTCCCGACAAATGTTTAAGCAACGGTAGTATGCTGAACGAAGATGAATCGACACTGCCATTACATGATATAGTCGACTTTGCTTCTCGTTTAGTGCCCAGTAATTGCATCATCGAACGATGCAGTCACGAGGCCTGGAACGAAATGGAAGAACTGCACAACAATAACGACAACAGCAACAAAGCTAAAAATAATATCAAGGTTACAAAGGAAACGGAACCATGGTACGGCATTGATTATTATACCAGCACGCTCGAAGAAGAGCAGATCGAGCAATGGAAAGGATCTGCTGTGAACAGTTGCGGTCGCATCAATCACGACGAGTTACATCTTCCCAAACCCAATCGGTACATTCCGCGTTCACTAGAACTCTGCGACGAACTGCCCGAAGAAGCCAAGCATGGACCCCGCATTGAAAAAGAGATTGATCCGCCCAACTTGATCGTGCAGAATTCTATTGGACGCTTATGGCATCGTTTGGACGATCGATACGCCCTTCCCAAAGCATCCATGACATTCCTTTTGAGAAATGCCGCTGTGGAAAACATCATTGGTAAAGGTGGAGTTTGGCAGTACGATAACAGTGCTGCTGTTCATTCCTCATTGCTATCGGGTATGTTTGCCGAACACATGGCGCAAGAAACATACGATGCGGACCTGGCTGGGTTGCACTGGAGTCTATCAATGACCTCGGCGGGCATTAAGCTCTCGCTTGGAGGCTTTTCCGACCGTCTCCCAGATCTGGCATTGGTCGTGTTGAAGGAATTTTTGAATGGCTCGTACCTGCAAGATACGTATTTGACGAATGCTAAAGATCGTGTCATCCGAAGTTTGTCTACCTATTTCCAGTCGCGTCGTGCTGATTCCATTGCCATGTACTATCGTGATCTTCTTTTGGCGTCCAACGAATACGGAATTGAAGCATCGCTCGACACGGCCCATACTATTTCGCTAGAATCGGCCAAGCAGCATCACAACAATTTGCTCAGTTATGCGGAAACATCTGTCGATTGCTTGTATTCGGGAAATGTTTCTGCCAAACAAGCCGAGGCTTTTTTCGCCGATGCGTCCAAGCTCGTCAATAATGCTCGTCTGCTTTCTGAGCCAGTTACCAGCAAGAGTAACGATGCGTGGATTCCTGGTCCATTGGAACGGCGTCTGCCTCTGGGCGATACGCACTTGCACTTTCCTAGCCAGAATCCGACGGAAGAGAACGGGTCGGTTGTTGTCACGTAAGTTGCCGTCGAGAGCTTTGGTACCAGGCATCATTGTTTTATAATCATTCGTTTATTCTTACCCGACGCATCACTGTTGATGTACAGATACCAATCCGATATTCCTGGTTTCAAAGGGGAGAAAATGTCACTCCCAGAGAGTCTCGAAAGTACGGCGTCTCTGCGTTTGATCAGTCACATTCTTCAAGAGCCTCTTTTTGATGAGCTTCGGACAAAGCAGCAGTTGGGCTACATTGTCCATTCTTACTACGATCTTGCCTTTGCATCGCCAGGACCGATGAGGGAAGGAAACACTCCTAGCGTGACCCCGGTGGATGGGATTGTTGTGAATGTTTTAAGCAAGAAAGTAGCCCCGGATGAGGTGGCAAAACGGATTGATACCTTTATGGAAGAATTTCGTAATACCCTTCAAAATTTTCCAGAATCTGAAATCTCGGATCACGCAAAGGCACTAAAAACCAAGATGCTCAAGCCAATTCAAAAACTGGGTTCTGAAGTAAGCAATCACTACAGCAAGATTCGGCGGTATGCGCCAGAGGTTCTGGTAACGGGCGGAACAGACTCGGACTTGCCGTGGGACAATTCTAAACCATTGGCGTATGCTATTGAAAAACTCAAGCGAGACGACTTGGTCCGTGCATGGGATCGATTAACGCTTCCAAAATCGAGGTCCAGAGTCATTTCCCTCGTCTACGGGTCCACCTTTCCGTCGCCTTCGGATGTCCGTAATTCGGGACGAGTTGTGGTGGACAGTTTACCGGATCTCATCAAGCTTCGAGAGCAACTTCCAGTTATCAATGGCAAATCCCGTGGAATGCCAAGCCTGCTCAACCAGCTGGCTTCCAACAAATTATTGGCAAGTGGTACCGTAGTGGCCTTGCTTGGGGTTGGATTTGTGGGTTTGTCCATGCTCAGCAAAAGCAAAAAGCAGCATGAGACAAAATAATGAAGAGTTAAAAAATATTTTATTCATTGCAGGATTCTAGCGCTAGCTACCACTTTTACGTGTGGGGTTGTGTGAAAAAAGGGGGATTAGTTTACTGTACTCATAAACAATCACTACTGCACCGTTGGATAAATTCGCGAACCATTAATAGCGATTCATACTTCCGTGGACAGGAAGACAAGTACAGGGATACCAAGCTCAGTTTTCTGCCTTTCGTGCATATTCATAGATCTGAGAGAAGTAGACGATGATGAGAATCTCATTGAGGGCCAAACAGACAACAGCCATCTTGAAGTCTTACCTGCAAATGAAACAAAGAATTCAGGTGTGGAAAGCAACGAGGCGAAAGCTATGAGGAGTGGTCTGTCTCTCGCGGAAGACAGGGGCGTGGCAAAAAGTTGTAAGAAGTCTACTTTGTGAATCATTTTGGAATACTTTGATAGCAAAGAATTATGTATCGCTTATAATAGCTCACCATCTTTTTTCGGTCCAGTCAATGGGATTTTTGAGGATCTCGAGTAATCGCTCCTCCTCACTGCCTGCTTCTACTTCATGTTTGTACTCAAAAGCTATTTCGGGAGGCGCAGATACCATGACACCCTCGACTCTTGGATTAGCTGTTTGAAGACCAAATTTAACACCGCGGTCGTACAACAAATTGAATTCCAAATATCGCCCCCGACGTAGCTTCTGCCAGTGTTTTTGCTTTTCGGAATACGAGAGAGGTTGACGCTTTTCCACAATGGGCAACCACGATGGCATCCATGCATTCGCCACCGCCTGGACAAACTCGAAGACTCCATCTTCGTCGGCTTCCATGTCGTCAAAAAAAATTCCTCCCGTACCACGGTGTTCGGACCTTGCTGGCAAATAAAAGTAATCATCGCAGCACTTTTTCAGGGCAGCGTAGTCCTGTCCATTAGATCCACACACGTCCTTGTACACGTTGTGAAAGAATTTGATATCGTCATCAAACAAATAGTAGGGCGTTAGATCAGCGCCGCCTCCAAACCACGCCATAACGGGTCGAGTCCGTTCCTTCGACGACACATCTTGGACGAGAAAGATACGAACATCGGATCTAAATGTGGGTACCATGGGACTCCGAGAATGAAAGACAATGCTGAGGGCTGCCGCCGAATAAAAATCTCCCGATCCAATCAGAAACTCATCTTCATCGTCGTCGTCATCATCATCTTCCTCTTTGGGTTGTCGCGCACGAATAGCCCGGGCTCGTTCGGGGGACAGCACGCCATTCTGAATCACCGTCAAGGAACAAGCACCTTTTTCAATGATGTTTCCACCTTGAATAACACGGGTAATACCTCCTGCTCCTACTTTGGGCAAATCTGCTGCTGTCCCACCATCGAGCATGTCTTCCATAATGCCCCAAACATCACGAGTAAATTTAGCATTGCTTTTGGTGTCCAAGGCTTCTACCTGATTAATGATTTCTGCTTGTTTGGCCAACAAGAAATTAGTAAAGTCTTCAAAAATTGCCAACTCTTCTTTGGATGCTTCTACAGCTCCCACAGCCGTCGAGTCATCTTTATCCCTATTGGAAGCAGCTTGAATCTGCGTTGTAGAACCACTGCTGAGATCTTGGTGTCTGCTGCGCTGGCTCAAAGCTCGAACACGATGAAAGGACGACGAAGGCGCAGCAGAAAAGGCAGATGTCGACGGAAGAAAGGCAACTACCAACAACAGCAGTAGTTGAACATGGCTAGTACCTATTCTTCTCATTGTTTGCTACTGCTATTAATAGCAGTCTCTATCGGATAAGTATGGTTCAAGTGATCTGCGAAAGTACAAACAATGCATCGCTTTGTCTGGTTGTGTACTCGGCAGGCACTGGATGTGGCGGCAGATTAATCTTAATTAATACTAGACCACCAGGTAGATTATAATATTATTATCAGACCTCTACTTGTATGATGATTACTCCGGAGTATTTCCGAAGTGCTGTTAATTAATGCAAAGTTAAGATCGAGGAAAGTGTGCACTCAATCAATGGAAATTAGTACAGTACTACCTGTTACGTAAGATGAGAAAATGATGACGTAAACACGCGGGCGGTAAATAAAATGGGGATATTTAGAGCGAGCAGCGAGATTTTATTAGGAGGACCAGCGGAGCAACTGTGCAGGAGCGGTTACATGCAGAGCTCAACATAAGATTCTATATTGAATTTCACTAGTCTATTAGTCTGAAGTAAGTAGCTTTTGACTTACGGTTATTTGTTTTATTTTGAAACAACTTTGTAAAAAGCAAAACGAATTGTTGCTTCCGCGGCTCAGCAGTAGAGCGCTGTTCTGTGGTCGCATCTTTCTTTTAAATTGAAATTCTTCACTACTAGCTTCAAGGTAAGGTGACTTGAGTGGAAGCAAGTTGTCTTTTTTTCAATTTAGATATCCCCGAAGAACCTCTATCATTGTATTCCAGGCAGACTTAATAACCAGTCCAGTCAGTATTCTAAAAAATAAATAATACGGGGTACTCGTAGTACCGAGTACGGGTACAAAGCAAGAATCCCGAACGGGATTAATTTCAATTTGAAAAATACTAAGGTCAAGTTTAAAAACGCACGGCGAAATTCTGTGCATCACCACTTCAAAAACAAGCCGATCGCTCAAAAAGCAAAAAATGAGCGATAACATCTTTGTTCGCACAAATCAACAACAACATCCTTTTGCACGAATTAGAGAATCATCGCACTTGTTTCTCTCTCTTCCTTTTCGTAGACCAGCCAAACTAAATTATCAATCAATAGTTATTCACCATGTTCCAGCGCCAAAACTACAGCAATCTCAACGGAGTCACCAAGCCCGTCGCCACTAATGGATCCTCTCTTGGTCGTCGTGCCTTTGGACGGGTACGTTTTGATTTTATTTGCATCTTGTTGTTACGTCTTGTGGATAGTGTCATTAATTATCCTGTGATGTTCGCTTCAACAAGCTTCAACTGAACTTGTAACTTGCCTCACACTCGTATCCATCTTATCTCCGAATACTCGCAGGATGTAACGAACGCCAATGGCAATATTGCCAATAGCGGCAAGTCTCGTATGCACGCCGACAACTCCAAGAAATTGAAGAACTCGAACCAAGCCCCAATCGTCGTGGCGGAGCCTCCTCAAAGTCGGACCTACAGTACATTCGGACGCACGACGAGTACTTCCACCAACGATGACCAAAAGGAACAACGCAAACCTCTCCTTCCGACATTTGGATTCAACAAGACTTCGATCAAGACGACAGTTCCCATGCAAACATCAGAGCAACCAACGAACGATGTGAATCCTGAAAGTTACCAGTACAACGGAAAAATCGACAACATTGACGATCGTTGCAAGGAAGATCCTCTCTGTGCCACTGACTACGTTCAGGATATGTACGATCTCTTCAAGACGAAGGAAGGATTGACTCAAGTCTTGCCTCATTACATAGATACCAAGCAAACTCACATCACCGAAAAAATGCGGTCCATCTTGATCGACTGGTTGGTGGAAGTTCACATGAAGTTCAAGCTCGTACCCGAAACTCTCTTTTTGTGCATTAACCTCACTGATCGTTACTTGGAACGTCAAGAGGTTTCCCGCTCCAAGTTGCAACTGGTTGGAGTCAGTTGTCTTTTGCTCGCCACCAAGTACGAGGAAATTTATCCTCCCTGTGTCAGCGAACTGGTGTACATTTGTGACAATGCCTACAGTCGTGTCGACGTAAGTATTTTGTGATGTGTGATGTTATCTCTTGTTACTCCAGTATATGTGTTTTAACCTTTCGACTCTCGTGTTTCATTTTTCAGATTATCGAAATGGAAACCCAGATCTTACGTACTTTGGAATACAAAATCACGCAACCCAGTGCCCACACCTTCTTGGTCAGATACTTGAAGGCTGGTCATGCCGACCGTGAAACGACACACTTGGCGTGCTACTTGTTGGACGGAACCCTCCATTCCTATGCCATGTTGAATTACCTACCAAGCCAATTGGCAGCAGCCTCTGTCTTTTTGGCGCGTCACGCTACTGGACGCCATCCTTGGAGCCCAACTCTTCTCGAGTATGCGGAATACACGCAAGAAGAAGTCGCTCCTGTGGCCCGTGCTCTCTTGGAAGAGAAATCCGCCGCCTCTCCCGATCTCAATTCGGTGAACAAAAAATATAGCAGTCATCGCTTCAGCAACGTTGCCAGCAAGCCGTTGACATTCGACTTTTAAATACGCATACAGTATGAGCGCAATCGATCGTTAAAACCCTGATCTTGCAGCCGACGTGCCCCTTTCTTTCGCCATCCGCGCAATCAGTTTCCCTCCCCCCCCCCCCCCCCCCCCCCCCCCCCCCAAATCCACCACATAATACAATAACTCTATTCAATCAACATT
>Ga0100394_1005109_pt1 | contig 10673 bp, 10 predicted proteins | sample CryGeymeta201518_FD_81549 | JGI IMG/M metagenome (GOLD analysis project Ga0100394, IMG submission 81549) | Groundwater microbial communities from Crystal Geyser aquifers in Utah, USA - Crystal Geyser metaG 2015-18 | ecosystem: Environmental > Aquatic > Deep subsurface > Groundwater | place: USA... | reverse complement strand
GGCTGGCTTTGTCAGGATTTGCCGACCGTCTCCGGTTGCCATCAGTCACCGTTGGACCCCAGTGCGTCGATCACGGATGCGAATAGCAGCGGCAGTAGAATCTCATCCGGGCCGGGCAGCCAGATGCCGCGCCCGCCATTTTGAGACAGTCGGCCCACGACATCGGCAATTGCTGTGGCGCTCGCCGAAGGATCGATGACCACGGCTGTCAGCCTTTCCACTGTATGCCCGAGGTTGAGCGCTGCATCGCGAGCCTGCATGAACAGGCGCGGCAGTAGGACACTGGATGCGACGTTAATGATTACACCATCGCTTGCCCCGGCCATCATAGCTGCAAGCTTGCGGAATTCGAGAAAGCCAGTTGCGCCGAGAGATTCGCCATGCGCGGCCGGGTGCAGGTTGAAGGTATCCACGCCGATGGCCGGATGCACTGTGACGGGGATATTAAAGCGCGATGCTGTAGCCAGCACACTCTGGTCGAGATGGCTCGGCTCAGCATCAAGAAGCTTTTCGCCGACGCTCTGTCCGATTCCCCAGTTCTCGATGGCACCGAAATTGATGGCTTCATTGATCAGTCGGCCTGTTTCGTCGGTAACCAGATAACCTGAGCCGTCCAAATTGCGGTCATAGGAGCGCAGGGTATGACCGGAGAGCGCGATCTCCACATCCTGCAGCATCGCGGCACCGGTAAGCACCAGGCCTGAAATCAGCCGCTGCTCGATCAGCCGCACCAGAAGCGGACTTAAGCCCGAATCCATGACGTGACCACCACATCCGAGGATGATGGACTTCTTCTTGCGATGCGCGGTCAGGAGCGCATCGCGCAACTCGATCAGGTCGCGGGTGGCACCGAGGCCCGGAAGGCTGCACAAAAAATCGGAGAAACTTCCTGCGGCGCGGTAAGGAGCGCCGAAATCCTCGCCATCAGCATCCGTCTGGCGTTTCGCCAGGGGAACGGTTTTTAGTTTGCTGAATGACAAGGGTTTCAAAATCATCAGGCACATCCTCCATATAGCGTATCATCAATCAGGCTGCACAGGATATGCAGACAAGTGATGTGCATCTCCTGAATGCGCGGTGTGGCCGCATGTGGGATATTGATCAGTGTGTCGATACCTGCGTGCTTAGCAAGTTTTCCGCCATCCTTGCCGGTCATGGCAATCACGCGCAGTCCTTTGGCTATTGCGGCTTCTACAGCACGCACCACATTGGCTGAGTTTCCGCTCGTGGATAAGGCCAACAACACATCGCCCTTGCATCCCAGAGCCTCAACCTGACGTGCGAACACCTCTTCGTATGCACTATCGTTGGCAATGCTCGTAATCACACTGGCATCGCTGGTCAATGCGATGGATGGCAGGGCAGGGCGGTCGATTTCAAAGCGGTTGACCAGCTCGCCGGCAAAATGCTGCGCATCCGAGGATGAGCCTCCGTTGCCGCAGGTCAGAATTTTCCCGCCGCTGCGCAGGCAGGCGACCATGCATTCGGCAGCCTGAGCGATCGGCCCGGCAAGCTCGCTGGCGCAACGCTGGCGCAACTCAAGCCCATCGGCAAAGGCCTTTTGGATAATGTTCTGCATATTGCTCATTATAACCGCCTTACCTGAATACGTCCTGCATATGTTCGATGTGGGTGAGAAATCTTCCAGGTGTGAGAATGATTAAATCGAAACGACATTGCAAATGCAGATGTTCTTTATGGCAGGCAAGCCATGCGGACGCTGCTGAGCGAAGTCGTTCCTGTTTGTCTGTGGTCACGGCTAACAGACCGGCATCACGATTGGGACGTAACTTGACCTCGACAAAGGCCAGAATGTCACCCTTACCGGCTACGATGTCCAGTTCACCACGTCCGAGTCGTGCATTGCGATCCAGAATTCTGTAGCCCTTGAGGCCCAGATGACGGGCCGCTTTGCCTTCAGCATCCCGTCCCTTTTCAGTGCTCAAGCTGATTTGTCCTGTTTCTTCCTGCATTTAGCAGCAGGTCGTAAACGCGCGAGCGTGGAATATTGAGTTGGCGGGCAATTGCCTTCGACAAAGCCGATGGCGGTAGGTTATCGACGCGAGCCGCATTTATCGCATTGAGGATATCTGCATCGCTGATATTGTGGACGATGGTTTGGGGGCCGATCAGCAATACGATTTCCCCCTTGATGGTTCCGATGCCCATGGTCTGACGGATTTCCACAAGGGTTCCGCATACAAAGGTCTCGAATAACTTGGTGATTTCCCTTGCCACGCATCCCTGACGATCATCGCCACACACAGTAATCAGATCATCCAGTGTTTGCAGCAGGCGATGCGGTGATTCAAGCAGGATGCGGGTGCATGTTGAGGCTGCGATGAGCTCGATCTGCGTTTTTCTTGTTTTGCCGGAGCGCGCCAAAAAGCCGTCGTAGGCGAAGCTGTCGGTGGGTAGTCCGCTGGCGCAAAGGGCTGCGATCGGGCTGCATGCTCCTGGAATCGGCGTAACGCGAATACCCGACGCACGCAGGTGACTGACCAACCGGTAGCCCGGATCGTTGATCAATGGCGTGCCGGCATCGGAGATCAGTGCGATGTTTTTGCCTTCGAGGATGGCTTCGAGAAGTTGGGCGGCCATTTTTTCCTCATTGTGTTCATGGCATGCCAGAAGCGGTGTAGCGATGCCGTAATATTCGCATAAACGGCGGCTCACCCGCGTATCCTCGGCAGCAATCAGATCGGCCGACTTCAGGGTCTCGACAGCGCGATAGGTGATGTCGGCCAGGTTGCCGATCGGGGTGGCAACAATGAACAGTTGGCCGTTGGCATGCTTGTCATTAGTGTGCGTTTTCATGTGTCTCAAACGGTATCTCCACACTCATCGAATCGCAATCTCCATGCTGACTGTCTGCATGTTGTTGACGGCCTGTGGGCCGAAAACGGACATGCATTCCTCATCCGCCAAGGTAAGCATCAAGAAGCCTGCTGTCGCCCTGCCGGTCAAGGCACCGACCTCGCCGGAAATCACGGCCTTGATGCGCCTGGCCTTTCAGGATGGCAAGATCGAGGAGGCCGTCGCCGGACTCGACAGGCTGATAGAGACCGGGCAGCCGCCCGACCTTGAAGAGGCCTTGTTCCGTCGTGTCCAGATACTGCTGTTCACCAACGACGAGCGCGCTATTCCTCAAGCGAATGCCCTGCTGCACTCCTATCCGGATTATCCTCTTGTACCCTATATGCATTTGTGGGTGGCGCAGCGGGCCGAGGCGCAACAACAGGATGACCGGGTGTTACGCCATACTCTGGCGGCTTTGCAGCATCGTTATATCAGTGACGAGGTGCGCCCGAGGGTTGCTGCACTGGGTGCTGCGGCGTCACGCCGCAGTCCTGACTGGGACGCTGTGCAGTGGCTGCTGGCGGCTTCGGGTTTTGTTTCCGACCAGCGGGATGCCTGGTTGCGTGAAGCTGCCTCGCGTGCATCGATGGCCATGCTTGGCCGTTTGCGTGACGATGGCCTGATGAATGGCGATGCCGGTCGGATGCTGTTGCTGAATGCCGCACGCGGGCATCTGATTACCGGTGATATGCCGGCGGTGCGCACGCTGGCCGGATGGCTGAAGGAGTCCTTCCCGAATTCGGAAGAGGCACGCCTGACTCGCGACTGGGCTGCAGGCGAGATTCATCCGGCAAATATCGGTGTGATGCTGCCCCTGTCCGGTCAGTATGCTTCGTTCGGGCGGCAGGCGCTGCATGGTGTGCGGCTGGCAATGGCTGCGCTGGAGGACAATCTGGGGATCACCCTGCATATTGTCGACACAGCCTCCGATGGCGGTGCAGCGTGTTTGCAGGCCTATGATCAACTGATGTCCGAACAGGTGAATCTGATCATCGGACCCTTGCTCGGAGAGTGTGCCGACGCGCTGTCTTCCCGCATGCGCGGTACGGTTCCTGTGATCAGCCTGACCAGTCGTTCGACGCTGGTGAATAAATCACCCCTGCTGTTCGTGCATACCCTCTCGCCCGTGCTGCAGGCCCGCTTCATGGCCGATTACTCGGCGCAGGCAGGGGATAAGCGCATGGTGGTGATGAGCAGCGATGCCGCATCCTCCCAGGCCGAAGCGAACGCATTTGTCGAGGAGTTCGCGGGTCTGGGCGGCGAGGTGGCGGACCGGCTGGTCCTGGCGCAGAACAGCATCGATTTCCGCAACGATCTGCGGGCCCTGCGTATGCGCACCGACGATGAGGAATTGCTGGCCGAACTGGATGAGGATATGGCGCTTTCCGCGCAGGCCGACGCGGATCTGGAAATCGTCATGCCGGTGAATTTCGACGCGGTATTTCTGGCTCTTCCCGGGCGACAGGTTGCTTTGCTTGCCGGGCAGCTGGCCTATGTCGGCGTGCGTGATGTCCGTCTGTATGGCAGCAGCCGCTGGCAGGATGGCTTCCTGCTTTCCGACAAGGGGCGCTATCTGCAACAGACGCGCTTCTCCGATGTGTCCTTCCCCAACGGTTCGTCTGCCGAGTTGCGCCGTTTCAAGCTTGCATGGCGCGATGTATGGGGTCTGGAGCAGCCTAGCAAGCTGGCCGGACTGGCTTATGATTCCATGCTGGTCGCCGTTCTGTTGACGCATCGCATGGGCCTGACCGGCCATGCACTGATTGCCGGTTTGAAGGACAGAGCAGGGTTTCCGGGGCTGACCGGGCATGTGCGCTTCGGAGCCGACGGCTTGGGCAGCAAGGATTTCGAGATCTATCGTATCCGGCGCGACGAGATCGTTCCTGCGGGCTGAAGGTTCGAACGACAAAGGCACGATGACACAAGAAAAAGGTAAAGACGACTTGAGCGCTGGATACAAGAGAGTGTCTGCTGATGTATCCTGTTCGTCGGCATGGAATCAATTCAGCCGGGACTTAGCCTTTCTTTGAGTCTTTGTGCCCTGATGGCAAGTCTTTAAAGGCCCATATCGAAAAAGTCTTTCTTCTTTTCGGTCGATCCCGGCTCAGCCGGTCCGTCGGGGTTCGATTGGCTCGGCGCTGTACCGATGCGGAAGGATTCAAGGAAGGGCTTGCGGGTTTCGGGGCCTGGTAGCATGCCAGTGTCCGGATCGATTGCCACCCATTCCACGCCCTCCGGTGGCGCGAAATTCAAAATTGGACGATCCTGTTCAAAGGTCTGCATGGCCTCAAGCCAGGTCGGCAGTGCTGCGTGCGCGCCTGTTTCGCTGCGTCCCATCGGTGTGGGGATGTCGCGGCCGCTCCATACACCGGTCAGCACCTGCGGCGTGTAGCCCATGAACCAGGCATCGACCTGATTGTTGGTGGTGCCGGTTTTGCCTGCGGCAGGGCGGCCGAGCGCCAGTGCGCGCCGTCCGGTGCCGTGCTGGATGACTCCCTGCATCATATTGGTGGCCAGAAACGCATTGACCGGATCGAGGGTCTTTTCTGCCGGCTGCATGGCGTTGTTGATGGCCAGCACAGGGTCGGCATGGCAGGTCTGGCAACGATGACCGGCGACCGAGCGATGCAGGGTCTTGCCATTGCGGTCCTGAATCTGCTGGATGCTGACCGGTTTCCAGCGCAGGCCGCCACTGGCGATCACAGCATAGGATTCTGTCAGTTCTTTCAGTGTGACCTCGGTGACGCCCAGTGCGAGTGCCAACAGAGCCGGGAATTCGCGGGTGAACAGGTAGTTGTCATTCATGGCCTGGGTGAAACGGTTGATGCCGATGTCCTGCAACAGCTTGATGGAAGCAAGATTGCGCGAGTGCTCCAGTGCATTGCGCAGGGTGACGGCGCCGGCGAATCTGTCCTTATAGTTTTCCGGGCGCCAGAACTCGTCGCTTTTCAGGTTTTCGAACACCACAGGGGAATCCATGATGATGCTGGCAGGAGTATACCCGGCCTGCATCGCTGTTTCATACAGAAAAGGCTTGAATGCACTGCCGGGCTGGCGATTTGCGCTGTCCACCCGGTCAAAATCGCCCAGTCGGAAGTCGAAGCCTCCGACACGCGCCAGTACTGTTCCTTTCTGAAGATCAATGGAATACAGCGAGGATTCGATCGAAGGTTGCTGGCTAAGTCGTATACCTCCCTTGCCATCACCCTGCAGCCATACCTCGTCACCTGCGATCCAGTGGCGGGGATGTGCGGGCATGGCAGGCTCGGCGCTGTCGGAAGCTGCTTCTTCCTGAACCGGCTTGGCTTTTTCCCATTTCCATGAAGGCTTTGCAATGTTCCATCGGGCGATGCCGTCGTTCACCAGCAGGTCGCCTGCCGGACCGACCTGTTCGACCAGTGCCGGAACGATGTCATCGTCGCTGACAATATTTCCTGCCTGAGTGCTGCGCTTTTCCGCCCATCCGGCCAGCAGTTCCTGCCAGGTTTCAGGCAGGTGGTTGTTAGGTATGCGGTACAACTGCCGCTGTTCGATCTCCAGAATACCCTTGCGAACGGCGTGGATGGCAGCTTCCTCGGCGCGCCAGTCATAGGGGATGACGATACTCAGGCCCTGTCTGCGCAAAGTCTGTTTGCCGAAGCGTTCGATAAGTTGCTGGTAAACATGATTGGCATAGGCATTGGACAGTTTGTCGGCGGGCAGCGGGGAGAGATTCATCGGCTCCTGCTGCGCCTGCGAAACAGCCTCGGCGGTGGTAAAGCCACTTCTCTGCATCATGCTCAGCACCAGATTTCGTCGTTGAAGAGCCTGATCGGGGTTCAGGTGGGGCGCGTAATAGCCGGGAGCTTTCGGCAGGCCAGCCAGCATGGCCGACTGGGCCAGAGTCAGTTCGTCCAGTCGTTTGCCGAAATAGCGCCATGCGGCGCTGGCTACACCATAGGAGCCGCGACCGAGATAGATCTGATTGAGGTAGAGATAAAGGATCTCATCCTTGCTGAAATCCTCCTCGATGCGCTGCGCGAGGATGATTTCCTTGATTTTGCGCGAATATGAGCGCTCCGAGCTGAGTAGAAAGTTTTTGGCAACCTGCTGGGTGATGGTGGAGCCACCCTGTACGGTATGTCCGGCACGCAGGTTGGCTACGGCGGCGGACAGGATACGGGCTGGATTTACCCCCGGATGCTGGTAGAAATGCTCGTCTTCGGCAGCGAGGAATGCATCTCGTACCTGTTGTGGGATTTGCTCAAGGGGGGTAAGAATGCGATGCTCATCGGCATATTCGGCCAATAGTTCGCCATCCGTGCTGAACACCCGGGTGACCAGTGGCGGCTGATAATCGGCCATGCTGCTCAACTTTGGCAGGTTGCTGGCGAAATACAGGTAGATCCCGGTGACGCAGGTCACGGACACAACAGCGCCAATGAGGATGAATTTGAGCATGAATTTGAAGATACGCATCGGCCAAAGCCTAGGACGAAGCCATGCCTCGCGGCAAGGGTCGTCTGGTGAGATTGATTCACGCAAGGCTGGTATTGGACAGCGCGGCTTTACGTTGTTCGAGATGCTTCTCGTTATCTCGATTATTGGCATTGTTTCGGCGATTGCCGTGCCTCAATTCAGCAAATGGAGAGATAAACAGGCGGTCAACAGTGCGAGCAAGACATTACTCTCGCACATGAAACAGGCGAGAGTGATCGCCATGGCAGAAAATCGCAGCGTGAGGATTTCTTTTGCGGCGAACAGCTACACATATGATGACGATGAAGGCGGCATATGCGGTTTGTGCAAGCCCCAGACGGTTCCTTATTCCACGTTCTCCAATAAGTTGAGTATTGCGCCGACAACAATGCGCACCTTCAGCAGTCGGGGCACAGTGAACTCAGGAAGCATGACATTGACGGCCGGTGATTCCTGTCTTGTATTGGTTTTGAACATTATCGGCAGGGCCTACCAGCAATGAAACTATCGACAACAGGCAGGCAATATGGTTTTACGCTGATTGAAATTCTTGTCGTGCTGATGCTCACGTCCATCGCCCTTTTGGCGCTTGGCACATTTTCACTTTCAGTCATGGATTCCGGAACGGTCTCGCGTGAGCGTCTGACAGCCGTGCATCTGGGCGAGCAGGTGATTGAGGAATGGCAACGGAACATTAATGATCAATTGCCCGATATTAATTTGGATTGCTCGATGGATGCATCGGTCGCATCAATCACGATGGTAAAAGGTACAACCGTTACTCAGACCTGCGGGCTTACCTCGGGTAACTCTACTGTCGATTTTACGGTGGAGGCTTCGGTGGCTGATGCCAATGCTCCGCTGCCGAGCAATTTAAATGCTCTGCAGTCCATGTCGGGGACAGTGGCGTTTCCCAATATCCCGATGGTGAAGCTTATCGTAGTTAGGTGGGACCACAAGGGTGTGGGTAAGTCCATTTATCTTACGCATCTGACGCGCGGAGGGCAGTAAACATGAAGTTATATGTGATGGTGCCGCACGAGAAAGTCAGGCAGGCCGGATTTACACTTATCGAACTGATGATTTCCATGGCTATCGGTTTATTGTTGTTGCTCGGCATGACTATGATGTTTACCAGTGATGCCAAGGTATCCAAAACGCTTGCTTCGCGCACCGAGAGTTTGGGTGATCTGTATCTTGTCAGTCAGATACTGCAAAGCGATTTGCGCGGCTCTGTTTCCGACCCTGCTCCTGCATACCCTGCAGACCTTCAGTCGGGTGGTCGTAAGCCTGCTGGAACATGTACTTCTCCCAACCAGAGTGTCAGCCTTCCGGACAATTACCCCAGCAGCTTCACCGAATTGCCCTACTGGGATGCGACATCCAAAACACTGACCTATCAGGACCCGGACGGAAATACCGGGATTATCCAGTATCAACGGACGGAAAATGACAGAATCTACTGGCTTAGGCCGGATCCCTGCGTGTATCAGTTTGAGGAAATCGTTCGCGGATTGGATCCGGCTTCGGGGATGACAGTGATTGCCTCGGGCACTTCTCCGAAGGTATATACCATCACGCTGAAATCGGCCTTCAAGAATGAGGACCGTGATATCAGGACGCTTGATTTGTCCTTCAAGGCGTGGGCGAGGAATTGAATATGTCGAGCCAGCCGGTCAACCATCGGGAGTCCGAGCAGGGCTTTGTGCTGGCTACTGCCCTGGTCATGTTATCTCTTCTGACCCTGATGGCAGTGTCGATGTTCTTTACCGGTCGGACATCCGTGCATGTGAGTAGCAGTGCACAGCACAGTACTGAAGGTCATTATTTTGCCGAGACGGCCGTGAACTACATGATCTGGGCGATGCGAAACGATGCCGAATTCGACAGCTTTGATTATGGCGGTGGCGCCTTGTTCGCTGAGCCGCCGGGGACGGCCAGCGCTGCGGCGATCGGCGACTGGAATGAGTTGATCGATAATTTTGCCGATCCCGGGCCTACTGCAATTAGTGATTCGACGGCCGAAGGCACCTCCGGCCAGCTGATGTATTACGATAACAGGCCTCTTGCATCGCGTTCGCTGCGCTGGCCGTTGCCGACATCCGGCGGGGAGCCGGTGTATCCGACGATGAATAATATCAGTCACGATTTACCACGTTATATCCGTTTGGATATTGATGCGAGCGGCAATGTCACGCCATCTATTCCCTCCTTGCCGCATATTGACGGGCCGGCAATGGACGGGAGCGACGATGTTCCAAAAAACGGCGCAGTTGTGTGGCTGACTACCGGCAATGCTGCGACGGATTTTGAGCTTGATCCCACGCTTGACGCCTGTTCGGGTGATGAGGTTGTGCTGGCTGAGGTTGCCTGTGATATAAGTCGGGGAAAATGGTTGCGCACCACTGGCACTCTGGCTGACGATGGCGGAGATCTGCATGGTGTGGTGGTGTACGCCATCGGATATGCGGGCGGCAGGCCCAGCAGCATTATCCGTGCACAAATTAAGTGATATGCTTGCAAAAATAACGCTTCGTGACTATGTTGCAAATCCTGGCTCACTTGTGAAATGTCACCTGAATCGGTGATTGTGAAGTGGAAAAGCAAATTTGAGAATTGTGAGGGCAGTCACATAGGGAATACATAAGGGGGATCAAAGTTCGCTCATCTTGACGGAGAAACGAATGCACCAAAAAGAGGGACATTCGAAAGAGGCGTCAAGCGGAGGCATAAAATGAAAAAAACGATTAATAGTATTTCTCTCATGGTATTCGGTACGGCAGCTTGGCTGGTATGCGCGGTGGCCATGCCTCAACAGCAAGGCTCGGATCAGTCCGGGGTGGTTTCAAGCGTTGCCCGGCTTGCTATAAGCACAGCCTATGCAGATGATAAGAGTGACGACGACGAGAGTAAGAACAAGAGTGCAGGAAGCTCCAGCTTTTCGGTTACCAAGACGGTCCCCGTTTGTGTAAGCATTGCGCTGCTTAAGGAACACCAGAGCAATGATCAGGCTGCAGAAGCCGGTAAGGCCAAAGATGAATACAGCAAGGCTGAGGAAGAGCGCGGTAAGAAAGAGGATCTGGACAAGCTGAAGTCAGACGAGGATGATAAGGCCAAGGCGGAGTACGAATACGCCAGCAAGTCTGAAAGCGAAGGTGATGATAAAGGCAAGGCTGATCATGAAGGCTATGCCAAAAATTATGAGGACAAGTCCAAGGAATATGAGGACAAGTCCAAGGAATATGAGGACAAGTCCAAGGAATATGAGGACAAGTCCAAGGAATATGAGGATCAGAGTGCTGTGTATGCCGATGCCCTAGCCAAGATCGAGGCTGTTCAGGGCAACTGCAAGACGG
>Ga0100394_1005100_pt1 | contig 10684 bp, 8 predicted proteins | sample CryGeymeta201518_FD_81549 | JGI IMG/M metagenome (GOLD analysis project Ga0100394, IMG submission 81549) | Groundwater microbial communities from Crystal Geyser aquifers in Utah, USA - Crystal Geyser metaG 2015-18 | ecosystem: Environmental > Aquatic > Deep subsurface > Groundwater | place: USA... | reverse complement strand
TGGATCATCAGCGCGTCGCCTTTCGGCTACACGATGCGGGCCATCCGCGACAACGCCGAACGGACCGAATTTATCGGCATCAACGTTCAACGGTACATGCATCTGAACTTCATCATCGCCGCGATGTTCGCAGGGCTTGCCGGCGCGCTCTGGGGACCATTCAACCGCAGCGTCGCTCCGGACCTTTGCAGTTGGCAACACTCCGGAATGCCGATTTTCATGACGGTCATGGGCGGACCTTTCAACTTTCTCGGTCCGTTGATCGGCTCCGCGATCTATACCATGCTCATGGCCTTTGTAACCAGTTTTACGGAGTACTGGCCGATGGTGAGCGGAATCGTCATCATCCTTGTCGTTCTCATAATGCCGGGAGGGCTTTTGGGCCTGCTGGGCGACAAACTACCGTTCCTGAGGCAAAATGAGCACAGTACAAAAGAGACCAACGGGTAGGACGGACAGGACCATGGGCGATACGGACAAACGCGTTTTACAGATCGACAGACTCAAAAAGTCTTTCGGCAAATACAAGGTGTTGACCGACGTCAGTTACAGCCTGCCGAAAGGCGAAATCGCGGCCATCATCGGACCCAACGGCGCCGGGAAAAGCACCTTTTTCAACCTGATAACAGGCTACCATCTCGTGGACGGCGGGACCATCCGTTTCATGGGAAGGGAGATCACCAATTGGCCGCGCCACCGCATCGCCCGCACGGGAATCAGCCGTGCTTTCCAGGTGAGCAACATCTATGCGCGCCTGACCACATTCGAAAACGTAAGACAGGCCATCCTGTCGCAGCAGAAGCGTACACTGAACATCTTCACCCCGGCGCACCGGCTCGCCCGGGAAAACACGCTGGAGCTCCTCGAACTGACAGGCCTACTGCCGTACCGGGATACCCTGGCCGGCATTCTCTCGCAGGGCGACAAGAAAAAGCTCGAGTTGGCGCTGGCGCTGGCGGGAAAGCCTGAGCTGCTGCTTCTGGACGAGCCGACCGCCGGCATGTCGTCCGAAGAGACGCACGAAACGATGGAGCTGGTAAAACGGCTGAACAGGGAGATCGGGCTCAGCATCCTGTTTACGGAACACGACATTTCGGTTATCTTCGGCTATGCGCGAAAACTCTCGGTACTGTATCAGGGGATGGTCATCGCGGAAGGGACGCCGGAAGAGGTGAGAAAAAACGAAGAAGCGCAGAGATGTTATCTTGGTGAGGAAGCATGATACTGGAAGTATCCGGAATTAATACATATTACGGAACAAGCCATATCCTGTTCGACGTGGCGCTGCACATGAAACGCGGCGAGCTGGTCTGCCTGCTTGGCCGAAACGGCTCCGGCAAAACCACAACCCTGCGCAGCATCATGGGCCTTACCGCCCCGAAGCGAGGCTCGGTGATGTTTTACGGCGAGGAACTGCGCGGCCGACCCTCCTATTACGTTGCCCAGAAAGGCATCGGCTATGTTCCTGACAACAGACTCATCTTCCCCGATCTTACGGTGCGCGAGAACCTTGAGATCGCCCGAAAAAGCTCCGAACATTACCAAGGCGAACCCTGGACAATCGAAAAGGTTTACGACACCTTTCCCCCCCTTAAAAACCTTGAAAAACACCTCGGCGGCCACCTCAGCGGCGGCGAGCAGCAGATGCTGACCATCGGCCGAACGCTCATGGGCAATCCGGAATTGATCCTCTTGGACGAACCCGTTGAGGGCCTGGCGCCCCTGATCGTCAAGGATTTTTCCGAAAAGCTCATGAAACTCAAAGAGATGGGCGTCACCATTCTCTTTTCGGAACAGAACATCCGGTTTTCACTTACCATTGCCGACCGCGCCTACGTGATCAACAAAGGCCGGATCGAATATGAAGGAACCATTGAAGATCTGAGCCGAAATGAAGAGATCAAGCAGAAATACCTGATGATCTGATCCCGGAGATAATGATCCCCTCTTCCGTCACGATCCTCTCCACTTGCACGTCATAGCGGTCTATCGGAACCTCCGGCACGATCTGGCAGGCAAAGACCGCCCCGATCCGCGCCGCCCGCGGGACTTTCGGAAGAAAGCGGTCGTAGTAGCCGCCGCCATAACCCACCCGGTATCCCCGCCGGTCGAAGGCCACGGCAGGGATTAGAACTGCATCGATCTCCTCGGGCAACACAACCTGGAGGCAATCGGCCCTTGGTTCGCGAATCCCATAGTGGCCCGTTTCAAGCTCGTCGAAGCCGCCGAGAAGGCAGGGCACCATCTCCCTGCTCTCCGGATGGCAGAAGGGAACGACGATACGCTTCCCTGCATCCCAGCCCCAGACGATCAGTTCGTCGGTCAAAACCTCGCTTCCGAAATTGAGGAAAACCATCAGTGTGGAGGATTCCCGGATCTCCCGGAGCTCCTTGAGCAGGCGAACGATCTCGCCGCTCTTCGCCGCAATCGCCGCCAACGGCATCGCGTTTCTCAGCGTCATGATCCTTTTTCGGATCTCCCTTTTGTCGGTCATTTCATCCATTATCAAATCCGGCTCCAATCTTGACGAACTCGTAAAAAGTTCAAAATCTCCTCCCCTTGATGGAGGTATATATTCTTCCCTCCCCCTTGACGGGGGAGGGTTAGGGTGGAGGCGCCCACCGCCCCGGTTACCCCTCGCCCCCCATTTCGAGCATCAGCTTTGTCAAATCGCGGATGCGGTCGCGCAGCTCTGCCGCCTTTTCGAACTCCAGTTCTTTCGCCGCCTGCTTCATCTCCTCCTTGAGCCCCCGGATCACGACGGGAAGCTCTTTCTCGGAGGCGTAGGCGGCCGCCTCTTCCGAAACCCCCACCGGCACGGTCACGTAATCGGCCTCATAGACGGAGCCGAGTATTTGGCGGATCTCCGTTTTGATGCTCTCCGGCGTGATCCCATGCTCCTCGTTGAAGCCCGCCTGCAGAATCCGCCGCCGTCGGGTCTCGTCGAGACAGGTCCGGATCGCGGCGGTGATCGTATCGGCGTACATGATCACCTGCCCCGCCACGTTCCGGGCCGCGCGGCCGCTCGTCTGGATGAGCGAACGCGCGGAGCGGAGGAAACCTTCCTTGTCGGCGTCGAGGATCGCCACGAGGGAGACCTCTGGAATGTCGAGCCCCTCGCGCAGCAGGTTCACGCCGATCAGGCAGTCGAACTCGCCCATCCTAAGATCGCGGATGATCTCCACCCGTTCCAGCGTGTGGATGTCCGAATGGAGATACTTCACCCTCACCCCCAACTCCTCGTAGTAGGCGGTCAGGTTCTCCGCCATCCGTTTCGTCAGCGTCGTCACCAGGACCCGCTCGCCCCTCTCCGCCCGTTTCCGGATCTCGCCAAGAAGGTCGTCCACCTGGCCGGTCACGGGCTTAACGATGATCTCCGGATCCATCAGACCCGTCGGCCGGATGATCTGCTCCACGACACGCCCATCGGCCTTTTCCAGTTCGTAGGTTGCGGGCGTCGCAGAGACGCAGATCCGCTGGTTCGGGAAGGCGTCGAACTCCTCGAAGCGGAGCGGCCGGTTGTCGAGGGCGGACGGGAGGCGGAAGCCGTAGTTGACGAGGGTCTCCTTCCGCGCCCGGTCGCCCCGGTACATCCCGTTGAGCTGGGGGATCGTCGCGTGGCTCTCGTCGATGAAGATGAGGGCGTCCTTCGGAAAGTATTCCATCAACGTCGGGGGCGGCTGGCCCGATTTCCGGCCGGTCAGATGGCGGGAGTAGTTCTCGATGCCCGAGCAGTAACCCATCTCCTCCATCATCTCGATATCGAACTGGGTCCGCTGTTCCAGCCGCTGCGCCTCGAGGAGCTTGTTTTCCGCATTCAGCTCCCGGAGCCTCTCGCCCAGCTCCTCCCGGATTGCGATAATCGCCCGCTTGAGGTTCTCCTGCGTCGTCACAAAGTGCCTGCCGGGGTAGATCGCCGTCCGCCGGAGCGTTTCCAGTTTTTTCCCCCGGAGGGGATCGACGATGGAGATCGCCTCCACCGTGTCGCCAAAGAACTCCACGCGGATCGCCTTCTCCTCTTCGTAGGGGGGGAAGATCTCGACGACGTCGCCCCGGACGCGGAAGGTCCCGCGGTGAAAGTCGATGTCATTCCGGTCGTACTGGATCTCGACGAGACGAGCAAGCATGGCGTCCCGCTGGACCTCCATACCCACTTCGAGCCGAAGCAGCATCCCCTGGTAGGCCTCGGGGGAACCCAGGCCGTAGATGCAAGAGACGCTGGCCACGATGATCACATCCCGCCGTTCCAGCAGAAAGTGGGTCGCCGCGTGGCGGAGCTTGTCGATCTCCTCGTTGATCGCCGAGTCCTTTTCGATGTAGGTGTCGGTGCTGGGGATGTAGGCCTCGGGCTGGTAGTAGTCGTAATAACTGACGAAGTAGGCGACGGCATTTTCCGGAAAGAGGGCCTTGAACTCCCCGTAAAGCTGGGCGGCGAGGGTCTTGTTGTGGGCGATGACGAGGGCGGGTCGGTCCACGGCGGCGATCACGTTCGCCATCGTGAAGGTCTTCCCGGAACCGGTCACCCCAAGGAGGACCTGCTGCCCGTGCCCCCCGTTCAAACCCGCAACAAGGTTCTCGATGGCCTGCGGCTGATCGCCCCGCGGCTGATAATCGCTGACCAGATGAAACGCGCCCATGCACTTCCCCCCGGATCGGCATCCTGACACAATTCCCCGGGGATGACAAGAAAGCAATGGAACAGCGGGCGGCGAGCAAATGCGGGAAAGCCACCGGTGATGACTTTGATGGCGATTTTGTCTGTCGCGGGTCTCGCAAGCGGCCGGCTGGTGGTGCTGTAAAGATCAGAGAATTTTATCTGCGCCGGTTTCCGCCTCTTCCATGCCGCCCTTACTTGCCGGCATGGTGCGACGAATTCAAGTCAAATAGTTTGCGGAGTCGTTCCTGCACTTGGGCTTGCATCGCAGGCGATAATACGCCAAGTTCACGCCGCAGTAATGATTTCGTGACTGTCATCAACCGATGCAGTTGAAGTGTAGATGAAACCCGCAGCCCCGTTGAGGCAAAGTCGAGATCACTCGAGTCAATGACCAAATCAGTTTTCAATGGACTGCCTGGAATGCGGCTTGTGATGAAAGCCAGAATGAGATGGTCATGCAGACCGATTAAATCAGTAAGGCAGACTGCTGGACGAACCTTGGTGCTGGAAAGGTCATCAAAGGGAAATGGAACGAGAACAACTTTATGCTTCGTCATGGTATGGTTTCCCGTCTGTCATCTTGTATATGTCCTCTTCAGGGTCTTTCAGAAAGTCGAAGGCAGGGCTGAGCGTAGCTGTATGCAACCATTCCTTTTCATCCCATTCATCAACCGGCGAATACAAGACAATGACTCGCACGCGCTTTGGGCCTGGGATGGGAAGGATTTCGTCCAGTTGCAATTGGTGACATTCATTGACCGTTCCTGACGTTTCTATGGCGGTCAGCGTGGCCTCCATTTATCGTTCCCCCTTTCTGATTAACATTCGCTCGGTTCGGCAACCTATCGCGATTAAACACCTTGGCCGTTGTAAAGTCAATGTCCTTTCCCGATATTGAAGGAAGAGACGCCATCAGACGGCCACCTCTACGAAGGTAACCGGTCTCCGATCATCGGGGAGCAGTTCCTTGTCCAGGGCGAGAAGACAGGCGGAGATGGCATCCCGGATGTTGTCCAGCGCCTCGTCCATCGTATCGCCCTGCGAATGGCATCCCGGAATCGCCGGGCAATGAACGATATACCCGAAATCTTCTCCCTTCTCCACCGCGACGCGATAGTAAACCATAATGCTGCCTCCTATTACATTTGCTTTTGTGAAAGTATAAATTTCACAACAGTTTATGTCAATCGAAAACCCTGGCGCCGATCTTTTTACCCGACAGACGGTTCACAACCCCCTTTTCAGTGCGAACGAATCGGGAAAACCATCGGGAGTTGCGCATGGGTCTCGTTCCATCGGACAGTTCCATTGGACAAGACTTGACCGATCTGCGGCGATGCGGTAAGGTACCGCCTCCAGTAGATTCCATCGGCGGTTTTGAATAACTTTAAGGGAGTAAAAAATGACCTGGCGCAAGAGGATCGTCGATTTCTTCGGGCTTCGTAAAAGCATCGTGGCGCTCTTGTTCATGGCGGTCCTCGTCGGCCTCGGGGAAAAGATGGCCGAGCGGTTCCTGCCGATCTACCTCCTCGCCCTCGGGGGCGGCATCCTGTCGGTCGGCTTCCTGAACGGGATGGACAACCTCCTCTCCGCCCTCTACTCCTTTCCCGGCGGCTATCTGAGCGACCGCCTCGGCTACAAACGGGCGCTGATCGTCTTCAACCTCGTCGCCATGTTCGGTTATCTCATTGTCATCGTCTTCCCCCACTGGCTCGCCGTTCTCGTCGGCGCCGCCTTTTTCCTCTCCTGGTCGGCCCTCTCCCTCCCCGCAACGATGAGCCTTGTCTCCCGGGCGCTCCCGCCGGGGAAGCGGACGATGGGGGTGTCGGTCCACTCCCTCGTCCGCCGGATTCCGATGGCCCTGGGACCGGTCATCGGCGGCGTCCTGATCGGGATCTACGGCGAGAAAACCGGCATCCGTCTCGCCTTCGGGGCGGCGTTCCTACTGGGGATCGTCTCGCTCATCTTTCAGCAGGTAATGATCGCGGACGACGGCAAACGGGGAAAGGGAGAGAAATGGCCCTCGCACCTCTGGCGGTTCATGAGACCGGATCTCCGGAACCTACTCGTCTCCGATATCCTGATCCGCTTCGCCGAGCAGATCCCCTACGCCTTCGTCGTCATCTGGTGCATCAAGATGAACGGGATCAGCGCCGTGCAGTTCGGCCTCCTGACGACGATCGAGATGGTCACGGCGATGCTCGTCTATATCCCGGTTGCCTACCTCGCCGACCGGACGGGAAAGAAACCCTTCGTCCTGATCACCTTCGTAAATTTCACCCTCTTCCCGCTCTTTCTGCTCTTTTCCCACACCTTCTGGATGATGGCCATCGCCTTTGTCATCCGGGGGCTCAAGGAGTTCGGCGAACCGACGCGCAAGGCGCTGATCATGGACCTCGCCCCGGAGGAGCAAAAGGCGGGGATGTTCGGCCTTTATTACCTGATCCGGGACATCGTCGTCTCCGCGGCGGCCTTCGCCGGCGGCTTCCTCTGGCAGTTCTCCCCGACCGTCAACCTGCTGGCGGCGACCGCCTGCGGTATTCTGGGCACGATCTACTTCGCAATCCGGGGACGGGATTTGAAAGGATAAAACGGATATGAAACCCGTCATCGCGATCATCGGCCGGCCCAATGTCGGCAAATCGACCCTCTTCAACCGCCTGGCCGGCCGGGGCAAGGCCATCGTCATCGATGAACCGGGAGCAACGCGGGATCGCAACTACGCCGAGTGCAACTGGAACGACCGCCCGTTCACGCTGATCGACACCGGCGGCTTCGAACCGGCCTCCGCGGTGGAGATCCTCGTCCAGATGCGGGAGCAGACGACGCTCGCCATCGAGGAGGCGGACATCATCCTCTTTCTGATGGACGGCCGGGATGGGCTTACCCCCTCGGATCAGGAGATCACGCGGCTGCTCCGGCTGACCGAGAAGAAGGTCTTCTTCGTTGTGAACAAGATCGACGGCCCCCGCCACGAGGCGCTCGTCTCCGACTTCTACCGCTTGGGGATCGAGACCCTCTACCCGATCTCCGCGCAACACGGACAGGGTCTGGACGAGCTGATGGACGCCGTTGCGGAGAAGCTCCCCGCCGGCGGACCGGTGAGGGAAGTGGATGAAGAGCGCATCCGGATCGCCGTCATCGGGAGACCCAATGTCGGCAAGTCCTCCCTCGTCAACCGGATCCTCGGCTACGAACGGACGATCGCGAACCCCGTCCCGGGGACGACGCGGGACGCCATCGACACCCCCTTCACCCGCAACGGGAAGAGATTTCTGCTGATCGATACCGCGGGCATCCGCCGCAAGAGCCGGATCAGCCTCACCCTGGAGAAATACACCATCGTCCAGGCCATCAAGGCGATCGACCGGGCCGACGTCGCGCTCATCCTCCTCGACGCCCAAGAGGGGATCAGCGAGCAGGACGTGAAGATCGCCGGTCTCGCCATGGAGCACGGAACCGCCTGCATCCTCGTCGTGAACAAGTGGGACCTGATCGAGAAGGACAACAGCACCATCGGAACCCACGTCGAGAATATCCGCTACAACTCGAAGTTCCTCGAGTTTGCGCCCATCATTTTTATCTCCGCCCTCTCCGGCCAGCGGGTCACAAAGATCTTCGATCTGGTCGAGCGGGTTTACGCCCAGTACACGAAACGCGTCGAAACGGGCGAACTCAACCGGAAGATCCGTGAAATCATTGAGATGAATCCACCGCCAGGCCGCCGGAGCCGGCCGCACATCTTCAACTACATCACGCAGGTCGCGATCAAGCCGCCGACCTTCGTGCTGTTCGTCAGGAATCCGGACGCCATCCACTTCTCCTACGAACGCTATCTAATCAACCGGATCCGGGAGACCTTCGGTTTCGCCGAGGTCCCGATCCGCCTTTTCTTCCGGAACAAGGGAGACTAAAGCGACCCGGTTTGGAATGGCGGCATCTAAATTCGCGCCAATCGTCATAGAGCGTATTATTTGCAACAGGAGGCTTTACCAAGGTGGGAAAAAGCAGAAGCGGCTTGGTATTTCCCAGCCGCCTCTGCTTTTTCTTTAAATGTCTGACAGGCTCATGCCTGTTTCCCGTGCAGATAGTCAATCATCGGCTGGGTCACCAGAGGGACGACCTCGCCGATCATGTGGGGCATGAGGTTGTCCATGACCTTGGGCATGAGCGCCGGCATCTGCTCCAGCATGTAGTCGGGCATGGGGACACGGTCGGCCACCCTCTGGAGCATTGTCGGCATGACCTTGGGCATCATCATGGGGAGCAGCCTCGGGAAGAGGATCGGGAACATCGGCTTCATGAGATCGAGCGCGCACGGGATCTTCCCCATGACCCGCATCATAGTCCCCATGCCGAACGGCATGGCACTGATCAGCTCGGGCCACATGGTGGACATCAGGTTCGCAAAACCCTGCGGCGTCATCAGTGCGATCATGGCCTCGAACACGGCCCACTGTCGCTTGACCTCGGGATTGGGGTCCGGGAAGTCGTAGCCCAGTGCGGACGAAGCGAAGCGCGCCAGGTCCACGACCTCCAAAGGCATCTTTTTCTTTTCCGCAGTTACCCGGAGCTGGAATTCGCAGCAGGGGCAGAGAGCCAGCACCGTGCCCGCGCCTGCCTCCAGGGCCTCATTAAGGCGCATCTCTCCGATGTCCGCAGCCACCGGCGGATCCTTGATGAGGGTGAGTACACTGCCGCAGCAGTGGGCCTCCTGGCGATTGTGGTCCATCTCCACGAACTTCACATGGGGGATAGCCCTGATGAGGTCCCGGGGCGGCTCGTAAACGCCTGAGACGCGGCCCATGTGGCACGAGTCGTGCCAGGTCACGGTGACCGGCGCCTTGCCGGTGTCCGGGAAGATGAACTCGCCATTTTTGATCTTCTCCGCAAGGACCTCGCTGTAGTGCCTGGACTTGATATCATAGTCGATGCCGAACTTTTTGGCCCAGACGGTGTAAACATGCCGCCACATCATATCGCATGCCGGGCATGAGGTGATCACGCTTTCGGCGCCCGCATCCTTGACGGCCCGGATGTTTCGGCGCATGATCTCCTCGAACACCTCCCACTTCCCGGCCACCAGCATGGGCGTGCCGCAGCAGTTCTCCTTGTTGCCCACATAGGTGAAGTCCACCCCTGCCGCGTCTAAGAGCCGTACGCTCGCCATGGCGATGTCCTGTTCCACGTAGCTCGCGGTGCAGCCGGCGAAGTAGGCGGCCTTGGCCTTCTTACCGGGGCCGTGCTTTTCTTTCAGATCCTCGGGGAACCACGCCGAACGGTTCTTCCGATAGCCGGCCCAGATGTTCCCCTCCTTCAGGGTGGCCTCGGCCATCATCTCAAAAGGCGGGAACGTCATCTTCTTTTCCTCGTGGATGAGCTTGCCGCGGAGCTTCATCCAGGAGGACTCGATGGGCAGTGCCGCAGAACAGCGGATATTGCAGAGTTCGCACGTCGTGCAGACGAGGAAGGCGTCCACCACCTTCTGGCTCCACTCCTGCTTGCCCTTCATGTACTCCCGCAGCCAGTACCACTTGCCCCGGGGACTCTGGCTCTCCCAGCCCCGGCCGTAGAACTGATCGCACTCGTTCACGCAGTAGCCGCACTGGGAGCAACTGTGAGCATACCAGGCCACGTCCGCGGGGATATCCCGCGAATCCGTCGTCGGCCTCTCTCCCACCTTGGTGAAGACCGCGTTGCCGAAAGGCCTTATGAGCGGTTCGAACAGGCTCCCGAGCATTACGGCCGTCCCGATGAGCCTCCCTCCGAGCACCTTTCCGGGATTCAGGATGCCCTTGGGGTCCACCTGTTTTTTGAATGCCGTGAGCCTGGCAAGGCGGTCCTTTCCGAGCACGTCCTTGGCCTTGGGTGAGAAGTAGAGTCCTGTGGCATAGGCCCGGCCGCCATGCTTCTCCGCAAGTTTCATCATGGAGAGAGAAAGGCCGAAGACAAAGTTGTAGTTGAAGGCCCGCGCGTCGCCGGGGATGAATCCGAGAAACACCACCTCTGGCTGGTCGGAAGGCGAAT
>Ga0100394_1005083_pt1 | contig 10702 bp, 7 predicted proteins | sample CryGeymeta201518_FD_81549 | JGI IMG/M metagenome (GOLD analysis project Ga0100394, IMG submission 81549) | Groundwater microbial communities from Crystal Geyser aquifers in Utah, USA - Crystal Geyser metaG 2015-18 | ecosystem: Environmental > Aquatic > Deep subsurface > Groundwater | place: USA... | reverse complement strand
ATCTGTTGAAGAATTTGAAAATATAACTGATAGATTTTTCCGATATTTGATTATATGTAAATTAAAATATAAATTAAACTGCTCATTATCAAGTACTTAAAAAATGGTAGGGTAGAGTAATTTTGGTCTAAAATATATTTAACAAAATAATTCGAAATTTCTTATTTTCACTTACTTCCCTATTTTTTTTTAAATTTTCTTTAAGTTTTGTTTAAAACAAACTTCCTAAATCTATCATTTAGGAAGTTGTTAGGAATTGTTAGGTTGTAAGTTAGAAGGTTTCAAAACATAGTAGTTTTGGGCTTCTGTTTCTATGACCCACTAAATAGGCAATAAGGTTGCATAGGTTTTTTATTTTTCTCAAAAAAAATAAAATATTTTAAATCAGCACTCAAAAACACAGAAAAAACAAATTAAAATCCCATAGAATACCATTTAGTTAGACTTCCTAACAGTATGTAAGCAGAATACTATTTGGTATTTTTATTCAAACTCAAAATTATTTTCATAAAAACTTTGCAACACACAAAGAAATTATGTATTATTGGATAGAGTAAGAAATAAAGTGGCAACCTAATTTCTGAAAATGAATTTTCACTTACTTTTTTACCAAAATCTATATTGAAAACAAGAAATTATATTTATATTTTACATAACTTCTGATTTAATTTTAAATTAAATGAAGTTTATTTTACAAAAAGTTATTAAAATAATATGGCAGAACTCCTAAAAATACACCCAGATAATCCACAAGAAAGCAAAATTTTGAAAGTAGTGGAAACACTAAAAAATGGTGGTGTAATTATATATCCTACCGATACAGTATATGGAATAGGCTGTGATTTTACAAATGCTCGTGCAGTAGAAAAAGTCTGTAAAATCAAAGGAATTGATCCTCAAAAGATGCACCTTTCTTTTATTTGCTACGACTTGAGCGATATTAGTTTGTATGCACACAGAGTAAGCAATCACGTTTTTAAAGTCATGAAAAAAGCTCTACCGGGGGCATTTACTTTTATTTTAGATTCTAGTAATAAAGTTCCAAAAGTAGGTGGGGTAAAGAAAAATCAAGTTGGAATTCGTGTTCCTGACCACAAAATTCCTAGAATGATTGTACAAGAACTTGGAAATCCTATCGTAACGACTTCAGTTTATGATAAAGAAGGAAATCCAATGACAGACCCTTCACTCATGAAGGAGGAATATGAACATTTAGTAGATATCGTTATTGATGCTGGAGTGGGCGAAATAGCTCCTTCTACTGTCATTCGTTGTATAGAAGATAATATTATTTTACTCCGTCAAGGATTAGGAGATATAGAAAAATTCGCTGATGTGCTTTCAAAAGAAGAAGCCGAATCACTCCTAGTAGAAGAAGAGTAAAAGAAAAAGAATTTGTAAGGTTAGATTTTTCATTTTTGATTTTGTTTTAGTGAATAGAAAAACCACTACTTTTTTGAGGTAGTGGTTTTTTGTTTTGTACTTTTGTACAACCTACTCAACGATTGCTAAGGTCAGATTACTGACCATTATCAACGTTTCTTTATTAAAAATATTCTAGCTCAAAATTTTACAAAATGAAACCTCAAATCCTACAAAATATTTCCTTAAAACCCTACAATACCTTTGGCATAGATTGCACAGCCAAAAATTTTATAGAAGTAAAAACAGTTGATGAATTACTGGAAGTTTTAAAATTAGTAGAACAAGAAAAATTTCCTTCTATTTTTATTTTGGGAGGAGGAAGCAATATTCTTTTTTTAAATGATTTTGATGGATTGGTAATTAAAAATTCTATTAAAGGAATTGAAAAAGTAAACAATACAGAAAATGAAGAAAATATAACGCTTTATGTAGGTGCAGGCGAAAAATGGCATCAGTTCGTGCTTTTTTGTTTGGAAAATAACTATGGAGGAATAGAAAATTTATCCTTAATTCCGGGGACAGTAGGAGCTGCACCGATGCAAAATATTGGTGCGTATGGCGTAGAGATTTGTAATGTAGTAGAGCGAGTAAAAGTAATTGATAGAAAAACAAAAGAAATAAAATGGATTATAAATGATGAATGTCAGTTTGGTTATCGTAGTAGTATTTTCAAACATCAAGCAAAGGATAAATATATTATTATCGGTGTAGAATTTAGATTGACTAAGAAAAATCATATTCTGAATACCTCTTATGGAGCGATTCAAGATTTTTTATATTCTGAAGATACTTTAAATTTAAACACAAATCAAATTCCTAGCATCAATCAAATTAGTAAAGCTGTTATTGCAATTAGAGAATCAAAATTACCTAATCCAAAAGAGATTGGCAATGGAGGAAGTTTTTTCAAAAACCCTGAAATTCCGAGTAATCAGTTTGAAGAATTAAAAAAAGAGTTTCCTACTATTGTGGGCTATGCTGTTTCGGATGAAATAACAAAAGTTCCTGCGGGTTGGCTTATTGAGCAATGTGGTTGGAAAGGAAAAATAGTAGGTAATACAGGCGCACACAAAAATCAAGCTCTCGTTTTGGTAAATTATGGCGATGCAAAAGGAGAAGAAATTTGGAATCTAGCCAAAGAAATTCAAAAATCTGTCTTTGATAAATTCGGACTAAATATCGAACCTGAAATTAATATTGTGGGGTAATTTTGAATCTCTTTTTTACACAAAAACCTCTAATTTTTGGTAGTCTTTTCGTAAATAGCGTTAAAGTCCTCAATGTAAGTGGGTTAAAGTTTGTTAAGTGCCTTTTTAAAGAATAAGGATTGCTTTATTTTGTATAAATTAATATTAACAAAGAATTGAAGTTTGATAATTTGATAAATCAAACTCTACATAACAGCTTGATTTATCAAGTTGAATCACCTCAAAACTAACTTACTTGAAAATACATTTACCTCTCATCTAATAAAGTAATACAGAATAACAAGCGAAGAGGAAATACTAAATAACATATTAAAATGAAAATAGAAGGATTAGTAGGCGCAAAACAAGTACGCTACATTATTGCGCTGATGAGTTTGGCTATGCTTGGGCTGATAGGGCTGCAATTTTATTGGATAACTACTACAATACATCTCAATAAATCTCGTTTCAAACAAAATGTACATCAAGCACTTGAAAAAGTCGCTGCTCGTTTGGAAAAACATGAAGCTGTTTATGTCATGAAAAGTAGTGCCGACCAAATGAGTGGGCAGCTTATCTCTACCTTAGATTCTATCACTAGAGCGCAAAATACCAGTTCTTCACTCACTTATGAACTTCAATTTGAAGTAAAAAATGGAGTTACTTCAAGTAGCCAAAGTACAGAACTTATTCTTCAACCCATGGCAAAGTATGATATTCGTGATCCAAAAATTGCATGGGAAGAAAATAAGCGTAGAAGAATCAATAAATCGCAAATTGTATCTATTATTGCTGAAAAACTTTTTTTTCAAAATCAAGAAAAACCTATTCAACAACGCACTAGTCGCCCTGTAATTGATTCTATTTTGCATGAAGAAATGCAAAGCAAAGGAATTACATTAGACTATGACTTTGCTGTTTTTAATCACTCTGAAAAGCAATGGTTTTTTGCTTCTCCTTCTACAAATAGTGAATGTTTGGTAGAAACAAATTATTGTACCAAGCTTTTTCCGAATGACATGCGTAATCCAGATAATTTGTTGTGCGTCTATTTTCCTACTGAATCCAAATATTTGATGGGAAAAATGGCAATGATATTGTCTTCTTCTGTTATTTTTATTGGTGTAATTATTCTTTGTTTTGCTGCTGCTATTTATACAATTATTCGTCAGAAAAAAGTATCAGAAGTTACCAATGATTTTATCAATAATATGACCCACGAATTCAAAACGCCGATTGCAACTATTTCTCTTGCTCGTGAGATTTTACAAGATGCTAGTATTCAGCAAAATCCAGAAAAAACAAATCGTTATTTGGGAGTTATTGCAGATGAGAGCAAACGACTCAGTTCGCAAGTAGAAAACGTATTACAAGCTGCCAAACTAGATAGAAAAGACGTAAAACTCAATTTCAAATCATTAGATATTCATTCAATTATAGAAAAAGTAATCCGAAATAGTGCCGTACAAGTAGAAAATAGAGGAGGGAAAATTTTTACAGACTTGAAAGCTAATCAAACCATCATTGAGGGTGACCAAGTACATATTACAAGCATTATTTCGAACTTAATAGATAATGCAAATAAATATTCGCCCAAAATTCCACGCATAGAAGTACAAACTCAAAATACCTCAAACGGAATTGCCATCAAATTTATTGATGAAGGACAAGGAATTCCGAAGAAAGTAGTCAGCAAAATATTTGATAAATTTTACCGAGTTCCGACAGGAAATGTACACAATGTAAAAGGTTTTGGATTAGGACTTAGCTACGTCAAATCAATGGTAGAAGCACATCACGGAACAATAAGCGTAGAAAGTGAAATGGGAAAAGGCTCTATTTTTACAATAAAATTACCTTTCAAGCAGCCTGTATAGAGAAAATAGATATTGGGAAATGGGAATTCGGTAATGTTGAAAGTAATCAATTTTTGTCTTTAACTCATTTCAGTTTCCATTTCCTATATCCTAATTCCCACTTCCTACTCAAACTCTCAGCCCCAAAATAGTCATATCATCTCGTTGAGCTTCGCCATTTCTAAAGATTTCGAATTCTTTTAGGAGTTCTAGTTTTTGTGTGGCAAAAGGATATTCTTTTATTTGTTCTAAAAACTGTGTTAGTTTTTGAGTACCGTATTTTGTTCTCTCAAAGTTATTTTGATCTGCAAATCCGTCTGTTGTGAGATAAAGTATATCGCCTGTTTGTAAGTGGAGTGTATGGGTAATAAATTGCTGATTTTCTTGTTTTTGTTTTCCTCCTATGCTTCGATTATTTCCTTTTATTTTCAAAAACTCTCCTCCTTGTACATAATAAAGTGGACGATGCGCTCCTGCAAAAGTTACTTGCTTTCCAAAATCTGTTGTTTCGATGGCACAAATAGTTACTTCCATTCCATCATCATTTTTTCCTTCATTTTGCTTTAAGGCATGTTGGACTTCTAAATGCAAAACTTCCAAAATCATAGCAGGGTCATAGATTTTACTTTGTCCAATGATTTTATTCAAAAGTGTTTGTCCAATCATAGACATAAACGCCCCTGGAACGCCATGTCCTGTACAATCTACCACAGCTACAAATGTTTTTCGCTTCTTACGATAGACCCAGTAAAAATCTCCAGAAACTACTTTTTGAGGTTTGTAAAGTGCGAAACTATCTGTAAAGTATTCATTCAATTCGGCTTCAGTAGGCAAAACGGCATCTTGAATCTGACGAGCATAACGAATAGAATCCATTATCTGAACTTGTGAACGCTCAATTTCTTCTGTTTTTTCTTGTGTTTCCTGCAAACTGCTTTGTATTTTGTTTAGCATCAAACCAAAGTCTTTTGAAAGCCAACCTATTTCATCATTTGTAATTATGGGTTTGATAGAATACTGTTCTGAAAAGTCATTTTTTATCACTTTATGAATAGAATTGGACAACTGACGAACAGGCAAACTCAATTTTTTACTAATCAGATAACTAATAAACATTCCCAAAATAAAACATAAAAAAACAACTGCTCCCAAGGTATATTTTATTCGATAGGTTATTTCTTGTGCTTGAAGCTCACCTTCTTTATTTATTTCTGCAATAATATCAGCAATTTGATAGGCTTTTTGCTGTGTTTGGTGGCGCATCCCTTCATGAACATTTAAGCCAATTTGTTTTTCATAATCTACCATATCCAAAAAGGCATACTGATATTTTCGAAGCAACTCTAGCATTTCTTTTTGACGTTCTTTGTCTTTTATAGTTTCTCCAATTTCTGCTCGTAAATCTTGAACGGCAAGCGAAAGTTTATTGATATATTCTTCTTCTTTACGAATCATAAAATCTTTTTCATGCCTTCTAACCATCAATAACTTTTCTCTTTTGAAAGGCAAACCAGAGTTTTCTATTTCGTGAATAAACTTACGCATCTGCCCTACTTTTCCATAATCTTTATGTCCTTTTCGCTGTGTAAGTTGCACCAAACGCTCAAAAAGCACTTCATATTCTCCTACCGATTGCTTGAGTTTGAATAATTTTTTATCAATAGTATCATTGCGTAATTCTTCTCTATTTTTTAAAGCCATTAAGCCATGTTGAATATCATATAATTTTTGAGTGCGAATGTCTAAATACTCACTTTCTCCCGTTTCAAAGAAAGCAGTATTGATAGTTTCATATGTAAAAAAATCTTTTTCTATTCCACTAAGTGTCTGAATATTAATATGAAGGTCGGTAAGAAGGTCGGTAATACTTTGTATACGCTCTCTTTTTTCATAAAACATAAAAATAGAACCTATAATAAGTGCCGTTAGCAACAAATAGACGCTAAAATAGAGTTGTAGCTTATTTTTTATTCCTCTAAATTTTTTATTTGACTGAACAGAAGTCGTAGAATTTTGAGTCATTTTTTTAAAATTATAATCGTAATGTAAGCTGGTAGTTATTCTTATTGGGTTTTATTTCTTGACTACAAAATTACTAGAAACAGCATTCAAAAACTCAAAAAACAGGTTACGAAATAATTACACTTTTATAAATTGAGAGAAAATAAAGATGATAATAATTCAGAGTTTGATTCAAAATTAAATTTATAGAGGAAAAAATATGATTTATTATTTTAAATCCTAATAAAATTATGATGGTTTGACAGTTCTGTAAATAAATTGTTACAGGTATCAAACTGAGTGGATTAAAAACAACAGAACCCTAAAATTAATCGAATTATATTATTAATCAAATTGATTTTAGGGTTTTATTGAAAGGGCATTTCATTAATAATCAATCACTAATAATTTACCATTAAAAATTAACCCTTTTTTTCGTCTTCTTCTTTAATATCACGTTCTAGTTCAGCCATAAAAACAGCATCAACCGATTCTGCTACCGTTGGAATAATATTAAGAACGCTATCTAGTTTTGAAATTGTCATGAGTTTCATAACGTGGTCACTGACAGCAGCAAGAGCTAAATAGCCATTGATTTGCTCAGAAAGACGTTTGGCTACCAAAATAGAGCTAAGTCCAGATGAATCTACATACTTGATATCGCCCATATCAAAAATAAGATTGACCATTCCAGACTGATAGAGCGTAAAAAATTCGGTTTTTAGTTTCGGTGCAATCGAGGAATCTAATTTTTCTTCTTGCAGCTTGAATACAGTATATTGTTCTTGTTTGTTGAGTGTAAATTTCATATCTAGGTTTTGTAATTTTGAATATGGAGTAGGAATCAAAAAGTGGATTTGAAAATTTTTAATAAAATACGAAAGATTTTATCAAAAATTTCACAAAAAATAAAATCTTTACTTATTTGTCTAGCAAGTTACAAAAAAACCTCAAAATCTCTCTATTGTTTAAATCTTGTTTATTTTGTCTAGCTAGTTTTTAGTTATTCTCTTCAAAAATAAATTTTTCATTATTTCTTCATTTTGTTACTTGATAGTTTGTTAATGTTGTGGATAAGTCGTAATTTTGCGCTCTTTACAAGTTCTTTTTAAGAAGAGAACAAAAGACAAAAATCTTTTTTAGGTTTTTATCAGAAAGAAATCAGTTCAAAAAATCGTACTCTCAAACTGTATTTTTTATACATAAGATAGAAACGAATAATCAAGAAAAGTAGGCAGAACGCTTCTATTTTACTATCTAAAAATAAAAGCAACTATTTTTCATCAGACTTTCATTTTATTCCTCTCATAAAATCAAAGTTCTGTAATTTAATAAACGGATTGCTCTATTTTTATTAAATTTAGGATTGAAATTAGATTTTTTATTTAACACAAAGAATTCTTTTTAATCAGATGACTTTTTCTAATTTTTAAAGGAAATTTCATCAAAAATAGTTTAACATTAAATGGCAAATCATAAATCAGCCCTCAAACGTATTCGTTCGAATGAAGCTAAACGTCTTCGTAACCGTTACCAATTAAAAACGACACGTACTTATATCAAACGTCTTCGTGCAACTACTGATGCAGCAGAAGCGAAAGAATTACTTCCTAAAGTAGTAGCGATGGTAGATAAATTGGCAAAACGCAATATCATTCATGATAGAAACGCAGCTAACAAAAAATCTAAATTGATGAAATATGTAAACACTTTGTCTGCATAATTTGTAGTAAATATTTTACTATTTCATTGAAAAAAAGGTAACTTTAATATTTTTAAAGTTGCCTTTTTTTGTTTAAAAAGTAGCCGACAGTTTCCAACTGTCGCTGTTCTACTCTTGACACTTTGGAAAGTGTCAGCTACAGAATACAAAAATGTCTATCAAAAATCTCAAAATTACAGAATTAGAAAAAAAATGTGCAGAACTACGTCGTTTTATTATCGAACACGTAGCTCAAAATGGTGGGCATTTGGGCGCAACTTTGGGCGTAATTGAGCTTACAGTTGCACTTCATAAAGCCTTTTCTTTTTTAGGAACACAGCAATCTGACAAACTCATTTGGGACGTAGGGCATCAAGCCTATGCACATAAAATCTTGACAGAGAGAAAAGAAAACTTTCATACCATCAGAAAATTAAACGGACTTTCGGGTTTTCCTTCTATCAAAGAAAGTAAATTTGATGATTTTGGAACAGGACATTCTTCTACTTCGCTTTCTGCTATTTTGGGAATGGCTGTCGCTTCTCAGTTTTCACAAGATAAAATCATCAAAAACCGTTGGCATATTGCAGTCATTGGCGATGGTGCTTTTACGGCTGGTTTGCCTTTTGAGGCTTTGAATAATATTCAAAATAACCGTCAAATTAATACGGAAAAAGGCATTCAACCCAATATTTTGATAATCTTGAATGACAACGGAATGTCTATTGATGAAAACGTAGGAACACTAAAAAGTCATTTTGAAGAGCTTTCACAACAACATTGGATAAAAGGAAATAATGCAGAGTCAGAAAATAATTTTACTATCCCTTCTATTTTTGAGTTTTTTGGAGGAAATTTTCATGGTTCTATCGACGGACATAATTTGGAAACTTTACTTGATTTTTTTGATGAATTAAAATCAAATACAAATCAGAATTTATATCAAAACAAAGTTCATTTTCTTCATATCAAGACCATAAAAGGAAAAGGAATTATTGAAGGTTCAGACCAAGAATACAATTCAGAAATTGAATCAAAATATAATTCGTGGCACGCACCAGCCAAATTCGAAACCAAAACAGGACAACTTCTCAAGTCAGAACCTTCAAAAAATAAAAAATCATTTCTCAAATTTCAAGATGTTTTTGGTAAAACACTTATACAATTAGCTCAACAAAACTCTAAAATTATTGCCATTACTCCTGCTATGGCTTCGGGAAGTTCGCTTTTAGAAATGCAGCAACTTTTTCCTACTCGTGTTTTTGATGTTGGAATTGCAGAGCAGCACGCTGTTACTTTTTCGGCAGGGTTAGCTACTCAAAATTTTGTTCCTTTTTGTGTCATTTATTCTACTTTTTTACAGCGCAGTTACGACCAAATTATACACGATGTTTGTGTACAAGAACTCAAAGTAATTTTTTGTATTGACCGTGCAGGGCTCGTGGGGGCTGATGGAGCAACACATCAAGGCGTTTATGATATTGCTTATTTGCGACCTATTCCGAATCTTGTTTTAGCTGCACCAATGGAGGAAATAGAGTTTCAAAAGATGCTTTTTGCAGCTCAATTAGAAAAAAACAAAACTTCTTTTGCCATTCGTTATCCTCGTGGAGAAGGTTTTTTGATAGAAAAGAATGAAAATCTAGTAGAAATTAATCAGTTAGAGAAAACTGAAAATCAGATAAAAATAGGAAAAGCAAGACCAATAAAAGAAGCTAATCAAGAAACACAGCTTATTATTCTTTCTTATGGAATTGTAGGAAATTTTGTAAAAGAAGCTATTGATAGTTTAGAAAAAGATGAAATAGAAAATACTAAAATTATAGATAAAATAGCGCATTATGATATGCGTTTTTGTAAGCCTTTAGATGAACAGACTTTACATCAAATTTTTACTTTTCAGCATATCAAAAATATCATTACCATTGAAGATGGAAGCAAAATAGGAGGTTTTGGAAGTGCTATCTTAGAGTTTCTGAATACCAATAATTATTTAAGACAACTTGATAAAATAGAAATTTTGGGAGTCCCAGACCAGATAATTCCCCACGCAAGTCAGCAAGAACAGTATAGCTTTTGTAAAATTGATACAAAATCTATAACTTTAAGAATCAAGAATATTATTTGGTAGAAAAAGAATAAAAAGGGTGCATAACAAATTAGCTACGCTGCTCTTCGGGTGTCGCTTAGTCAATTTGTACTACGTAAGGAAAAGGCAAGCCTTTTCCTAGTCAGTCTTTGATATTTCAACCAAAAATATACAATATGTTTAGGAAAAGGCGTGCCTTTTCCCTACTAAAAACGATAATTTGCTATACGCCCGTTATTTGATAATGTAGTTATCTGTGGTGATTCGTAAAATCTGTAAAATCCGTGTTCCAATTATCTGTTACATTGATTATGTCTTATTACTTAGTTTGACTTTACTATTTTTTAATCAAAATCCTGTGGATTTAGCTATTTTAGAATATACTAACCCTCTAAAACATGCTACATTTACCCACAGGATTTGAAAATGTAATATCGTCATT
>Ga0100394_1005078_pt1 | contig 10712 bp, 7 predicted proteins | sample CryGeymeta201518_FD_81549 | JGI IMG/M metagenome (GOLD analysis project Ga0100394, IMG submission 81549) | Groundwater microbial communities from Crystal Geyser aquifers in Utah, USA - Crystal Geyser metaG 2015-18 | ecosystem: Environmental > Aquatic > Deep subsurface > Groundwater | place: USA... | reverse complement strand
GCATTGGAAGTACTTGTCACTTTTCCCTGCAGAACAGTATGCGACCCGTGCGGTAAAGGATGGCATATTTTACGGGCATGCTCTGGCTCTACGAGTAGTCGCAAAATTCCTGGTGTATACTCAAAATAGTCACGTTGATCAATCAATATGACCCGAAAAAGTGGATTATTTTGTAATTCTCTCAGGGCCACCAGACCCGAAAAGCTGCCTCCCACAATCACGACCGTTTTGGGAGGCCGTCGTCGATCCAGTTGACTGTGCGATTTTACGCGACTCAAATACCGGATAATGATGCCCGGAATCAAGAGGTATGCATCGATGCTCATAAAGATAATCCAGAGAACTATTTGCGCGGCTCTTACTAGCCATTGGCCGATCATTTCGAGTGTTGTCGCCCCTTGTGTAGTGGATGATACTTCTTGCAAATTGCAAAGATAAATAGATAAAAAATACTGCAGTAATAGTGTGATCCAGCACTTGGTATTTTTTGTCTAGAGTTAAAATCATAATAATATTCCTTCTTTATTCGAATGAGTCATGGTAGCATGAACTCTAATTAAAACAAATACTAAGACGCACATTTGCCTAAAGAGTATAAACAGAGTGATGAACGAATGATGAATGATGAATGCTAATGGCAGGCAGTTTGAAAACCATAACACAACAGCACACATAAGTTTACTTTGCTCCCTACGACCGCCACACATTTTTCTGGTAGTAAAGGCAGGAACAAGATTAGTACAACCCATCGTATCAACAACCAGGCTCTCGTTCAGAAATTCAATTCAAAGACTCCAGGAGCATCCACGACATTATTTGTAAGTTGTGAGGACTAGTACTAGTAGAAAGATGCTTTCCGGTCCCACCGCCTATCGACGTGTCATCCAAAGTATTACTACTCAGAGTAATGGTCTTTCTACCAAAGCACATCTCACCTCGAGAAAATATTCAGTGATTGCTTCTGTTAATTCCGTCAGTAGTTTTCAGCGGCAAAAATACTCGGATACACTGCGATACTCTCAGTCCCAAACCACCAGTAGTACTTCGAGTCATTTCTTCTTCTTTCAACAATCGCGTACATTTTCCCGAAGCTCGGAAAGTGAACCACTAAATCCCGAACTCAAGGCCAAACAATTTGTTATTCGAGTCGGGTACGATGCAAAGGTTGCCCAAGGTGTGGTCGACGCCCTTAAAGAATCTGGTTTATCGGGAACGGCCTTACTAACGACGGTGAATAGAATGGCGGGACGATGGGAGGTCGGCGAAGATGCTGGATTAGAAGCGCTCGCAGAAGCCGTGAAATTGAATTTAGCGCGAAAGGAGGGTCGAAAAGCCATAACAATCTACTGTATTCCAGGACATGCATGGAAATCAAGCGAAGAAGATCAACCTGATTTTTCGCCTGTCAATGAAACGCCCGAGGAAAAAGAAGCCATGATGGCAAGAGCCTTCAAAGTGGAAGCCATGACTGGCTTAACTTTGACCGACGTGGCTAAATTCGGTGATGGCGAAGGAGCTTCTGTTTTGGGAGATTCCCTCGAATGTGCCTGTGCCGGAATTATGGCGTGCAGTACCTGTCATGTAGTCATTGACCCGGAATGGTATGACAAGGTCGGTGAACCCTGCGATGATGAACTGGATATGCTCGAACTAGCCTATGCTCCCCGAAAAACAAGTAGGCTTGGTTGCCAAGTGCTGTTGGAAGAAAATATGGATGGAATGCTAATACGCTTGCCACGAGGAGCCAACAACCTCATGGACCATGTTCCTTTCGAATAGTTCGCTAGCTGGAAACAGGTTTTGTGCGAAAAGTTGGAGGATTTTCTGAATTTTTTTTGCTGCAAAAGAAGTATTTTACTGGAGTATTAATTTACGAATAATAGATTTTGAATTGCGCTCACGAGTCTGTTGTCAAATTGTAAGTAATAGGATGCACGCTTGAATACGGGGAGAGTATGTAATTCTAGTGTGTCTTGCATGCTTAAAGATTTATTCGTGCCTAACAATTGTCAAGGTTCAATATACTAGCATAGAAGTTCACTCAACCAGAGGAGTTAAGCAGCATTGCCTTTACTCCATAACATTTTGATATACAATGTCTTGTCCATCAACTGCAATTCGTGGATTGTAAATGCACATTAGTCAAAGTGGCAAAAAAAACTTGGATGGTGAGGGGAAACATGCTGCGCAGCAATAAATGACCACCGAGCCAGTAAACGTACCTTCATCATACATCATTTCGATCATGTCCATAACCTCCTCAAAGAAATCGGCTTCCTCGTTGATTGTAAAGCTTAAATAAATCTTATTATTCTTGAATTCCGCCGACTCATCCCATTTGATGTTATATTCGGGCTGAGATACTACTGTTTCCACAATCTTTTTCTGTAAACCCTTGGCATCTACACCAGCCTTGGGTTGCACCCAAATATTCACGAGTCGACGGGATGCTCCTGTTTCTTCTTCCGAAACAGGGACAGGGACAGGAGCCGGTACTGGGGCGGATACCTTTTGAACTTTGGGTTGTTGATTGTTAGCTGCGGCAGCTTCTCCTCCTGGAGCAACCAACTCCGTCTTACACATGGTCACCTTTCCAACAACTGCTAGGAATTCATCTTGGCTAGTAACGGTGTGGAACCACCGTTGAACATTGTCGAAATCTTTGAGGTAAGAATTGTCACAAACCAATTTGAACGGATACAAAAGAGTACTTGAAACAACAATATCTGCCAGTGTAATCTGATCACCGACCAAATACGTCTTTCCCGTCAATTGTTTTTCCAACACGGTCAATCCAGCCGCTAAGTCAGCCTTGGCCTTTTCATAGGCATCTGCCGAGAATGGCATGTAACCAGCCACCTGTATCGTTAAATGTATCGTTAAAATAGAGATGTTCAATAAATTTATGAGGATCTGGTACACGCGAACTTCAGTCTTTCAAATTTGATTGTGGACTTACCGGATAAAACCAGATGCAGGCAGGGAGCTCCAACTCTTGCGCGCTAAAGTCTACCCATGAATCAATGGAAGCCTTTTCCGCCAAGTTGTTTCCCATCAGCCCAGTATCCCTTCGAATTCCAGCAATGTATCTAGCGATTGCCTGAGATGAGAAAATACGACTAGTAGCTCCTGATTTGCTCGTTACTTCCAAAAGAGGGAGCTTTCCAGTTGGCGACTTGGAGGCAGCAGCCAGATCCGTGCTGACGTCCACTTCGATATCATTGTATTCCGCCGCAATGAGAGGTGCAAAGGCACGGAAAGATGCCTCAGGGCAATGTAATTTGTAAGTGGCCATTCTATTGAGCGTGCTGTGGGTGAAAAAAAAAAGAATAACTTTTCGATTAAAATAATACCATGGTAATAATGATACACTGTTGTCCGTGTTACGTTAACAAGAAGGAGCAAGGAGCAAGTATCATTATTTAGTGGTCGGGAAGGGTTGTTGGCAAAAGAGAGTCATTTTTATCCTGGAAATAAACCTCATCCCTAATTTACGTTACACCCTCATAATTCAGGTTCTGGCAATGACAAAGGCGAACATGCGGATGACTAGCTACTACTAGTATTAGAAAGCAGCTTTAGTAGCTACTGATCACTGGTGTAGTAGCGAAGGTAGCTTGTTCCAGGCGCATTTCTATGTAAACCAGAAGAAACATATACAAAATTCTCTGTTCTTTCCGTTAAACGAAGCGCTAAAGCAACCATGGCAGATAAGATTGTTGAGAAGACAGATCTGGCTGTGTTCCAGTAACCCCCCATTCTTTGGTCGCATACCAATGCATCATTGTGAGGAATCCAAGGACTAAAATCAAGCGGCATAGGTGACCGTAACAATGGCTATGTTTCCTCCGAGAATGTGGAATGAAGTTTGGCAATAGCGACCATGGCAGAAACTTTTCCTGTCGCTGGCTTTTGGTTGTGGAGAAAAACATCATGCCCGCAGACAAATAGTCAACGACAGTGCGTGCAAAGGTATCAACCTTCCAAAAAATTATTCCAGCAGAAAATTCTTGCTGCGAGGCCCACCAATGAGATCTGCGAATGCTGGGGCAACAGTGTCATGAGTCATGATGTCCTCAATAACTCATTGTGCTTCCGTCAACATTTCTCGTAATTGTTGGTAAAATCATCAAACACTTCACTCAGCCTAGTCAATACTTTGAATTGGTATACGATTTGTGTTCCATTGATGCAGTGCCACCGGTAGCACTAGAACGATGAATCCAAGGACTCAGAGTATTCCTTTGTTACCAGGTATCTGCAGAAAGCCTGCAGTCCTGCTTCATTCCAAAGAAACTCTGGCCTTAATGAGTTCAAACCACTCTGCGACCAAGTGATTTTTTATTGATTTGTTGTTTGCTCATCAGCAGAGAAATCCGAAGTCGCATGTCCCGCCTGTTTCATACTTTGTGAATGCCAATCAAAAACAAACTGCAAATAATAATACTATTAATTTATCCATTAGTTAGATTGATAGCAAGTCAGTTAGAGGCAATAGGAAGATAGCCTGTTGTCTTTTTTCGACGAAAGGAATAGATTTAAGTTGCCGGAAACAGGAAACGTACTGTAGAATTCAAAGGAAAATTTTGAAACCAAAGCACGACACTCCTGCTTGAAGCTGGACATGTCTTCCACCACAGAAAATGATGGGCAAGCGAATCCATCAGCAAATCTTATTGCATCCGTGAAACCACCTGCACTTCCAGCTCATCTTAGGTTCATGCGTGCCAAGAAGACACGAGTAATAGTGATCGGTGCTGGAATGTCTGGATTAGCCTGTGCCAGGGAACTCCGTCAAAGAGGCTACCAAGTTTTGGTGGTCGAAGCGCGAGACCGACTGGGCGGTCGCCTGAAGGGTGGTGTGAAAACGAACGACAAAGACGGTGGAAACGTGGGCTTAAAGACACTTCCCAACTCGTTTGCGACTCCTGACACTACCGTTTTGAAACCCTTAGCCTCCCGGTCTCGGGGTCCCAAGAAGGCAGACACGTCAACTGCCGTGGATCTCGGTGGGGCGTTAATTCACGGGATTCAGGATAATCCTATTTTTAACATTACAGAACAAATGGGGATTCCAACTTTCCCGGTCGGGGATTGCTTGTTATTTAATGAGTCTGGCTGGCCTGTCGATAAAAAGAAAGATGACAGGATCCAAGCGATTTTCAATGAGTGCTTAGAAGAAGCATTTCGACGAGTCAATACCCGAGACGAAGACTCAACTCCCTATGTTTCAGCCCCAGCCTCTTTTACGATAAGTGAAGAAATTGCAGACCCTATTGCAACCAGTCACCCACAGAATGGGGAGGTGGAGGAAGAGAAAAAGCAAGATCCGGAAAATAGGGCCTTATCTCCTGTTTTGAAAATAAGTGAGGGAGAGGAAACGAAGCCGCCCGCCAACTCAAAAAAAGGATTAAAAGATGCGTTGGACCCGTCGGCTTCTTTCGGTGACATCTTTGACAAAGTCTGCGTTGAGAAGGCTGCACCGACGTCAGACCCTCTCTTTCAGTGGCATAAAGCAAACTTGGAAGTAGGTAACGGGGCATCACTTTTGGGTTTAGGATACAAGTGGAACGATGACGAGCCATATGGCTACGACGGGGATCACTCTGCTCTCAAGACAAGTTGGACCCCAGTTATGGAGGGTCTGGCGGAAGGCTTGGACATCTTGTACAACAGTCCAGTGAAGCAATTGGCGATGGTGGTTCCGGATCCTCCACCAGAGCCACCGCCGGAAGCTATTGTGACACACGGAGAACTATTAACACAAGTGGCGACACCGTTGCAAACGGGGACGCCGTCGAAAGCCAAACGTAAGCGAACAAATGCTACAACTCCACTTCCTAGTCGAAGATCACGTCGAATCCAAGGAGATGACGCGGATGCCAGGCGTTCAAGTAGAGCTAATAAGGGACAAAACGTAGACCGATTCCTCGTGTCGCAATTCACCAACATCACATACGACGAAAACCAAGCCTTAGCGCTATTGAACAAGAAAAAGTTAGAAGAGGAGGCGGAGAGCAACGATTTTCCTCACACGACAGTGCAAGTAACTTTGGAGGATAAAACGGTGCTGGAAGCCGATGCCCTGGTTTGCACGTTGCCTCTGGGGATTCTTAAGCTGCAAGCACCCGCCTCGTCTACCGGCAACAATGTCAAGAAGACGAAAAGAGACAAGAACGTCTTACAAGAAAACACCAAAGAGATTTCTAGTGGAGGCATTATTTTCTACCCGCCACTCTCGGAAAAGAAACAAAATGCTATTCAGCGACTGGGATGTGGCTTGCTGAACAAATGCATTCTTTCCTTTCCGCATGTCTTTTGGCAGGATTCCGATTTTTTGGGACTGGCACATCCAGCGACCTCCTACCTTGTACTGAACGCTGCAAAGTTTACCAACAAACCCATCTTATCGTTTATGTATGGGGGTGACTTTGCCAAACAGCTTGAATCTTGGACAGACAATGAGATTGTCGGTGATTGTATGGAAGTTCTGAGAATCATATGCGGTACGAGAGATATTCCGAAGCCTTTGGATTATGCAGTGACTAGATGGGGACATGAACGCTATTCACGCATGTCCTTTTCCTACGTTCCACCGGGGGTTGACGGGTCTGAGGAATACAAGACCATGAGTGAAGCTGTGTATGATCCACTTGTTCCACGAAAGCCTGTGATTATGTTTGCCGGTGAACATACGACACCATTCCATCCTTCGACCATCCATGGGGCTTTTTTGTCGGGGATTAGAGAAGCGTATCGATTGGACCTCGTCGTGGAGCCGGAAGCAAATGGACACATGGAATTTGATGATGATATTACGTATCAGTACACCTTTGGTGTGAGAAGACTCTATCAAAGCGTTAGCTCTCCAGTGGCGAGAGCACGAGTATCAAGAACTACAGGGAGACAATCAAATAATAAGAGTGCTCATCAGCCAAGTGGTGGTTCGCCGTTGGTTATCAAGCAGGGACCACGACGGCAACATCGGAGGCGGTTCGCAGCCAGCGTGATGAACTTAAGAGAAAGGCCAGAACTTGCGCAATCTGAAACAACCGAAGAAGGCACTGTCGCGAACCAGAAACGTCAACAGCGACAACCGCGAGCACCAGGGCAAATAGCTGATCGCCTTCCTTTTTCCCCAGCCAAGAGAAGTCGACGATCAGTTCATTCCTTGCAAATTCAGGGAGCCTTGGACGAATTTAATCCTGTTCCTACGACTCTCGCGAAAGCGCAGACATCGAAAGCAGAAACAATAGCGGAAAAGAAACACTTTGCCTCTTTGGAAAGTCGAACTCTTGTCAGAGCACTGGAGAGTTACGGTCATGATTATGACTACATTTCCTCGCTAGTTCTACCCATTTTTGGAAATGCAAAGGTTTCTTCGAAGAGTCTGCCGCAGGTCCGAGCCCGCTGTCAGCGGCTGATTCGCTCCACCGTATCTTCCGCTTCTGCGTCGTCTCTATCCAAGAAACAGCTATCGTCTTGGTTGGCAAAAGACGTGTTTACACCGCCACCACCAGACAAGAAGGCCAATAAAACAAAGTCGACGGTACGACACCAAAAAGCACCGCTTAAGTCTCGCGTGGAAGGCAGTCGCAAGTCATCACGGCATCAAACGCAACGGGAACTCATGAATTTATAAGACGAGAAACTATACGGTATCTCTTATCAAATATTGATAGTTTTCTTTTTTAAGGGAAGGCAATCGAGGTAGGTTCTGAAATGACAGGACGATTTTTTGTGGCTTTTAGATAACAAGGCTAGAGTCATATTGACGGATTGATCTTTTGTTCCTGCCGTTTTTAGAGTGCGCAGATTTGAGAATCCGCGATGGGGGTACCACCTACCTGTAGGAATACAAAGTACCTCCATCATCACTCATTCTGTCACTTGCACTAGCTGACAAGAATGTATTCAGAAAATGCCATTACGGGCAATTTTTGCCGCATCCTTTCCAAAATGGGTGATTGGTCGAATTTTTTATGCAGCTATGCGAGTTGCGAGTGCATTTGGGGTTCGGCCGGTTGTGTCTAGTTATGAAGATATTCCGTTTCTATTCTAGCTAGAGTAATAAATAGGATGGCTAGTTGGTAGGTGATTACTACTTCATCCAAACAAGTCTACGCCATCTATTTTCGCTCCAAGACGCCTTATTATCCACCCGGGCTCTCTATATAGGTTTCTTCATCCAACCACAGATACGACGTGATTGACCAAACGATGAGACGATGAGACCGAAATGAAGAGTAATGAAGACAAGGTCGAAGGACAACTTATAAACTCCACTACTACTAGACAAGATAACTAACACAAACAAGGATACTCGATAGCACTATTCCCACTTCAAGACAGAAATAAATCTACAGGAGGTGAAAATTGTCATAGCATATGTCCTCTCCAGCTGCTGAAAAGCGCGACAATGGCGGTCTTGTAGCATCTGGAAATGTTGCCACCAAAAGCACATCCGCCACTAAAAATATCGAGGAAGAAAATGCTGTCAACCCCATTACTGACTTTATTACCACGTCCAGTGTCATTGAAACAATCAATGCTGCTTTGGCAGAAACCATGAAAGATCCTTCTTCGTCGTCGTCTTCTTCTTCTAGTAGTAGACAACAACCGCAGGAGCAGCAGCAACCATCAACTGGATACTTTGAACTTCAAAAACGATTGCCAGACGGTTCTGCTCGCAAAGCCACGGAAGAAGAAATCACCAGTGCCGACATGAAGAATAAATTGGAACAGGCGGCACAGTTTACTTCGAAAATGAGTACCGAACAAAAGATTGAATGGGCCCACAAACAGCGCCAGTCCGGTAACGCCTTGTACCAACAGGGCAAGTACAAGGAAGCCATTGATATTTATTTGACGTGTCTCATTGTGAGAGATACCTCTGCCAATACTACTTCTACTACTACTACTACAACCAAAAATAAGGATGATGATACTGATAATGATGACGGCGATGGCAAGAAGGCCAAAGCTGCTGTCGTGGATAATAATATGGAAGCCTTGATCTTACCCGTCATGAACAATTTGGCCCAGTGTTCCTTGCAGCTGGGATGGTATCACAAAGCCGAGCTTTTTTGTACGTTGGCTCTCGAAGCCTTGGAAGGTGATGCACCAACCAAGCCTCACAAACCGTCATTGTTGGTCGCCAAGCTACACTTTAAACGTGGCAGAGCCCGTCGATTGAGAGGGTGGTACGATGAAGCCAGGGGGGATCTGGAACGGGCATTGGTAGCCTTGGGATCGCCATTAACAAAGGATTCCGCCCAGAAATCAGCCGAACAAAAAGCGTTGGAAAAGGAATTTCAGCTGTTGGAAAAGGCCGTGGCGGAAGGTAAAAAGAACAAAAAGCGAGCAAAACGGGCTATGCAAACAGTACTGGGAGGTATAGAAAATAAAGATACACAACAAAACCCTACCACCGACAGCTGCTCGGACACAAAGGTGCCATCTTCAAAATCCGAGAGTGCCGCTGCCACCAAACCTACAATAACAATTCCGCTGTACCACGAAAAGCATGCACGGACGCATTCCACAATTCGCAAGCGACCAGAAGGACCACCACCCTATGAACGAGCGTGTCTTCCTGTCCAACTCTCGTATTGGCAAATGTACCGACTGATTGCAGCTCGAGTGGCACAAAAGATTCTAGACATTATTGGAGAAGGCGAAGGATCTTCATTCGGCTCGACAGGGGCAACAAAGGAAGATACTGAGAAGCAGGATTAGCTAGGTTTTTTGTTTGCCTGTCACGATGCTGCAAAATTAAAGGTTATAATCAATGATCGAACGGTCACTCGGTTGATAGGTTGACGTCAACACACCTGTCATGATTCGACCCACCAGAGCAACGGTCCGCACAGTAGCTCCTTCCGCGTGCAACCTTCGTCGAAAGCTCGTAGCTCTATCTCTGTAGGAGACCAGTGCTTGACTGCTCGTGGACTCGTTCGCGCTGCCAGCTGCCAATTCTTCAGAACTTATCCATTCTTCAAACACTGAACAAATTCCGGCGTTTACGTAAATAAGTTCATCACCGAATCTTGACATTTCCTCCCTAGACGTTGAACCAGATACGACACAATGAACCGTTCCAGAGACAATACAAGTCAATTGGGAATCAAAGTGCATCTCGTACTCCCATCGCTCATTATTCTGCCAGGTTGTACCATAATCTAGTAGCCAATCAATGTTGCCTCGAAAGACAAGATGACTGGTCGACATAAGAGCCGGCGTGTTGTTGTTGTTGCTGCCATTCTCAGTGGCAGCTGAATTGGGCCTCGTTTCTTCAACTCGCTCCACAGAAATATCACGAAAGAACACTCGTGGTGGAATTGGACTGCCGTCATCTAATAGAGGCCATTGCAAACAAGCTGGATGCTCATACGAAATATACGCAAATGGCTCTCCCTCCCCAGATACGTCATTGGAGTTAGTGTGCCTACCAAAGTGGTAGGAAGCGAGACCGACACGCAGGCTCTGAACAAATGTATTTCCCCACAACTCATTTGCATGATATTGTAGCCCTTCGTTAGGTTGATCGGCTGCTTGGGCGGCATTCCACTCCCGATACCAGCATTGATCGTTCCGTAAACGATCAAAAAATGGACTCGCCCCGAATGAATCACCACCGGATCGTCCAAAGTAGGAAATGGACGTAAGATCCGTTAGTGGAGGTTGTATGGTTTCGCGCTGCCATACAATAT
>Ga0100394_1005073_pt1 | contig 10717 bp, 7 predicted proteins | sample CryGeymeta201518_FD_81549 | JGI IMG/M metagenome (GOLD analysis project Ga0100394, IMG submission 81549) | Groundwater microbial communities from Crystal Geyser aquifers in Utah, USA - Crystal Geyser metaG 2015-18 | ecosystem: Environmental > Aquatic > Deep subsurface > Groundwater | place: USA... | reverse complement strand
TTGTTACGCCACTTAATGTACCTGAAATGATAACGTACGTTAGTGAATTGCTTGACTATAGCAGTGGCGTGGGCCGGGTATTTATTGTCGATGATGACAAGTTACTGGCCGAGCATTATGCGTTGGTGTTATCTACAGCGGGCATTGAAACACAAATTAGCAATCACGTTGAAAATATTGTTGATGAAGTGATGCGTTTTCAACCTGATTTAATTCTAATGGACATGTATATGCCAGAGTATTCTGGCGCAGAAATAGCCAGTGTACTGCGACAATATCGTGATTTTAAACGCTTACCCATCGTGTTTTTATCATCAGAGCTGAACAAGTCTTTGCAAATTAAAGCAATGTCGCATGGTGCAGATGACTTTATAACCAAACCAATTGACGACATGCAGTTGATTCAGGCCATAAAAGTGCGTCTGGCGCGCAGTTTGCAAATAAAAAACCTAATAGAAAAAGATAGCCTGACGTCGCTCGTCAAACATGCCGCCATTAAAGACACTGCTGAGTTGGAGTTTCTTCGTGTCGAGCGCAGCAAAAAGCCGCTAAGCATTGTGATGCTGGATATTGACCATTTTAAAATGGTCAATGATACCTATGGTCATGCTGCTGGCGATTTGGTCATTACCGCCTTAGCGACGTTGCTGCGTAAACGGATTCGTAAAACCGACCGTGCAGGTCGCTACGGTGGAGAAGAGTTTTTATTAGTATTACCCGATTGTGACACCCAGCAAGCAAAACTGATAACAGAGCAAATTCTTGATGCCTTTAAAAAGCTGACGTTCAGTGCTGGCACTATTCAATTTAGTTGCACCTTTTCGGCTGGCGTAGTGTCGACCGATGATAACGACTTCGCCAATGCGATACAGATGATCGCCGCGGCAGATAGTGCGTTATATAAAGCAAAAGTAGCGGGACGTAAGCAGGTATTAAGTTGGAGTGTCTGATTTCAATTTAATAAGACGCAGCGTTGCTGCGTCTTATCTGTGGCAGGTATTACAGTGTATTTAATATTTCAGCGGGCAATGCCAGTTCATCATTGCGGTTTACCCTAACACCCCGGTCAAGAATGTTTTTGGCAATTTGCTTGGCTTCATCCAGCGAGTGCATTTGTGCTGTGCCGCATTGATAGACGTTAAGTTCGGGAATATCGTTCTGACTAGCGACATGCAGTACATCATCCATGGCTGCCTGCCATGCTTTTGCTACCTGTTGCTCATCTGGTGTGCCAATTAAGCTCATATAAAAGCCAGTGCGACAGCCCATCGGCGAAATGTCGATTATCTCTACATCTGCGCCGTTTAAATGGTCGCGCATAAAGCCGGCAAATAGGTGCTCCAGGGTATGAATACCCTTTTCCGACAGAATTTCTTCGTTTGGCACACAAAAACGCAAATCAAATACGGTAATGGCGTCGCCTTTTGGTGTGTTCATCTTCTTAGCAACCCGCACAGCAGGTGCTTTCATAATGGTGTGGTCTACAGTGAAACTATCTAATAATGGCATAACTAAACCCTGTAATTAACGACGGTTGATAGCAGCTATTATAGTCAGGTCAGCTGTTATAAGTTAACCGCTTTCGCCGCTAAAAGCGGCAAATCACGGCTAAAGCATTGCTTTTAGCTATTAAAGTAATTTTTTTACTTGAATAACCTTGAATGGATCAGGGCTAATCCCCATAAATGCTTCAACACAATTTGTAATTGTAAAGAATATAAGTGGAGAGCAGTTATGGGCAGAATTATCGGTATTGACTTAGGTACAACTAACTCATGTGTAGCGGTGTTAGACGGCGATAAACCTCGCGTATTAGAAAACGCAGAGGGTACACGTACTACGCCATCTATTATTGCTTATGCTGAAGATGGCGAAGTATTAGTAGGTCAGCCAGCTAAGCGTCAGGCGGTAACCAACCCGAAAAATACCTTATTCGCGATTAAGCGTTTAATTGGTCGTCGCTTTGAAGATGAAGAAGTACAGCGTGATATTAAAATTATGCCGTACGCCATTGTTAAAGCAGACAATGGGGATGCCTGGGTTGAAGTTAAAGGTAAAAAGTTAGCTGCACCACAAATTTCAGCTGAAGTGCTGAAAAAGATGAAGAAAACAGCAGAAGATTTCTTAGGTGAAGCGGTAACAGCTGCAGTAATTACTGTACCGGCGTATTTCAACGATGCTCAGCGCCAAGCCACTAAAGATGCTGGCCGTATCGCGGGCTTAGACGTAAAACGTATTATCAACGAGCCAACAGCTGCTGCATTGGCTTATGGTATGGATAAAAAGAAAGGTGACACCAAGGTTGCAGTATATGACTTAGGTGGTGGTACTTTCGATATCTCTATCATTGAAATTGACGACGTTGACGGCGAACAAACCTTTGAAGTATTGGCCACTAACGGTGATACCCACTTAGGTGGTGAAGATTTTGATAACCGTTTGATCAATTATTTGGTAGAAGAATTTAAGAAAGAGCAGGGCATAGACCTGCGCAACGACCCGCTTGCGATGCAGCGCTTAAAAGAGTCTGCTGAGAAAGCCAAAATTGAGCTGTCTTCAGCGTCACAAACTGAAGTAAACCTGCCGTACATTACTGCAGATGCGTCTGGCCCGAAACACCTTAACATTAAAGTCACCCGCGCTAAGCTGGAATCTTTAGTGGAAGACTTAATTCAGCGTACTATTGAGCCGCTGAAGCAAGCACTGAAAGATGCTGATTTAAGCGTTGGTGAAATCAACGATATTATTTTGGTTGGCGGTCAAACCCGTATGCCAAAAGTACAAGAAGCTGTAACAGCTTTCTTTGGCAAAGAGCCACGTAAAGACGTCAACCCGGATGAAGCGGTAGCAGTAGGTGCAGCCATTCAAGGTGCAGTACTTTCAGGTGATGTAAAAGATGTACTGTTACTTGACGTTACACCTCTGTCACTGGGTATTGAAACCATGGGCAGCGTAATGACGGCGCTGATTGAGAAAAATACCACTATTCCGACTAAGAAGTCGCAAGTGTTCTCAACAGCAGAAGATAATCAGTCGGCAGTAACGATTCACGTTCTGCAAGGCGAACGTAAGCGTGCGTCTGACAATAAGTCGTTGGGTCAGTTTAACTTAGAAGGTATTCGCGGCGGTCGTCGTGGCGAGCCACAAATTGAAGTGGTATTTGACCTGGATGCTGACGGTATTCTGCACGTGTCAGCGAAAGACAAAGACACGGGTAAAGAGCAGAAAATCACCATCAAAGCTAACTCGGGTTTAACCGATGAAGAAATTCAAGCTATGGTACGTGATGCCGAAGCCCATGCTGAAGACGATAAAAAGTTTGAAGAATTGGTACAAACCCGTAACCAGGCTGATGCGATGGTACATGCTACGCGCAAACAACTGGAAGAAGTGGGTGATAGCTTAGCGGCAAACGATAAAGAAGAGATTGAAACGGCAATTAAAGAGCTGGAAGCTGTGTTGAAAGGCAGTGATAAAGCTGTAATTGACGAGAAGTCTCAAGCGCTTATCCAGGCTTCTCAGAAGCTGATGGAAGCGTCTCAGGCAAAAGCTCAACAGGGCGGAGACGCTGCAGATCAGCCACAAGCTGATGGTAATGATGATGTCGTTGATGCTGAGTTTGAAGAAGTTAAAGACGATAAAAAATAAGTTTGGTTTAACCCAGGCTGCAGTATACTGCAGCCTTTTACGTTGAGAAACACTGAGCGAGAAGTATGTCCAAGCGTGACTATTATGAAGTACTAGGTGTTGCTAAAAGCGCCGACGATAAAGACATCAAAAAGGCTTATAAACGCCTCGCCATGAAATTTCACCCGGACCGTACCCAGGGTGATAAAGCTATGGAAGAGAAGTTTAAAGAAGTCCAGGAAGCCTATGAGGTGTTGTCGGATGAGCAGAAGCGTGCAGCCTATGACCGTTATGGCCATGCCGGAGTAGATCCTAACCGCGGCGCAGGCGGCGGTGCCGGTGGTGCTGATTTCGGTGATATTTTCGGCGATGTATTCGGTGATATTTTCGGTGGCGGCGGTGGACGTCGTGGCCAATCTCGAGCCCAGCGTGGTTCAGATTTACGCTACAACCTTGAGATGAGCCTGGAAGACGCCGTTCGTGGCAAGTCGGTAGATATTAAAGTGCCAACAATGGTGGGTTGTGACAGCTGTGATGGTTCAGGTGCCAAAAAAGGCACATCAGCTAAGTCTTGTCCAACGTGTCATGGCGCTGGTCAGGTTACGATGCGTCAGGGCTTCTTTGCGGTACAGCAAACCTGTCCAACCTGTAGTGGCCGCGGTAAAATCATCCCGGATCCTTGCAGCAAGTGCCATGGCGAAGGCCGCATAGAGAAAACCAAAACGTTGTCTGTAAAAATTCCAGCCGGCGTAGATACTGGTGATCGTATTCGTCTAACCGGTGAAGGTGAAGCCGGTATGCATGGTGCACCAGCGGGTGATCTTTATGTGCAGGTACATGTTAAAGAGCATCCTATTTTTGTGCGTGATGGTAATAACCTTTACTGTGATGTGCCGCTGAGTTTTACTACCGCAGCGCTTGGGGGCGAAATTGACGTACCCACACTGGATGGCCGCGTTAAACTTAAAATCCCTGCTGAAACGCAAACAGAGAAAATGTTCCGTTTACGGGGTAAAGGTGTTAAGTCTGTGCGTGGTGGTGGTGTTGGAGACTTAGTTTGTAAGGTCGTGATTGAAACACCGGTCAATTTAAGCGATAAGCAAAAAGACTTACTGCGACAGCTTGATGACACTATGGCGGGTGATGGTGAGGCCAAACATCGGCCAAAATCTAAAGGGTTCTTCGATGGTGTGAAGAAGTTTTTTGATGACTTAACCAGTTAACTGCAAATGAAAAAGCCACCTGCGGGTGGTTTTTTGTTTTTTCGGGGATACAATAAAGTGGTGCTGACATATGTTTACCCGCTTTGGTCACAAATAAGGATATATTCATGTTGAAAAAGTTGTTTATTACCGCGACCTGCGCTCTCGTTATTGCTGCCTGTGCGCAGTCCCCTACTGGCAGACGCCAGATTATGCTGTTTAATGACGCTGATTTAAGCAAAATGGGTGCACAAACCTTCGACAGTATGAAAGCTGAAGTCCCTATTTCTAAAGACGCAAAAACCAATAATTATGTGCAGTGTGTGGCCAACAGTTTGTTGGCCGTTACGCCGGAGAATGTTCGTGCACAAAGCTGGGAAATCGTGGTGTTTGAATCCGATCAGGTAAATGCCTTTGCGTTGCCGGGCGGTAAAATTGGTGTTTACACTGGTTTGTTAAAAGTGGCAGAAAATAAAGATCAACTGGCTGCTGTGGTGGGTCATGAAATTGGCCACGTCATCGCAGGTCACAGCAATGAGCGTTTATCCACTAATCAGGCAATTCAGACGGCAATGTCGTTGGGCGATGCCGGTATGAAAGCCTATGGTGTTAAATACCAGCAGGAAATTATGGCATTGATTGGTGCCGGTTCTCAATTTGGTATTGTGTTACCATTTAGCCGGGCGCACGAGTCTGAGTCTGACATCATTGGCTTAGACTTAATGGCCCGGGCCGGTTTTGAACCACGTCAAGCGGTTAATTTGTGGCAAAATATGGCTGCGCAAGGCAGTGGTGGTACGCCAGAGTTTATGTCTACCCACCCGGCACCAGATACCCGTATCCGTGAGTTGCGAGAGAAACTGCCTGAAGCTATGAAAACATTTAATGAACGCAAAGCCGCGTCAGCACTGCCTAAATGTAGATTATGAACGGTTAACGTATTTTGCACATTACCGCATAACAGCTACCTCGTTATACGGTAATGTGATAACGCCAAACTGTTCCGTCCAGCTATCCCGTCAAACTAAGGCGTTGTGGTTTTACGTAACAACACGACCAACACGGCTACCAGTAACAGCAGCAGACAATAGTAACTTTGGCTAACGACTTGCCAGGGTGAAATACCAAAACTGGCCCCTAACAGTAGCGCTTGCGCACCGTAGGGAACTAAACCTTGACTGATACAGGCGAAAATATCCAGTAAGCTGGCGCTACGCCGGGGTGTAATGTGATGCTGTTGCGCCAGCGTTTTAGCCACGTCACCGGTAAGCACAATCGCAACAGTGTTATTGGCTATACAGAGGTTACTGATAAATGCCAGCGCGGCTATGGCTAGTTGTTGTGCTTTATTACCCGCTAATTGCAGCTTGTTGGCGATACGTTGAATGTTGTCGGCTATCCATTGTAAGCCTCCTTGCTGCTTAATAAACTCACTTAACGCACTTACCAGCATCGCCAGTAAGAATATCTCCTGTACATTAGCGAAACCTGTCGCGATATCTTTGCCCAAATTTGCGATGGCATAATCGGCAAATACTGCACCTTGCAATGCGGCTAAAACGATGCCCAACAACAGCACAACAAAGACGTTAAAACCCATAACGGCTAACACTAATATTGCCGCATAAGGCAACACCCCGGTCCAGTTTACCGCGTTTGTTTGCACTTGCGCACTGTCACCGGCCCACACTACATACAGTAACAATGTGAGCAGTGCTGCGGGTAGAGCAATGTTAATATTTTCTCGAAATTTATCTGCCATCTGTACGCCTTGTGTCCGGGTAGAGGCGATGGTGGTATCGGAAATAATAGATAAGTTGTCGCCAAACATGGCGCCGCTTAACAGCACACCGGCAACTAAGGCCGGTTCCAGGTCTGCTTGATTGGACAGGCCCACTGCGATGGGGGCTAAGGCGCCAATGGTACCCATAGAAGTACCCATAGCCGTGGAAATGAGCGCCGCAATCACGAACAAGCCAGGCAATAACCAGGGGGCAGGCACTAAACTCAGGCCGGCATTAACAGCCGCATCCACACCACCGGTTGCTGTAGCAACACTAGCAAAAGCACCAGCTAACAGGTAAATAATGCACATGGTGATAATATTGCTGTTACCAGCGCCTTTAATCATTACATCGATCGACTGTTGTAACGGCGCTTTATGTAACCAGATTGCAAGCATAAGTGCTGGAATAATCGCCACATGCCCCGGTAGCTGATAAAAAGCATACGCTACGTCCTGGCTATGTAAATACAAGCCGGTCCCCAGAAATAACGCGACAAAAAAGAGCAGCGGCAACAACGAGCGTTTGGCGCCAATTGGTGTCGAAGAATGTGAATTCATAGTATTACCTTTTCAGTAAACAGACGGCCAGGCCATCTTAATTGCTGCGCAATATATAGATGGCTAGATGGCCTGTCAATTTGCGCAGATTATTTTCTCTGCTGGTATAAGCTACCTGAGTTGATTATGCTGGCAACTTATTTATTTGGCTGCTTTTTTCGCTGGAGTGTCTATGTCAGCTAACCGGTTAATCTACTCGCGGCGCTTTTTGCCGTTTTTTCTTACTCAGGCGTTCGGCGCCTTTAACGACAATGTATTTAAAAATGCGCTGATGTTAATGCTGGCGTTTACTGCTGCTAATGCGTTGCCATGGGACACGGACTTAACCATGAACTTAGCTGCCGGGCTGTTTATATTGCCTTTTCTATTGTTCTCCGCAACGGCTGGCACCCTGGCCGATGCCATGTGTAAGACAAAGCTTATCCGTGCGCTAAAGCTATTAGAAATTGGCTTAATGCTGTTAGCGGGGGCGGCTTTTTTCTATCAGCAATATTTGTTGCTATTGGGGGTGCTGTTTTTAATGGGCAGCCAGTCTGCTTTTTTTGGTCCGGTAAAATACGCCATATTACCGCAGTTGTTGGATGACAAAACCTTATTAAGCGGCAATGCCTGGGTAGAGATGGGTACCTTTGTCGCCATTTTACTTGGCACTATAGTGGGTGGTTTGTTGGTTGGTGTTGCTAATGCACCGATCTGGATTGGGGCTGTTGTTATTGTATTTTCTGTATTGGGTTACCTTGTCAGCCGCAATATTCCGTTGGTTGGTGAAGTGCATCAAGCGGATCCGTTCAAATTTGCACCGTGGCAGCAAACAAAGGCAGCGGTTAGCATCAGTTATCAAAACCGTACTTTGTATCTGTCGATTATGGCAATTAGCTGGTTTTGGTTTTTGGGCGCGGGCTATTTGACGCAGTTCCCTAATTTTGCCAAGACGGTTTTGGGCGGCGACAATACGGTCGTTACGGCGTTGCTGGTGGCTTTTTCCGTTGGAGTAGGCGCAGGTTCAATGCTGTGTGAACGCTTATCTGGCGATAAGGTTGAACTGGGGATTGTGCCAGTTGGGGCCTTAGGGTTAACCATATTTGGTATCAGTCTGTTTTTTAGCAGCCCCGCCAGTATAACAACAGAATTGTTATCGCTGTCGCAATTTCTGGCAACCGGCCTCGGCTGGAAAGTGCTGTTTGATTTGTTGTTTATTGGCATATTTGGCGGCTTGTTTATTGTGCCTCTATATGCGTTGTTACAACAACGAGCCGAACCGCAGCAACGGGCCAGGGTGATTGCTGCCAATAATATTTTTAATGCGCTGTTTATGGTGGTAAGCGCGTTAGCCGGTATCTTATTTTTAAGTGTATTAGATTTAGCTATCCCGGAATACTTTCTGGTGCTGGCCATTATGAATGCGGTTATTGCACTCTACGTATTCAGCCAGGTGCCAGAGTTTGCGGTGCGTTTTGTCATTTATTTGCTGAGCCATACTATGTACCGGGTAACTAGCCGCGGGATGGAGCATATTCCGGCAGAAGGGGCGGCAGTGCTGGTTGCAAACCATGTTAGTTATGTCGATGCATTGCTAATAGGAGGGGCCGTGCGTCGGCCAGTTCGCTTTGTGATGGAAAAAGCCATTTATGATTTACCTGTAGCCAATTGGTTGTTTAAAGCTGCGCGTACTATTCCGATTTGTAGTAAGCAAAAAAATGAAGTCGTATATGAAGCTGCATTTGTTGCTATAAAGCGTGAGCTAGACGCTGGAAACCTGGTCTGTATTTTTCCAGAAGGGCGTTTAACCAAAACCGGCGAGATAGATAGCTTCCGCCCGGGAATAGAACGTATTTTAGCGGAAACGCCGGTACCCGTAGTTCCAATGGCGTTACAAGGGTTGTGGGGGTCGTTTTTTAGCCATCACGGCAGTGGGGCATTTAAATTCAAAGGTCGGCTCTGGTCAAAAGTTGGTCTTGTTGCGAATGCAGCCATAGCTGCAGAGGTCGCCAATGCAATGACGTTGGAGCAAGAAGTCCGCCAACTCTATCAAGACAGTGTCGAGAGCAAACGCGTCTAAACAAAGCTTATTATTTAGCTATAAAGATGGCTATTTCTCTTCCTACCGCAGGCGGCTTTTGCTTTAATAGCCGCCATCTGAATTTTATAAAGAGTTTTACTATGGCCACTATCGGAATTTTTGGTGCTAACGGCCGTATGGGGCGTGCATTAATCACTGTTGCCAAAGAGCAGCAGCTTAATTTGACCGCTGCTACGGTGCGGGCAGGTTCTGAACTTATAGGCGTTGATGCTGGCGAACTAGCTGGCGTTGGTAAATATGATGTAGCTCTGAAACAAACCAACCAGAACAGCGTAAGTTTGGCCGACGTTTGGGTCGATTTTACCATGCCAGAACCAATGCTTGCGCACCTTGAGCTTGCTGTAACAGCCAAAAAAGCTATGGTTATTGGTGTTACCGGCTTAACTGACGCGCAATATGCTAAGGTACAGCAGGCTAGCCAGCATATTCCGATTGTTTGGGCACCTAATATGAGTGTTGGTGTGAACTTGTTGCTGCATTTGGTGCAAACAGCCGCCAAGGTAATGGGACAAACCGCTGATATTGAGGTTATAGAAGCGCACCATCGCTTCAAGAAAGATTCGCCATCAGGCACCGCAATGGCCATTGGCACGAGCATTGCCAAAGCGCTTGATCGCAATCTAGCTGACGTTGCAGTTTATGGTCGTGAAGGGTTTACTGGAGAACGTGAGCAGCAAACAATAGGCTTTGCTACCGTACGTGGCGGCGATATTATTGGTGACCATACTGCCTTATTCGCAGATTTAGGCGAAAGACTGGAAATTACACACAAAGCTTCAAGCCGAAACACCTTTGCGCAAGGCGCACTGCGTGCTGCTCAGTGGTTACAAAATAAACCGGCAGGACTTTATACTATGCAACAAGTGTTAGGTTTGGCTGATTTAAGCTAGTCTTTTGCCTTATTAAGGATGAAATTACGCTTAACTTGCCATTTGTGATAAATATCAAAAAAAGCATAGCTAATTCTGTGCTTATCGCCTAAAATAGTCAGGTTTGCCTAAGGCAAATCCGGGTATCACATTTTGGGTCAAAACGGGTTGTAAAACAGTGTCAGTTTTCGCCCGTTTTTTGCTGTTTGGAGGTTATCTTGACTAAGTCCGCCCTGCTCGTACTGGAAGACGGCACCGTATTTCGCGGTACAGCCATTGGCGCTGAAGGAGTTTCTGTTGGTGAAGTGGTGTTTAACACTTCGATGACCGGGTATCAGGAAATATTAACTGATCCCTCATATGCAGAACAGATTGTAACGCTTACTTATCCACACATCGGCAATACCGGTACCAACACTGAAGACGAAGAATCCGGACAAATCTGGGCCCGAGGCCTGATTATCCGCGACTTACCACTTCTTGCCAGTAATTTCCGTAACCAACTCTCACTTAGTCAGTATTTAGCACAACACAACATACTCGGCATTGCCGACATCGACACCCGTAACTTAACCCGTATTTTGCGTGAACAAGG
>Ga0100394_1005045_pt1 | contig 10742 bp, 9 predicted proteins | sample CryGeymeta201518_FD_81549 | JGI IMG/M metagenome (GOLD analysis project Ga0100394, IMG submission 81549) | Groundwater microbial communities from Crystal Geyser aquifers in Utah, USA - Crystal Geyser metaG 2015-18 | ecosystem: Environmental > Aquatic > Deep subsurface > Groundwater | place: USA... | reverse complement strand
TTAAGAGAAATTTTGATATTTACAGAACGTCTTCATCGCTCGTCCGTTAGTGACTGGCTATCCACAGAGAGTACGGCAACCTAAGAACATGCAGCGTTCACCGAGGCTTTTTTTTAACACTCAAATCCTTTGCCGTTTTATGTCGGATTGGTGTCCGTTTTTTAGATCCATCCTCTATGAACTAATTATTGAAACGCATGTGTTTGATGGCCAAATTGTTTCAAGGAGTCTTGATGAGATGATAATAATGATGTAGAAGAGAGTCTCCGAGTTTCTTTTGCGAATCTACTACCAGGTACCAGGTAGCTAGATTCAGCTTCATGTTCTCTTTGGTGTAGTATGCTTTACGTCAAACCAGTGACGGGTCCAACGGTGAATAACATGAATTTGTTGTGGTGGAACTGATATCTCATTATTATACGTCTAAAGTCACATTGCCATGCAGAAGTATAGGCACGCTGTTTCATGTACAGTCCACTTCAGGATTTAAGAGGCTCCGCTCCGCGCCCCGCCGAGCTGGTGTGAGGAACTTCTTTGCACATTTCATGCGTCCGCTTCCTCTTGCACGCGTTTCGGGCTACTGCTTCTGCTTGTAGTCTCGATAATTGGCCAAGCGGAAGCTTCCTGCTAGCGCGTTTCGATTGTTGGTCGCCACATGTTGCTTGGCCATTAATGCCAAATCATCCTTGTCGAGAACTCCACTCTTGTCAGCATCGAGACGATCGAAGTGCTCATTCAGACTATCCAATAGAGACTTGTCTACTTGATTCATGGCGACCAACATGAACTGCAGGAATTCCGCGCGCGTTACCTGGCCATCACCGTTTTCATCCAGAATATCAATGTCTTCCTGTGTCAGAGGTTTGTTTTCAAGATGCCTCGTGTACCGTTTCTGTCGATAGCTAATGATAGCATTAGCCAAGCTTCCTAGCAAAAATCCCATGACACTAACGGCAATGGGAATAAAAACAATGGCCAAAGTTCTTCCCATTTCGGACTTTGGGGAAAAATCTCCATATCCGACCGTACTCGCAGTAATGATGGTGTAGTACACCGTCGTTATGAGATCCCAATCTTCACTTCGAGCAATGGCGTAAAGAGTTCCCGTGAAAAAGAACGAGAGTAGCACCCAGCGAAACATAACTGCAACGGGTACATGGCATTCGCATTCCTTTCGTCGTCGTTTCAGATCGCCTTCATCGTCACTGTCATCTGCAATGTCGTCAAACATGAACCGCCGTCTGCCTTCTTCAATGGTACTGTATGACACTGGATTCGATAGGTTGTTGTTTTTCTTTTTGACAGGTGGTGCCTTGCTGCTGCTGTTGTAATCATCAAAAAGTCCAACAACACGCGATTGTCGTTTCAGCTTTGCTTTCTTTTGAACTTTCTCGTATCCTTCCAATAGATTGCTTCCCAAGACACCTAATGCGATACCCAAGGCAGCAACACCACTGATAGCCCAAAAACAGGTAAACAATCGAGCATCTATTGTGTCGGGCTGTGTATTTGTTGTTTTGGGAGTGCCGTCATGTGCGTTTTAATGTTTTTTGTATTACGAGCAGGCAAGCAATACAGGGGTGAGAGGAGGTTGCGAGCAGGATACCACCGTAAACAAACAAACAAAACAAAACAAATGCTTCCATTGTGTGTGTGTTTTTTTTCTCCGTACCACAACATCACCATATCCAATCGTTGTAAAGGTAACCACGGCAAAATAGGTGGATGTTAACACGCTCCACTTTTTTTCCAAAAACAGACTGAAACAACAAATGCTAATGGAAATGTACACGATCATTGCGACCACACAGTGCATCAAAGTAAATTCAAGTTGATTGCGAATATCCTGTTGAGCTTGAGATATGCGCAATTGTCGCTCCTCTTGTGTTTCGTAAGCAAACCGTTCATCGTCGTCGTCGTCGTAGTTGTTGTTGTCATCATTGTTGTTGTTTTCATTTTTTATAGGTTGTGCAGGTGGTTGTTGCTGCCATTGTTGTTGTCTTCGGTTGTTGTATGGCTGTTGTTTGTGTCTGGCACTACCACTTCCAATGGTACCTGTCAGAGAGGTATTGGTAAAAACACTACCTGAATCCATCGAGACAAAGGAAGGCGATTCTAGTGACTGGAGAGGACTGGGATAGTTCGTAATGATGCGATTTGGGCTGCTCTTGTACGACGAGGTTTTGTTCCTGCTAGTATTGTTGTTGTTGTTGTTCACATTGATAACTCCACCAGATAATAACAATGGATCTTGTTCGGATGAGGTCATCGAACCTGATGGAGCAGCTGATAGCGCGTGATGGGGTTTGACAAAGGATTTCGTGATGAGCTTTTTCAGTTTGGATTGATGCTTGCTGCTAGATTTTGCAGAAGGTGGTACTGGTACTGGTGCTTGCGATTGCGATTGCGGTGGAGTTCTACTAGACCTTCCCGCTCTACTATCACCATCACCTCCGCGATTGCGGCGGTTTTTCCTGCTTTGTCGACTAGCGTTTCTAGTAGCAGTGTCCGATGTTTGGTCCGGTCCGTTCATAGCTCCCGGTGGTGGGGCGTAGTGCATGTTGAAAGGTGAAAGGTGAAAGAGAACAGGGCTCTTCAACACTTTAGTAGTGGTGATCGATCTGTCGTACGAGTAGTGGATTTACGGACGATGAACAGACAGTAAGAATCTGGAAAATTATTCAGTGTGCTGTTTGAAGAATTTTGATAATGAATAATTTTTTGTTTGTCAAGCTAGTAGTAATGGTCACCTCGTAGTACTGGTACAGTAAGTAGATCCTCGTAAATCTCTCATAACACATACATTAGTCTACTACTAGTAGTACTCTACTGTACATAGATACTACTACTCCTAACTGAGAAGAGGAAGATTTTAAGAATGGAACAGTACCTGGTACCTGGTAGTGTGTTTCTTGTTTTATCCATCAAAAGCCTTTTTTTGCCGGATCACAGTGCTTCGTTTGAGGTGGTTTTTGTTTGGTACCTGGTAGTACCATGTACAGGTGTGGCGACTGAAAAGATAAGATTCTCATTCACCCGGGCATCTATTGCAAGGCCCGTCTAAGATCTTTCGCTGTATTGCAAAAGATTTCAAGGAAGTTAATAATAAAAGATAGAGGATGAAGAACACAAATTGTTGACCTTCGCCTCTGCAAAAATCCGAGCCATACTAAGTAGCTAGCAAATAATCATATAGAGTAACACTCTAATTATTTAGAAACCACCAAGAAGATTAAGCTTTGCCGACAGATAAAAATGACAAGATTTTCGTCTATTCAGACCTTAGTCATCATGATTGGCTGGATGATGATGGCAATAACTAATACTCTTGATTGTCACGGTTGGATCCTTTCGACATCTTCCGCTACATACACAGCCAGTGCAAGGAGACTAAACCAGCAAGCTTTTCGCTTGGCGAGCGAAGCTGGTGCAGGCATGTCGGCATATGATGCTCATATGAGGGGTATAGTCCAACAGTCTACCTCCAATCCTGCGCCTCCACAATCATTACCATCACAGATGGCCGATCGTCCGGCTGCTCCGCTGGCCAAAGTTGTGCCGAGTCCGACAGGAAAAGTGGCTATTTATGAAGTTGACGCCAAAAGTAGAGCAGGACCTGTCGGTACAAACCAGGCTGCGGAATATGTCGATCTCAATGCATCACCCCAATACTTTATGGAACGTCAACAAAGGGAGTATGAAATTTCGGAAACACGTTGGGTCCGCGTCAGAAAGAATCAGAATCAGTAAAAAAGAAGATGGGTGGAGTGGATTGGAATGGCATGTTTTCTCATATTTTACACAGAGAGACCCTTGAATTTTTTGATAAATAAGTGTTGGCCTTAAGAGTTTTTGCAACAGCATACTTTAACTCACCTCGAATTTCTGTAATTTTGGAGTATTCAGGTTAGTCCAAAATATAAATATTAAAATGTAAGACAAGATTGTTGCTCAACCAATAATCATGCTGAAATCCTTCATGAATCCAAATGTACCCCGCCAAAATACTTCGGAAGTTACAGTATGCAAAATCCTTCTCTGATCGGTTTCGTCTTCTTAATTAGCGCAACAGTAGCGAAGCGGTGACTGTTACGCCACCATTTTGACCTTCGCTTTGTCGCATACAATACGATAGCTACCCACGGCTTGCTAATAGGTAGTCCATTGTACAACCTTGACGTTGTCGCTACTATTAGTAATTAGTAGTCGTATTGCAAGACGAGTTTCCATACAACTCTGTTATGACGACGCACACTTTCGCAAAATTCAAAAGATCCACGCGGCAAAAAAGATTTTCGACTTTTGCTCGTACATCCACAAAACACAACCCTCTACACTCCAACATCTACTAAACAACCAACAACCCACAACTGAAAGTACAGTACCACGAGCACTACATGAAGCACCGAAGGACCATAATTTCCAGCTTATTCCTCGGGGTAATCTGCAACAGTTTGACGGCCGCATCCAAGCCTCCAGGTCCCAGCAATGGCATGTTATTACGAGTGCGAAAACCCGATGGGACCATGGAACGCTTGCTCGTGCCTCCGGGAGCTGAAGATAGGATGTCATTGCAATCAGCTTTATCTGAATTAATAGCTGACCAAAACGAGGACGATCTCACTATAAAGATTGGATCGTCGTTGGTACAAGATAATTCCCAGACGCTGACAAAGCTGGGTTTGAAACGAGGATCCTTAATCACCTTGGCCAAAAAGAACTCCCCTCTACTCTCCGAGGAGGAGAAAGAAAGCTATTTTTCATCTGCCAAACAAAAACCATCAGATCGCTGGGAGCCCTATCCCGAATTGGCCAAAGATTACGGCTCGGCCGTCCTCAAAACCAAAACACGTCGATCATCGCAAAATGGTATGTCGTACGGAGATCTCGCCAATCTACAATCCTCCATGCACATTGTGGAACCGCAACCAGAAGGGCCCATTCAACGTGTCTATATGTGTGCCGACTCGGCACAGCGCTTTCAAGCCAATTGTTACAAAAAGGCGCGACAAGAATTCGAATGCCGCGTAGGACTATTGCTGGGAACTGTGCAACGAGAACGCACCGACTTGAAACCGAAAGCCCGTACCTCGCTTTCCAGTCAAACCGAAAGTAGTCAGTATTGCGACGTTGTCAAGGTACATGCTCTATGGGAACCACCCGCACAGCATGCTACTTCTAAAATGTACGATGCCAACTCGTTGGAAGATCTCAAAGGAACCGATCCAGACTTCCAACGAGTCTTGCGGGTCGCTGGTCTGTTGGGTCTTAGGCCAGTGGGATGGATCTTTTCGTACAATGATGATCGCCACAAGCAGCAAGATTCGTTGCCCGTCTATGCTCCTGATGCAAGTACCGGATCTCGATTGCAAATAGCCAACATGCAATCGCCCGAGTTGGGACGCATTGATGGATCACGGTTCGTAACGTTGTCCATGGATGCCACATCCGGTGCGACCGAGGCGTTTCAATTAAGCGATGTTTGTGTCCAAATGGTTTCCGAAGATTTGTGGGACGTATCGGACCCTGCGCCATCCAATAAGAAGAAGGGATCGCGGTTTGTAACAACCAAGCACGCTGTTTTGGTAGATGGAAAGGAAACCAAAGAGTTAGACTCGGTTTTGTGTCTCATCAACACGGCCATGTTGAGTCACAAGGGATCTTACGCTGGACCTGCAACAAATTCGATTAAAAAAAGTGGAGGTATTACCAATAAGGTCAAGAAAGCGTTGTTGACGTCGCTGGACCAAAATGACGATGCCAAGCTGTTCGCAACCCTATCTGATTTCAATCTACTTCTGACATTGGAGAAGATGCTTCCGGGCACTGACATGGAACAGCTGTGCAGCTTGGTGCGAAAGTGGGCGCGTGGACAGAAACGAGGGACTGAACTAGACGATAAGCTGAAGCTACTTTTACAAAGTATGTTGGACCATTAAAAGCTTCTTTGTAGCCAATGTTGCGTTCTTTACTCCAAAATAAATTGACTAGTATGTGCAACGTAAGCTTGTTTTTCAATATATGTGGCAACACGTTTAACTAGCACTCGGCAGAGTGACCTTGTCTACTAGCTAGCTAGCGACAACTGGAGATTATAGGAAACAATGATCTGAACGCACATATTTTCCGTTGCCTTGGAAATTTTCCAATCCACCGAGATACCGAAGGCGCTGGAAGTAGCCCTAGGTATGCATGTTAATATTGCAGATACTAAGTAGCTCTGAGTAGTAGCTTCAAACGAGCTCAGAAGTAATTAAAATTGGCAAGGCGGATCTTCTCGGTACTCTAAATCTCCTGGCTAGTGGTGCCTAGAAGGCTTAAAACTCCTGTTTCAGCCCAGGAAAGAAGTCGAACAATTGCGCACAGCAAAATCATGTGCAGAGTATAGTACTTCTTATGGGAATGTGAAGGCTTCCATGAATAACGTCACCACATACTAGTAGAAGGTCAGTGACATGTGCCGAGGAAAAACATTGAAAAGCTTTCGCATGAAATACTGTACGCTCTACTATTAGCAGCAGTAGTAATATTAGCTTAGTAGTAAGAAGTGTGATAAGAGTGCATGTACATGCTCACGTCGCGGAATCGAAATCCTCGAGGGAGTTGGTAGTTTTACCACTCAGCAGATCCTATCCTCTTCGGAGGGTGTAGTCCAGTTGTGATCAACTATGTCACCCTTTGGGGAGCCAATGGTTGCCTTCGGGTAGCCTTGGCGCCCTGCGGGCACCATGGTTGTGATCCCCGTAAATTACATATTCTCCTTTTTTTTGGTAGTTTTGCCACTGACCAAATTTGACCAAAGTAGAACAAAGTAGTTTTAACACGTCAAAAAATTAAATAATTTACTAACAGGTACCAGGTAGGTACAGGTCTGATAAACTACTACTACTAACAGTACTACCGGCACTACTGCTGTAGACTACTTGTTCGTGCCGACAGTGAGTCTTGTGTTGTGAAACGTTCTTTTGTCTTTAGAAATCTGTTGGTCTGGTCGGTCCCTTCCGGAAAACTTTTTTAAGGAAGAGTCAGTCAATGATGAAGAGGTGCTTTTACAAAAAACATTATTAATAATATTATCGTCACACCTTCTGAGATAGTCAGTACTACTTGTCAGATCCATATCCCGCTATCCTACTCAAGTAAGCAACAGCAGCAGGGCTCGAGAAGAGAGCACACTTTCACAGACAACCATTTCGCCAACTATGGCGAATAAAATGGCTCCCAACCAGTACCAACAATACCGAGACTATGACATTGAAAATGGACAGTATTCTGTCGCCGCTGATAACAACAAGCACATCAAGCAATGCCCGCCGTCGGCACGGCAGCATCCCAAAAATGCCAATTTGCAAGCATCCTCTGATGTAACCGAAAGAAGTACGGAGGACGAAAACAGCCACACACACGTTCAATTTAAACGCAATAGCAACAGAAAAAGCAGTAACGCTAAAAACAACCACAAACCATTCAAGAAATCGTTTCGTTGGTTGTTCCGCAGACAACAACAACGACCAAATTGCAACAAAGGAGCATGATGCCCTGTTGTCACGTCATCAGCAACGGCAAGGAGGTCCATCTTCGAATGGCACTTTTGATTGCGATTCGTTGTCGTCTCATCCGCGCAGTCAAGATCGATTGGCGCACAAATGGGGTACCATCAAACAACAGATGAACGTTGAACAGTGGATGGCAACCCTCGACAATGCTCGTGTTCTGGCGTTTGGTGGCTACGAAAAAGATGATGGTATAAGTCGCGATGAAGCGCTGCGTGAAGCCCAGGAGAAGACTCGGTCCCTGACGCAGTTGAGCATTTGGCACTGTCTGGCAGCTATTTTGATTTATGTGTCCATCAGTGCCGGCGTTTACAGTCACTGGTTAGAAAATTGGACCATTATTGATTCGGTCTACTTTGCCGTCGTGACCTTTACAACTATTGGTTACGGGGATGTTGTGGTACGTGTAGTTGCTTGTACATGTACGACAGGTTAAGGAATGCGTATTTTTGATACTTTGAACTGACCTTATACATTTTCCAACTTTTTCTCTTTTCGTCGTTCGCTGTTTCCAGCCCGATACTCGCATGGCCCGACTCTTCACTTGTGGTTGGGCATTGAGCGGCGTGGCCTGTCTCGGTATTGCCCTCGGTGTTTTGGGCAATCATTTGATTGAAGTTTCCGAAGACCAAAAACGCAAGGCCAAGGGTCGTCAAAAGGCAGAAGTCATGGGCATGTTTACGGTCGACGACTGCACCAGTAACAACTATGCTGTACAACGCCGTAACAATGGTGTCCGCAACGATATGAACAGCAACCAAAGCAAGTACAGCGATGACGGCACCACATCCCAATGGAGTGATTTGGGATACCATGGAGTGGAAGATGCGACTACAGTGTTTGCAGACACTGATAACGACGAAGATACAAGTTGGTGTAGAGAGATATTGTGTTCCAGCAAGGTTCACAGGTGTTTTCTTCTTGTGGCATTTCTGACCGTTACCTTGTACTTTATTATGAAGGAAGAAAACTGGAACGGCTGGACTACTTTTTATTACGGATTGATTACAGCAAGTACGGTTGGTTATGGCGATATCTCTCCTCAAACCGAAACTGGACGTCTCTTGGCTATTCTTTACATTCCCATTGCTGTGGGTTTGATGGGTACCTTTTTAGATATCGTTGCCTCTTCCATCGTAGCTTACCAACAAGGAAGTGTTACTGACTACTGGAAGGATAAGGAACTTACCCTGAAAGATTTACGTGTGATGGACGAAGACGGCGACGGAATTGTGAGCAAGCTCGAATTCATTGAGTTTATGCTGGTGGCTACCGATCAAGTGGACCAGGAAACTCTTGACAGTATGAAGGAGCAATTCGATAGGTTGGACAAGGACAGGAGCGGAACTTTAGATAAGGCTGACTTGATTAAACTGGCTCAGGCCAAACTGAACGCGGAACGAAATATCCAGTAAAGGAATTTTTAGAAACAATGCAATAGCATCTACATACGCATGTCAAGAATACTACAAATATAAATCCAGTCAAATGTTATTTTATATTTTCATGCTTGCCATCATCTCCCAAGGTGGCACCATCTGCGTATTAGTGTTATTGAGCAGTTACTCCCGTACTACCTAGACTAGTACAGTATTTCGGTAACCAGTTCCGAGGGTCACGTCCAGCCTAGCCTGGCTTACTTGCAGACTTTCTAAAAGCGACCTAGACTGAGAGTGGATTAGGCGCAGGAGTCTCGCTTGGTCATTCCGAGCCACTAGTCTACTGTTTGAGTAGCTGCCACAGTACATTACCAGGTAGGTAGTCTAGCTAGTAGCAGCTGATGAGCTACCTACCAGGTAGCTCTGGTTTCATCTATTATTATTGGAGGAGAAACCCAGAACACATGAATGACATCATCGAAGCCTTCAAGCGTTGACGATACTATTGCTTTGAATACCGCCAAGATTCAATGAAGAGTCAAATGTGTTTCAAAGTCATTATGCTCAGAGGTTTCCCATATCCCATATTCACATCATTTATCATGAAAATCTCCTCTCGTTAACTTTGAGGCACTGCCTTTGCTTTCCTTTCTTCTTATTACACTATCTCTTCATTGTCAACAATAGACCAGCCTACAAATAGCGGACATTGCATTCCTCAACAAATTGCAACTCAATATTTCATCCCTGAGTTCATCATTATTATTTATTCGTCAACTCTAATTTCACAAAGTCATGATGAATCCGAGCCCCCAAAAAGATCCGAATATCTATATGTACTCGAGCTACGAAGAATTCACAAACTCGACTTCGCCTCTGGTTGCTCTTCCTGCAATCATGCGAAGTCAAAGTTCAGCTGCCTGTAGTGATTTTTCTGATACGTCCACCGGCACTATGATAACCAAGGCCGTTACAACTGCAGTGTCTCTCGGACTTCGACAGCACCGATTCAACCAACCTCAGACGTCTCATCCCGACGAAAACTACCAAGGAGAATCTTGCAACAATGTGGGATCCAAACCAAACAAACATTTCTCCTTCCAATATCCCAATAGCTTCGAACCAACTCCTCAAAAGGAAGTGACGACATCATGGGAGGATTTCTCGTACGTGAATGGAATGAAAACACCAGTGAATGCTGAGCAAAATCATGACGAAGACGATGACTGGTCGATCAATGGTGGCTTTCGCAGTCATATCACACGTCAACAGAATCGGGGTAGTAGCAACAACAACTATAGTCACCCCTGTTCGAGCAGCTCTCCTCGCTATAGCAGCACCGAAAAGTTTCTTCCTGCATCGTTGCAGCTCCAGTCCAGCGAAGGGAGTCAAGAAATTTTGGAAGGTCTCAAATCGCGAACGACAAACTATCGTAACAGCTGTATAGAATTTGAGAGCAGCAGTACTAGCTCAGGTGATGCCGGTCTTCGTCCTAAACGCAAGCAGAATGTGCCGTACCTCCAGTCATCCGGACAGTCCACTCCCGATACACCTGATGATGACAGCATCTATACGTCCGTCAAGCCCAACAGTATTGCGTGTAATAAGGTTTCCTCCTTCATGGCAGATCAGGATGGCGAGCTCCCTGCTGCAAGTAGCTCGAAACGATCTTTGACGCAAGCTTTTTTGATCATACCATCCAATCGGATTATTGGCGGTAGCAATGCTGGTTCCTTTGCATCCTCGAGTTTATCGTCATCTATTGGCAGTCATTCTCCAACGACCGCTTTTAATAAAGAAAGTAGAAATA
>Ga0100394_1005033_pt1 | contig 10750 bp, 5 predicted proteins | sample CryGeymeta201518_FD_81549 | JGI IMG/M metagenome (GOLD analysis project Ga0100394, IMG submission 81549) | Groundwater microbial communities from Crystal Geyser aquifers in Utah, USA - Crystal Geyser metaG 2015-18 | ecosystem: Environmental > Aquatic > Deep subsurface > Groundwater | place: USA... | reverse complement strand
GGCCGACAGATTACCGCCGAGAAGTGTCTCAGCGCCAAAGTCATCTTCGATGGGGTCTTCTGGCTTTCCCTCGACTAACCGCACCGGTAGCTCCTTACCAAAACGGATCGTCACATTGGACTCACAAGCTAGGGCCTCCATTCAAAATATTGGCATGCAGTACCGCATGCGCCAGAATAGCGACCCCGATATGGCAAAAGGCCCCGGTGAACTTGAGCCGTTTCAAGGGTGGAGCCTGGCCAACCAGCAGTCACAGCAGCAACCACTGCAAGGAAGTGAATATCAGGCGAATCTGAATCTTGCTAATTTTATGCAGCAGCAGCAGCAACAGCGACAGCTAATTTCTAACCAGAACGAGCCGCTTCAATTCCAGCGTCAAATGTACCAGCAACAGAATCAATTGTTTTCGCAACAACAGATGATGCAGCAAAACAGCTTCTTTTTCAACCAAGACCAGCAAGTCCCTAACAACAGCTTCGCTGCCTCACAGCAATCTTCTTTATTGGCCATGCAGCAGCAGCACATGCAACAGCAACAGTTTAATGCCAACAAGGTGGCCAACAGCATGGCCAATCTTTCGGGTCTCTCTGAAAACAATTCTTTCATGATGAATGCTGGAAACACCAGAAGTTCCCAGACCTTCCTTCCGAACAATAACATGAGCTCTATGGGTACTTTCCCAGTCAACAGTCAGCACTTTAACAGCAACAACAACAGCATGATGCCTATTGTTTACGATAATGACACGTCTGCGAGCACAATGCCGATGGAAGAATCTGCTTCGTCGTATGAAGATTCCTACAGTAGCCATGCCTTCCATAATAGCCATAACAGCAACAACCTAGGTTGAGCTGTCGCCGAATGACTTTGATCGGGGAACGACGTGACAGGAATCAAGTTTTAATAGTCCATGCCCACGAGATCTTTGCAGCGGCGTAAAATCTGGCGTGATGGACGCGCGACAATTATTTTATGTCTTTATTAGTTAATCAATCCTTTCATAATTCTTTGTGCCAACAAATACCGGTTTGAAAAATAGAGTACCGTAACTTACACGGCTCTCACGTTTCTTGTCGCAGTAGAAAAATGACACAAACAAGCGCATCTGTACAAGGGCGATTTGGAAACACGTACTAGAATAGAGTTCATAAACTGCTTTTCTTGTTTCTTGTTATCAAACATTACTTGTTGTTGTTTCGAGACCAAAAGCGAACAACAATGGATGCAATGCGAGCTGATGAGAGGTGGTACTGCTGCTAACTGTGCTTTTAAAAACAACGACATCGAAGCTGGCGGATCGAGTGATGATTTTCCGCGCGGTTACTGTTTTTGGTTTTTGTCGATTTCCCATTATTTGTACCTGGTAGAATACAGCAATTATTCTCGATGGTTTGTTGAAGGTTGAGGGAAAACGCGCACCATATAGCTAGCCATGCCGCTTACATCCATTCTACAGGAGTGTAGCAGAGAGTCTCGGGCCATTTTTCTCAGAAATAACTTACTAGTATGACAACAGCACAAACAATGCAGAGAGGTATGGGACGAAATCTTTTGAGCCTATTCGGACTACCGACGCATGGGATTTAAAAATCGTTCAGTTTGTTCATGTTTTGAAATCGTCATGATGTACCAGTACTAGCTACAAGGTACTACTAGTACGCATTACCGTACCTGGGAGTGGTAGACTAGTCTACTGTTATGATGTGCGGATGTCAATAGATACAGATCCACCGTGATCCCAAACCTATCGCATACTACCTAGTAACAGAAGTTGTGAGCCTCTTGAAATACACTGTAGAAAATCGGTTAATGGCCGCTTCTTGCTTGGTACCAGGGTACCCTGGTACGTGGTACTACCAGGTACAGTACCAGATAGTACAGAATCCTTAGTAGTAGTACTACGTAGTAGTAGTACCTGGTATGGACAAGCATGTTCACCACCAGCAGTCATAAATCGTACTTACTACTGGTACATACCAGGTACGAAACTGAAACTAGTACAGGCCGTTCTACGCAACCGGCAAGCGAACCGGGTCCCACTTGACCTTGAAGTGTGTATTAGGCTCTCACCAATCCACCGAATTTGATCCGATCACGAACCAAATAAAATAATTTTATTATCACAAATCACAAAAAGAAACTCAAAATATTAACCGGGAGAAATGCCATCTTTCCAGATCGCAAAGCAAGTATCGGCAGCCTATAATATGTACGTGAATCCTCATGGGATGAAGTGCCTCGACCCCTCCTTCCAAATCGGACCGTACGACGTCTTGTGTGCACGTGGCAAAGCCGCGTACGATGCAGAAGGCAACCGACGCTTTCGACAGCTGGTTCAGCAACACCAGCAGGCATACAGCGAATGTAGCAACAAGCAAGAAAAGTCAAAAATAGTTTCGCACATCGTTAACACGGTCCGACAGGCCAGCCCGAACGGCGGATTCGTCAAGAAAATCAATGGTACGTACTACGAAGTCGGTGATCGCCATGCGAAGGAAAAGATCGGGCAAACATTCCGAGACTTACTGCACACCAAGTACGCTAGCAGTACAAAGGCGAAAGCCCGAGCTCGAGTACAGGTTCGCTGCCAAAGTCCACAGCCATCAAAGAAAATCAAAACCGACAAACCTCCCGTTTATAGTGTTGCAAGCAGTAGTCGTGCTGCTCTTCCTCCTGGCCGGCGTTACATAGAAGATTCCGGTGATCTTCGTTCTTCATTTTCAGTAGTCTCCGACGCCTCTGAGGACGGTATTGATCAGCGCCCTCGCCAGGTTCGAAGCAACGAAGTATCGATGCTTCCTCCATTGAAGGACGTTCACGTGCGAGTCCCTCGCACACGCCGCAGTACAACAAGTACTAGCTATAACCCATTTATTATGGATATTTTGCGAAGCAGCATCGAGACGTTTGATGGCAAACAGCAGCAAGCTGTGATGGACGAAAATAACCAAAATTTTGGTATCCATCAGCCACAACTAGTGTCCGTGGGCTTTCGTTCTCCTGGTGCTATTATGGCAGATCTTGAACCATTGTCCTTGACAAAAGACGATTCTGCAGTGGATAAGGTAGACTTTCACGATTCCAATAGCACCATAGAGACAGAGGCAATGAGCGAATACTCTCAGTTCGACTGGAGTCTTCCAAGAGATATATAATTTATGGGGAGTGCAGTTCCTAAGAATGAAATACAGGGAGGACTAGCTAGGATTGAGTGTGCAGTATGTTTGGACGATGTTCCCTTCAATAACTGCTTTCATAAAGTAATGCTGCAAATTTCTAATTTATGGTCAATTGTAATGCCATGTGCTACATTCGATAGTTACATTAGATATGCATAGCTGACGAGAGAAAGCCAATGAGCCTGGGCCTTTGTTGACTTCTACTCTCAGTACAGTAGATTACAAAAACGTTGTTGTATCCGTGCCTTTGTAAATAAAACCAGCGTGCTGGTGTGACTGGTCCAAATGGAGGACATAGCAACTCATCAAAACCAATTAAACGACAGACGTTTTGATGGATAGTCTTCTTTTGTGACTTTCAACTCTAGTACAATAAACATTATTTAACTTGACGGGTCGATCCTCGATTGGACGACAACCAAATGCGATGAGTGTACCGAAGGTGCCTTGTTGTAAATTTCTGCTCAATAGTGAAGCTAAAGTGTTACATTTCTTAATTGGAATGAGATCTTGGTCCTATTGAGAGATATCTCTCAGCGCTTCCGTCGCTTTGAGCAAGAGTAGACGCAGCTGAAAGAAGCAGTGATCAAGCGCGTACAGGAACGCGTCACCAATGATGAGATGAGTCGAGCAACAGAACCAGGGCAGTCATCTGTCGAGCCCTATACTAACTTGTCTGGTCGCGCCAAGCCTTATTTGAGCTATCTCTGCTTCGGTGGAAACGGTGACCCGAACATGGTTCTCTTCAGACAAACGCGGATTTCAATCTAGCTACTAATCGAGGACGTACTGTAGTTTGGAATAATGAATAGAGATCCGGGTGGATGGATAGAGTCCAGCCCCAACATGGTAGGAGTTTCATCGGCAGTTCAAAATAAGAGCTACGTCGACCTTTCCCAGCCAAAGTAAGATACAACTGTACGAACAGACTCTAGTAGAGTCGACTGGTCTCCTCCTAATAACAATAAATACTAAAAAAGTACTACTGCAGTCAACTAGTAGCTAGTAGTAGCTAGTACTAGCTACTGGTACTATCTACTAAATAGAGTCTAAATAACAAAAGACACCGTACTCACCCCAAATAAAAATATGTTAATCTTTTTCGATTGGTAGAGCTCAAGCTTTCTGTTTCTATCGTTTGATGATAGAACCAAATACCAAATACCAAATATGAAGTATATCCACACCACAATGGATTTTCGCAACTCGCTGTCGGCCTTGCTATCCTCGGCATCCATTCAGTATTTGCATTCCATACTGTCACGACCATTCCACTTCGCAAGCAGAGTATTCATCCTGGACGTTCCAAAAATTATGTTTACGTACCAATATCGCCAACGGAAACGTATTCAGACATCAAGAAGTCCTAACGTACGACGACAAGACTGCACTCTAGTCTGGGTGTTACAACAGCACTGACGGCACTCGACTCTCTCTGGCAGAATTCCCCCTATGCAACTGCTGCTTTCATTTGTGGCTTAAAGGCGTCAGCAGCGGATATGATCGCGCAGAAACGAGATTTGCGAAAGCGAAATGAAAAAGAGCAAACAGCTATGCAAATGAGTGCTGCTGCGGCAAATAATACAGCAACAGATGGTGCGGCAGCGGCAGCGGCGGCAGCAGGAGAAAGTGTCATTTATAACCCTGATATTTCTGGATCGGCTGTAATTCCATTTCCACCACCAGCACAAAAGAAGATGGAATGGAAACGCAATGCTGCCTTTATTGTATACGGTTCGCTCTACCAGGGTGTGACACAAGAGTTTGTCTACAATCACCTTTATCCTGTATGGTTCGGAACGGCAACCTCCATTCCCGTGGTTATCAGCAAGGTCTTGTTTGATTTGTTGGTTCAAACTACTGTAGTGACCCTACCCGTTGCCTATCTGACAAAATCGATTATATACCGCTACTCCTTTCGAGAGGCAATCCGACGATATGTGGACGACATCAAGAATCACGGACTCTTGAAAAAGTACTTTTTGCTATGGGGTCTTTTAATACTATTATTACCAGATAGAATAATGATAATATTATTATGTCGTAATAAAAATCATACGAGTAGACCTACAAAACAAGAAAGCTAGACCTGCCATAGCTTAGTAGTAAGTTGATTTTGGAATTTGGCACGGTTGACTGTCGGACTTTTCTAAAAATGACGTCTGCAGCTCGTTATTCATCCACCAGTGATTCATTCACATCCCTTGACAACACCAACAACGAACCTCCAACTTCCACATTCTTGTAAAGCACTAAAATTCAAAGATTCAGATGATATCCATGTCTTTGCCGCTACTTTGCCCTTGCTTCGATTACTCTGAGAACGACAGATAAAACTTGCGAGTATACCTTCCGACTCAGTACGTACCAGTTACCAGTGGACACTCCAGACTCCAGCACCATTAGCTGGCTTTCACATTTCACATCCGTTTATCAAGGCTTCCTCCTTTTGTCGGAGTTCGAGTTTCACTGCAGACTACAGCTCCTGATCGATCACTGCTTGGAAAGAAAGGATACGGATAGCTAGCATCGTATATCGTTATCTACATTTCCTATTAAGGATTCAGCAAAGTTTCATACAGTATTCCGCAATGCACAGAGAAATTCAGGAACGACGGAAAAGGAAACGTCAAAGAAATCATCATCATGGAGTACCAATCGCAACTACTAGACCAAACAAAATAAGAATCGGATTCTTGCTCCATGTCTTGCTTTCGCTTTCATTTTCACTACCGGAAAGCATCGTAGCGTTTGCATTTTCCTTCAACCAGAAGAGCTTCAGCTACTGCGGTGCTCTCAAGATACGACCAGGGCATGACAGAGGCACTTGCCTACAGTCCGCGAGCGGCGATGACAGTACTCCCGCAAGCAACAACAACAAGAAAAACAAGGACAACAATGAACTCAAAGATGTAGATCCCAAGAAGCAAGCGATATCGGCGTTATCCCAGCCCGTCTCCAAATCTGACGAAGCGTTAAATAATGACAGCCCAAGCGATGAATCTTCGTCGACCAATAATTTTAAAAACGAGGCCAGCCTGCTTCCACCGCCTATTATGAAGCCACAAAGATTCTCGAATCGTCCCAGCAAAAAAACAGCTAAAACAACAATGCACTCCAACAAGAAACATCTTCACAAGAAAAAGGACCAAGCAGTAATACCTCACGCACGGCCACGAAATGACAGACCTGGTGCTGGAAATGCGGCATCCACTACGACGAGAGATCGATATGTTAGTATGTTACCACCACCCCTTCAAGATCCGAATAAATATGGTAATGAAAACGATGAGAATAATGACGACAGCAGCCGCTTTTCTTCCAGTGATCAAGCTGTTCTGTCGTCGTGGGAACAATTCCTGGGTGCCAAGAGACGACCAGAGTCGGAAGGTACACACAGCTCGTCATCTTTGCCGAGTCCGATGCAATCAAACACTGGCAGCGATAACAGGAACGAAGACGATGATGATCTTCTCTCTGAACAATCGCCCAGCATGGCAAAATTGCCTTCCATTCATGATTTGTTCCCGCCTGATTTATCCACCAGTAGAAGGAACAATAGCAAAAAACGTGAAGAATCCGACAGTACTGCGAAATCGGATGGGACGAAAAAATCCAACAGCCGTTCGCAGCGCGGCCAACAACAACGCCAGCGTGATCGCGGGTCGAAAAAATCTAATTTTGTGGACTCAACAACGCTATTTGAAAACTTGTCGTCCTCTTCCAGTCAACACGGAAAGCAGCCGTCTTCCGAGGCCCGGAACGCTGAGAGTGAATCTCAAATAAATGAAACAAATGTTCTTCAGCAGTCACAGCAATCGCCGCTAGAGGGAGTTCTTCCGGTGAGTGACTTGTTTTATCGATCGGCACAGTCCATTGATCTAGGAGGAGATGACGAGGAGCTACCATTTTCGGCAGAACAGTCCGACCAACTGGCAGTGGACAACAACAAAGTCAAAATTCGCAGAAATCAGGCATCGGTTACTCCGTCCGAGAAGAAGATTACCGCAAAGTCTTCCAGCAGCAGCAAGATCCCAGGCAGTACAGCTTCAGAAAAGAAGGAGAAAACACCAAATGGTCGACGAAGGATGGTCCGTCGGGGCATGGAGATGCTAGTAGGAGGAGTTCCTATTAATGCAGACCCACCCCAGCGCAATATTGAAATGTGGTACGATACCAGGCAGCCTTGGTATGCCGCCATTTCTGTCAACACGAAAGATTTTGGACCGTTCTTTCATTCCGATAGCCAGCACCTGCTCACTCGCACCGAGCTTGGCTTATTTTGCGAATTTTTTGTTCACTACACTATGAAATGGGGTGTTTGCCCACGAGAATTGCGTTCCATTGCTCAGCAGTATCTAGAAGAGGATCATGCAGCTGTCGAACAAAACGATGTTCCGATGGACGCTCTTTTATCGAATGCTAGTCCGATGAAATCATCCACTCGAGAGTCGGTTGGAGAAGGCAAATTGACTCTCAGTCCAGATTATGACGATCCCAACCTTCTAGATATGGAAGCACGCATGGAAGAGGTCGCTACGTCTGGCATTTTCGATCTGGACGCTTTCAAAGCTGAACTATTGGATGCTGCTGCAGACGGAAAGTCAATGAAATCTGCCCACCAGAGTGCCATTCTTGGAGTAGAAGCAGGCCCGGAAATTTTCAAAGGTTTCGGAAAGCCTGCCAGATCTAAGTCAAGAGGAAACAAAAAGTCAAAGGGAACCGACAGAGCAGCTGAAGTTCTTATCTCGCATTTAGTTCTCCACTTCACTCTCGGAGTTACCCAAACAGAAGTTGAAGACGGCGAGAATGCCTGGAAAGATGTATTAAGGCGCGGAATTATGTCTTGTGTGAACAAAGAGCTACAACATTCTTCTATCATTGCGAAAAACGACGCTAACAAAATTGAGCTGCGTATCCAAGAGGTGGCTGTAGCTATTAAGGAGCTGAAGGAAACAGACGATGGTCTCACCTCAATTACATCAGAGGCTACAATATTTTGCGAGCCTCAAAATTACAAGGGTGGTGACGCAGAAAAGCATCTTCTTCGAATAACGAATGCACTGGAACGTGCAGTTGACGATGGCGACCTTCGGGTGGCGTTGGCAGCCGCAGCGCGGAACGAAGAACGATGGTCGCCTGAACTTCGCGAGCGAATCTATGAGGAATTTTTGTTCGAAGAGGAAGCTGAAGACAACGTCTTGCTGGAAAATGAAAGTGGCGAGGAAGAACGAATCGCGAGTACTGCTGGCAGTACCGTACCTGAGCGAAGTGCTGAATCAATGTTTGGAAGCAGCAGCGGTATAACATGGGATTATTTCCAAGGAAACGCGGCGAATGCTCCATTTCAAGGAAAACTAGGCCCTCGGCTGCTAGAAGCGATGGAAGCGCGAGCGAACGAAAATCCTCCTAAAGTGATAGCTGTCGGCGATGTTCACGGCTGCGTCGATGAATTACAAGATCTACTGAAAGAATGCGAGTACTACCCTGGGGATCTTATCGTCTTCTTGGGAGACCTTGTGAGCAAAGGTCCAGACAGTATTTCAGTTGTACAAATGTCTCGCGAGATTGGAGCTATGGGCATACGGGGGAATCACGATTTTGAGGTCATTCGTTGGCACCAAGCCATTAAATCAGGTGAGTGCGTTGTTTGTTTTCACTTTTTGCTCATGATTTTGCGTATGTATTTCCGATGTAACGTATCCATTCTTCTAAGCGTTTGCTCATTTGTTTCACATATCTCGCAAGGCGTTGATCCTCCGGTCGTTGGGTCTGAGCATTACTATGTTGCGTCCTGTTTGTCGAAAGCTGACATTCAATGGCTTTATAGTCTACCTTGGTATATTGCATCCAAAGATTTAAGTGCTCTTTTTGTACACGCCGGCTTTGTTTCCGGCATTCGATTGCAAAAGCAGAATCCCCGCCTCATGATGAACATGCGAAGTATTTTACCTGATGGCACTGTGACTTCCAAATTTTTCAACAATTGGCCCTGGGCTCGATTATGGGATGGTCCCCAGACTGTTTACTTTGGACATGACGCCGACCGTGGCTTGCAGCAATACGAGCACGCGATTGGTTTGGATACGGGGTGCGTATACGGTGGGCGACTGACCGCTTGCATCCTTCCCGAGAAACGCCTCGTCAGCGTTAGCGCTCGTCGTGAGTACTTCAAATACCGACGAAAGCATTACGACTAGAGACAATATGGCAGAGTTTTATGGTAACTGTTGCTCTCTGCGGAACAAGAATCACTGTTGTTGAGCGGTTTTTTCAAAAGTGGACCGATTTCGACAAAAATGGCCGACTTTGTTCGAGATGGGCTCTCATCCTCATCGAATATCAGCTCCGGCTGCTATCGCCTTAGAATGTCAACTCCTACACAGGGACGCTAGACTAATGATCTCTTCTTTGACTAGCCAGCTATTCTAGGTAACTCCTGTACATGAACGCCAGACAACTATGCTGTTCTTCCACTCTAGTACTGTAGCCTGTAGCTAAGTAGGTGAATTCAAGCGAGGCGCACGATTGCCGTCTTGGAACATGATGACCAGTATGCCACTTCAATTTCCAACGCAACAGTCAGGAGAGAAAAGAGTTCCAATTTGAGAAACGTTTCAGAATTTCACTGACGCCAGTCAACTCTGGAGATTTGGAATTCTGTGAGAAAGAGAACCTTCCAAGCAAGCACTATTTAAAATCGTCAATATCTTATTATCAGAACTGTGAATCTTGTCAGCTGAGGAATAGATTTGAAACGAAATTTTAGGGATAAGATTCAAACACGTCTGATTCTAAGAATCTTTGATTGAAATTCGCTTCGACGAAGTGCTGTTGGAGATTTCATCCCGCTTGATGTTTTCTCCTTTTGTGCTGTTCCTACTACTAACAGGTAGCTAGTACAAGAGTTGAAAGAGCTGCTGGTGGAGGTTTGTCATAAAAAATTGTATTGGAATATCCAACAAAGCTTGCCTTCTACGTTAGATAACCTTTGATACCAATCCCATCAGATTCTATCTTCTATCCATCATCTCTTCAATTCACTACTTTGATTTTTGATTTGATTTCAGACTTCTTCTTCGACGACAGCTAATTCAGATCTGTCTAACGTATCAAAAAACTTCCGTTTTTTCCGTTCTTTTAAAACCGAACAAGCACAAGACGCGTCTTCAAGTTCGGAGCCTGATTTATTTCTATCTGCTTTTTTCCTTTATCAATCAATCATTCATTCAATCAATCAATCAATCAATCAACCCAACCTTATATCATTAAATAGCCACACAAAACCAATCACCCAATACTTTACACCTTAATCTCTCAAACGAATACCTCCTCCAATATGATGAAATCTGTCTTCCTCTCCGACTCCACAATGCTAGATAGTACTATAACCGGTAACAGTACCAGCCTGAACGAGAACGACAATGACTATATTATGGTCGACAACGACTGTGATTCCTTTGTCGATGGGGACGAGGACTACGATTACTGCGATGATATCGTGTCCGAAGTAGTTCAAATCGATCAACACTTGAACTTGATGGAGGAAATGATCCTTGAAGAAGCTAATG
>Ga0100394_1005013_pt1 | contig 10769 bp, 15 predicted proteins | sample CryGeymeta201518_FD_81549 | JGI IMG/M metagenome (GOLD analysis project Ga0100394, IMG submission 81549) | Groundwater microbial communities from Crystal Geyser aquifers in Utah, USA - Crystal Geyser metaG 2015-18 | ecosystem: Environmental > Aquatic > Deep subsurface > Groundwater | place: USA... | reverse complement strand
CTTATATCTTTTTAGAACCGCGAGAAGCCCGGCCAAATGGTCTTTTTCAGGATGGGTCAAAATTATTAAATCTAAAGAATTATCCCAAAAAGGCAACTCGCCATCAAGCTTCTCTAAAATGGCGGAGTTGGGCCCGCCGTCAATTAGAGTCTGATACTTTTCGGGCGTTTCAATAAAAATGGCGTCTCCTTGGCCCACATCAAAAAAATTAACCTCTAAAAACGCAGGGCGGCTTAAGTCATAAACCGCCAGCCAAGCCAGGAGGTTTAAAGCTAAAAGGGCGACCAAAACAGACCCCCCACCAATAATTCTGGTGGGGGGCTTTAAAGACTTCCGAAAATCTTTGAGATTCATTAGGCCTTGCCCATAATTCTGAACATCTTAGTTCCGCACTTGGGGCAAGTGCCAGTCATTGCCTTTCTTTTCACTCCACCTTTTCCCTTCATTGTAACTTCCTTAGCGCCCTGTATCTCCTGTTTTTTCTTACATTTTACACAATAACCTTCCATAGTATTTAAAAAAAATTAATTTTTCAGCCGACCTTTCCCCCCACCACTTTGCAATAATCTTTTACTCAGAAACCAAAATTATGGCTGATAAGATTTGAATTACGACAAAGTGGTGGGGGGTTTGTTTTTCACAGCTTAATTCAGCTTAAATTAAGCATAAGGTTAAGTCAAGCGTTTACTCTTTTATAAACAAACCGCAAAGACAATGCCCCTGCTTTTCAATTTCTTCCCGACTCCAAGCGCAAGGGCAGATTTTTGGCTTATCTTCTTCTAAATTGCCGGTGGCTCTTCGACAAGGACAATATCTTTGGCCGTATTTTTTCTCATTTTCTAAAAGCCCCTTAGCTAATCTCTCCACCACTTCCCTATCCGGATTCAACTTAAAGCCGTTTTTATCGGCGTATTCTTGGTAGCCCTTGATTACCTCCTCGATATTTCCCTCGCTTTCTCTTTTGTTTTTCATATCTTCTAACATTTTATTTAATAATTCTCTTATTGCTGGTTCCGGTCTCACTCCTACAAATCCGCTTACTGGTTTTCCTCCGTTAAAGAGAACAACTATTGGAATCCTGTCTATTCCCAGTTTTTGAGCAATTCCTTGAGCCTCTTCTAGATTAGCTTTAGCAAAAATAACTTTTTCTTTAAATTCTTCAGCTACTTTCTCTAAAATCGGAGCAAGCACAAAACAGGGCTGACACCAAGGAGCCCAAAAATCGACCAATAGCGGCTTATCGCTTTTAGTAATTGTCTCTTCAAAATTTTGATCGGTTAGTTCAACCACTTTTTTTATTTTTCAGTTTTCTCTATTGCGCCGATTGGACAAACGCTTTCTCCTCCACACTCTTCCAATTTCTTTGAGTTTACCACCTCGGCCTTGCCGTCATCGGCTATTTTAGTTGCCTCGGGACAAGTTTGAACACAAACCTGGCACCCGATGCACTTCTCTTTATTTACTTTATACATCGAAATAAATTAAAAATTTATTGAAGATTGAAATGAATCGAAGATTCATTGAGTATGTATAAGTTTGGCTATCTCTGAGTTTAACGCTCTTAGATGACCTCTATTTAAAAAATGAACGTTCTTTTCCCCGCAAGCGCCAGTAATCATTTTTATTTCTTCAGTGCAGTTTTTAATAAAAGCCGCTATCTTTTCTGCAGCTTCTACCGGATTTAAATTTTCTCTTAAATTTGGGTCTTGAGTAGTAATTCCCTTTGGACATTTTCCAAGATAACATAATCCACAAGAGGTGCAACCCATCGCTACCAATAAAGAAGTAGCCGCAAAAACAGCATCAGCTCCCAAAGCCAGCGATTTCGCAAAGTCCCCTCCTTTGTTTAATCCTCCGCCAATCCATAATTCTTGTCTTGCCTTTAATTTATCTAATATCTCTCTGGCCTTGACTAAAGCCATTATGGTCGGCAAGCCCACTTCATCCAACATTACTTCCGGAGCCGCCCCCGTTCCACCCTCTAAGCTATCAATGGCAATTATATCAGGATTAGCTTTTACCGCCAGCCTCACATCGTTTTCAATGTCGCCTGCGGCTAATTTAATAATAATTGGTATTCCCTCAGTTAATTCTCTTAACCATTCCACTTTTTTTCTTAAATCATCAATGTTTTGGATGTCTAGATGATAAGCCGGCGAATGAATGTCTTTTCCCGCTGGAACATTTCTAATCTTGGCAATTTCTTCAGTCACTTTTTCAGCTGGCAGTAATCCCCCTTGGCCGCCCTTAGCCCCCTGACCGATCTTTATTTCAACAGCATCAGCTTTTTTCAAAATCTCTTCAGTAATTCCGAACCTAGCGGTGGAATACTGAACAATTAAATAGTTTGAAGATTCTCTTTCTTCTGGCAGCACTCCTCCTTCGCCGGTGTTTTCCATTGTCCCAGCTAAAGTAGATGCTTTAGCTAAGGCAATTTTAGCTTCCTGAGACAAAGCGCCGAAACTCATTGCTCCAATAATAATCGGGGTTTCAAGAAAAATTGGTTTTTTGCTGTTTTTCCCGACAACCGTTTTGGCTGAAATTTCTTCTCGGTAGTAATCTACCGGCCTTTTATTTAATTGAGCGGGCAAGAAAACTAAATCGTCAAAACTGATTTTTCCCCACTTATTAGAACGCCCACTGGCCGTGGGAATTTTCTTTGTTCTGTCTTGAATTTCTTTAACCCAATTTTCACCAGCCATTAAATATCCAGCTGAAGAGTAGTCATAAAATATTGGTGTTTAAAATGTCTTCGTAAGTTCTGTCGATAAAATTCTTCAACCTCTCTTCAAGCTTATCTATTTCTAACCCTCCCTCTCGGTTTTTAGCCTCAATAAAGCCGTGGGTTCCGTTTTTAAAAATTAGTTCCAATTTGGCGTTTAAGCTGTGAAAATCTTCAAGAATGCATTTTTCCGGCTCAACTTTTTCCCACGGTTCAAAATAATCAAAAGGCGTCTTGGTATATGTCAGGTTTTTGCTTTCTTTGATTCTCATGGTTGTTTTGCCCAATTCCCCCGCGGCCAGATTGAAAGCTGAGGAAAGGGTATCTCAATCCCCTCCTTGTCAAATGCTCTCTTTAATCTCTTTCTAAACTCCTTTAAAGTGTCCCATTGTTTCAAAGGCTTGGTTTCTCCTAAAACTTTTATTATTATTCCGGACTCGCCAAAGCTATCCGGACCCGGCCCCAAAACTTGAATCGGTTTTAAAATATATTCTTTCCAGGGAGATTCCTCGGCCATTTCTTTTCCCACCTTGTTTATCAACGCCATAACCTTATCCAAATCCTCTTTGTAAGCCACGCTGATATCCATATGAGCCCGGGAGTAACCCTTGGTAAGGTTGGCTGCCATCTTAAAAGAGCCGTTGGGAATATGATATACTTTGCCGTCCAAATCTCTTAAAACTGTTTTTCTCAAAGTAATATCCTCTACCCCGCCGCAGGTATTGTCCAGGCAAACGACGTCTCCTACCCGATATTGATTTTCAATAATTACAAAAAGGCCAGCTAAAAAATCCCTTATCATATATTGAGCGCCAAAACCCAAGGCCACTCCCAAAATTCCGGCTCCAGCTAAGATTGGACCGACAGCAATCCCAAACTCGGGCAATACCATCATTATTGCTACCAACCAGACAACAACGCTTAGAGCGCTGCTAAAAATGCGGATGAGAGTTTTTTGTCTTTTTTCGGTCGACTCCTCGGTGCCGTCTTTCACTCCTCCCTTTACCGCCTTTCCGATAAATTTTTTGCCAACACGGTCGGCTAAAACAGCGGCAATTAAAATTGCGGCAATCTTTATACCGTGACCAATTAACCAATTGATAATTTCTTCTAGCATCGAGATAAATTGAAGATTTATCTTTTTTCAGTTTAAACTAAAAACCTAAGTCAAGCAACCCTTATTCTTATTCGGCCAGCTCTTCTACCTCTTTCTTTCCTTCTTCTAGCTCTTCGGCTTGTTCTGGATCTTCTTTCAATAAAAGCGCCTCAAATTCGCCCACATGAGTTTTTTCCTCTTTAGCGATGTCTAACAAAATTTTTTTAATGCTTTCTTTCTCGGTCATCGCCGCTAATTGCTCGTACAAACTTACCGCATCCAATTCGGCTATCATCCCTACTCTTAAAATCTCTTTATCCAAATCTTCTTTTTTTACTTTTTGAAGCGAAATTGGTATTTGCGACAACATATTATTCTAATCTTTTTAAAAAGCGCGACCTTTTTCATCTAATTTTATCCTAACAAACCCCGCGAGATAAAGCTACCATCTCGCGGGGCAATGTCTGCTCCCCTAACAGACACTACTATTCTCCCTTCTTTGCTTCGTATTCTCGCCAGGCCACTGAAACAGACGGCTCAACTTTGTCTAAATCGCCAAGAACCTTTTCTCTTAGTTCTGAGGTGGCGATTTCTTCTTTTGCCGCAGCCAGCTGTAAAACCCCGGCTGAAACCTGCTTGACTACTTCATTTGTTCTTTCTTCCGAAAGATCGGTCCTTTGGGCAGCCGCTCTAATTGCGTTTTCAATTTTTTCTGCCTGAAAGGGCTCCTTGCTTCCGTCTTTTTTAACAACTAAACTAGCCATAATTTTTTATTTTTTAAGAAATAGAAGCGAATGCGACCTTTCTTTTTTATTGTAACATATAACCGATTATTCCTACATAGCTGTTAAGAGCGTGACAAACGGAATCGGTCCGCACGTATTTGTTATTATAATCCCAGAAGATTCCACCGATGGCGAGCTTTGGATTGGGAAGGGCAATGCTATTTTCTTCTGAATAAGTAAATTGCATCAACCAATCTATCACCTTAATTACCGCTGTCTTGTAATCTTGGCAGGCGGTCATATTTTCTCTTTCACAGAAATGATACATCTCCATCATTACTTCTGCCAACCAGCCGTTGCCGCTGGTAGAAAAAGCTAAATTCCACCTCCCCTGATAAAGAGGGTCGGCGGTTTCTGTCATTTGTCTTTTTATCAATTCCCGACTGCAGTTAAAAATAATTTCTTTGTGTACCCGAGCGTCAGCGAAGGGTGAAGATGAACGAAGTTCATCGCCTTCTTCTGCTGGATCTACTTTATAAAAATCCAGGAGCGCCATCACCACCCAGGCGCTGGAAATGGGATTGGCAGATCGATATTCATCTCCCAGAAAACAACCATCTTCTTCTACCCTCTTTTCAAAATGCTTGGCGATTTTTTCTGCCGAGTTGAAATATTTTTCTTCCTGGGTAACTTGATAAAGCCGGGAAAGGGCAGCCAGCACTTGCCCATTATAGAGTAAGGATTCTTGGGTGCCATAATACCATTTTCCCTCCTCATATCTTTGGTAGGCCTTCATTATCCCGTTATCTTGCTGCATCCCCAACAGCCAGTCCCCGGCCAATTTCGCCGATTCCAAATATTCCGGCGTTTCGGTCCTTTCATATAAATCCAGCAAAGTAAAAATACTTAAAGCAGCTGTTCCCACCACAAACTTTTCTTCCTTTTCTTCGGGAGACAGATAGAGAGAATAATGGAAAGCGCCTTCAGCTTTTCCTGTTTTGTTTTGCATAGAAAGCAAAAATTCTCCCCACTGAGGAAACTTCTTAAAGATTCTCTCATCTCCGTCAAAATCATAAATTTTTAAAAGGGTGTAAATAATTGAAGCAGAATAAACCGTATGCAATCTCTCTTCAAATCTGTCTTCTAAAGCATAATAATACTTATGAAAACCGTGCTTTTCTTCGTCTTCCATCCGCAATAAAAATTCCTTTCCCTGTTCGACTGCCCGAGCGAGGGGATTCTCTTCCTTTGCAATTTCAGTTTCTTTCGGTTTTTGAATCTCGGGCAGATTTACCGCAGCCGGCAATTCTCCAACCCTTGAAAACCAAAAAGTTCCACCGCCAACTATAGCGGCTAAAACAAAGGTGATTAAAAGATATTTCCAATTTACATCCATATATCCATTAAGCTGAGGGCAAGCTGAAGCTAAAAGTGCTTCCTTTTCCCAGCTGAGATTTTGCCCAAATTTTACCTTTCATTCGTTCAACGATTTCTTTGCAAATAAACAAGCCCAGGCCCGTCCCTTCAATGTCTTGAGTTTCTCTGTTTTTAACTCTAAAAAATTTCGTAAACAATTTTTTTATATTATCGTCAGAAATTCCCATCCCTTCGTCTTTAATGTTGGTTATTAAAAAATTATCCTTTATTTCGTGGTTGATGGTTATCTTGCCCGGTTTTATTGCGTATTTGATAGCATTATCAACCAAATTAGATATTACTTCTTTTAACTTGAAGGCGTCTGCCATCGCTTTTGTCGTTTTGTCTAATTCTTGATAAATTAACTGAATCTTTTTTTCAGCCGCCAGCCGCTCCAATCCTTTTAAGACTTCTTTGATATTATCCCCTATCAAGACCGGCTCAACTTTTATTTCCATCTTCCCTGCCTCTGAGCGGGCCACTTCCAATAAATCTTGGACAAGTTTTATTAATCTTCTATTGGAACTATCAACAGTATCCAAAGCTTTTTTCATCTCTCTTTCCACTTTGCCAAAATTACCATTTAAAATCATTTCCAGATACCAATTTATCACGGTGACCGGCGTCCTTAGCTCGTGGGCGGCAATAAAAACGAATTCGTCTCTCAGCTCTTGGTTTTCTTTTAAAACCTTTATCATTTTATTAAACCTTGAGCCCAATTTCTCTAGCTCGTCTCCGGTTTTAATATTTATTCTGTAATCAAGATTGCCCTTGCTGATTTCGTCGGCTCCCTTGCCTAAAATTTCTACCGGTTTCACCACCCAGCGAGCCATAAACAAACTAAGAATCATTATTAAGCTCAAGGCGGCAACAATAATTACTAAGGTTCCCCTTATTAATGTTTCCACTACTGAAAAAGCGTCTCTCCAAGCCACTCAGAAATTAAAAACCATTTGATCCCGCCCACGGGAGCTGCGGCAAAAATGACCCTGTCGCCCAAAGAGTTTTTATATATATCCTCAAGCGACTTGCCTTCGTGAATCTTGTTTTTCAAAGTATCTTCTATCAAGCTAATCTGGCTTAGGTTTTGACCGGGACGAGCAAAATTTTTGTTAGAAGAAGCAATTAAGTTTCCTTCGCCATCAATTAAATAAACAAAGCCTTGGCTGCCCACTTTAACCTTGGAAATAACTTCTTCAAGGAGCTCTAGATTAATCTCAGCTGAAATGATTCCGATAGCCTCTTTCTCCCGATTCTCAATCTGAGAAGCAATGCGCATTAAAGGCCCCTCGGAAGTAAAATTAATCGGACCGAAATAATCCACACCCTCTATGGTTGTCTGAAAATCTTCTCTCCCGGCAACGTTCTCTAGAACCAAGCTTGTCGAGTTTTCGCCCCCTTCGCGTTTAACTATTTCTTGGCCGTCTCTATCAATAAAACTAATTTCTTTAACATCGCCAGCTTCTTCTTTTAAGCCGCCAATAAGAAAATTTAAGCTGGACAGGCTGGCTTCCGAAATGTTTTTAGGAACCGGAGTCAATTCAATTACTAAATTAAAAACGTCTGTTTTTTGGTCCAGATATCTTCTGATTTTTTGACTGGTTCCCTGAAGCACTTGAAGCTGGAGTTCAGAAACATTTTCCAGTCTTGTTTTAACCACCGTCACTAAATGAACAACGGAAATGATTAACAAGGGAATCACTCCGATAACCAATAAAATTTTTAAAACCTTGGTCCGAAACTGAGAATAATTTTTGTTTGAATCTGCCATCTTTGTTTTATTATATTAATTTACCAAAAAAAAGCCACTTAAATTGTGCCCCCTGCCTAGGGGCCTCTTGACATTCTGGCGGGTTGGTGTAATATTAATACTTAGCGGAATCGCTAAATAATATGGAACCATCCTCAAGCGACGAGCCTCCGAGTAGCACCACTCAAGAAAAATTACTCAACCAAGAGGGGTCCGCGGAAAAACACGGGTCTTTTTTTGATATTCAGGTTCAAATCATTTCTGACATAAACCTGTGTTTTGAGTTGTGGCAGGAATTTAGCCCCAAAAAGACGCTTTTTGATACCTGGGAGTTCCGTTTAGCTTTCCATAAGGCCTACCAATTTAAGCCCTATTTTATCCTCATAAAAAACCAGTTGGAAAATCTCGCCCTTCTTCCTTTAGAGTACGACGGGGACGAGAAACGCTATGTTTGGTTCGGAACCCCTTGGCAGGAAGAAAACAAATTCTTTACTAAAAATCCTGCTCTTATTCCATCTCTCCTATCTCTTGCTCCAAATCCCCTTTTCCTTAATGCTATTGATTTGCCCTCCATTCATTCCATTGGGGAATTTATTGATTTTCAACCAGACAGCCCAAAATATATTTTGGATTTATATAATATAAAAACGGCCGAAGACTTCTTGACGCATTTAACCAAGAATAAAAGACATGCTTTAAGAAAAGATAAAAGGAGAATTGAAAAGCAAAATCCTAAAATAACAATTAATGACTCGCCTAGTTTTTCTGATTTAGACAATCTTATAAACCTGAGTAAAGAGCGTCTTAAGGAAAAAGGCAAAGAGGCTGATTGGGAAGATCCGAGAAGAATTGAGGCTTTTCGTCAAGTAATTCTTCTCTCAAACAAAAGCTATAAACTAAAAATGATTACAGTAACTACAGGTTCAAAAATTGCTGGAGTAGATTTGGTTGCTCTTTTTAATAACTGCTACTATACATTGAAATGCGGTTACGATGTCAAAAATTTCTCTGGAATTGGCAATTTTTTCAATCTTTTTGAGATTGGGGATGCATTATCTTTAGGAATGAAAAGGGTTGACTTCCTTCAAAATAATTATGCCTGGAAGAGCCGATTTTTTCAGGCTCTCCCCCTTTTACAATACACTTCAAAATTATGAAACTAAAATTGCGTCTAGTCGATGAACTTCGTTCATCTTCACCCTTCGTTGACGCTCGGGCAGTCGATGAACTTCGTTCATCTTCACCCTTCGCTGAAGCTCGGGTAAGAAAATTTACTTTCTCTGACCTTAAACGGATTCTGGAAATAGAAAAATCCTCTTTTACCACTGATGCTTATCCAAAATCCCGGTTTGCAAAACTGGCTAAAAAACACAGCGATGGTTTCTTTGTGATTGAAAATGCAGGTAAAATTTTAGGCTATATTATAGGTTACAAAACAAAGAAAAATCAGGGCGATCTTGATTCAATAGCCATTGACCCGAAATACCGAAAATTAGGCATAGGCAAGTTATTGCTTCGCTACATACTTAATCAATTTAAGAAGAAGGGCTTAAGACATGCCTCTCTTGAAGTTCGCGCCAAAAATAAAACCGCCATATCCTTCTACCGAGATATGGGGTTTAAAGCTAAAAGAGTCATTAAAGAATTCTATCGGGACAAGGCCGATGCCTATCAGATGGAAAGGGCAATTTAAATCTCAGATTAAGCCAAAACTAATTATTATTTTGTTATTTATTCTCGACCTTTCTCTCAAAAATCTTTCTTAAAAATTCGGCAAAGTCTATCCTGTCAAAAACCACTTCGCCAAGCACGGCAAAAGGTATGGCTATCAAAATCACAATGCCGACTATTTTCAGGGTTATAGGTTCGCCGGTAGCAATTTTTATAGCAATCAAATCCTCGGCTATCCCAATAATGATTCCGAAAACCAAAAGCTCAAATATTATTTCCCATTTTTTCCAATTTACTTCTTTTCCCATTTTCTTATTCTATCACTTCGGCTGGCTCAGTGTAAACAAAAAACCGCTCCCTTGAGGTGGCGACGAAAAAATTTATCGCTTAATCTTTACTATTTTTATTGCCTTGCCCTCTATTAATGCCTCGGCGATTTTTTTATGGGCCGAGGTTAAAATTCGTTGAAGCGTGCTTTGTGAAACTTTCATTTTCTTTGCTGCTTCCGTCTGCTCAAGATTTTCCAAATCGCAAAGCCGCAGCGCCTCCAGCTCATCCATGCTTAAATCAACCTCTTGCAACATAGATAAGGGCACCGCTCTCGGCTTGAAATAAAGCACATCCGGATCACAAAATATTCTTCTTGGTTTCATCGGTCTTGCCATGTTATTTTCTTGTTAAATGATGGCGTTTTGCTTGCAGATCACGGCGCATTTCCCGCACTTTGTACATTTACTGTAGTCAAATTTTGGTATGGACTGATAGACGGCAGTATATTTTTTTCTTTTAATGGAAAGCAAGAGGTGGTCATTGGGGCATTCGGCGTCTGCGTCCACCAGCATCGTCTTTTTTTGCCTGGCGAATTCTACCGCCAGCGAAGTTGCCACCATCGACTTCCCCACCCCACCCTTACCCCCGGTTATGGCAATTTTCATATTTTTTTAAAAATCATTGAAATTAGAAAAATTGAGGCACTGATTATAATAATTAAGGGACCCGCCGGGAAACCAGTGAATTTAAAAAGCATAATTCCTAAAAAAGCAGATGTTGCGCCGAAAGATGTCGCCAAAAAGACATATTGAAATAAATTTTTGCTTAAGTTCCTAGCGGCACAAACCGGAATGGCAATTAAGGCAGCGGTTAAAAGTCCGCCGACTACTTTTGCTCCCAAAGCAACAATTATAGCAATGGCGCCCAAATATAAAAGATTATATCTTCCAACTTCGATTTTCTCGGACTTCGCCAAGTCTTCAGAAATATTAATTAAAATTATTTTAGAATAAATTTTTTTAACCATTAAAAAAAGATAAAGGCATAAAAAAATCGTTAAAAGCGCATCCCAAGAACCAACCTTTGAAATGTCGCCAACTAAAGCGGTCTCTGCCTGCT
>Ga0100394_1004998_pt1 | contig 10793 bp, 9 predicted proteins | sample CryGeymeta201518_FD_81549 | JGI IMG/M metagenome (GOLD analysis project Ga0100394, IMG submission 81549) | Groundwater microbial communities from Crystal Geyser aquifers in Utah, USA - Crystal Geyser metaG 2015-18 | ecosystem: Environmental > Aquatic > Deep subsurface > Groundwater | place: USA... | reverse complement strand
TACTTCGGGTCTGCTGAATCTGCAAGCGCACAGTTTGCTTGTGCGAATTTTAGTTCTCTCTAAAATAGATTCCACCAATGTTGGAGGCGCCATTAATCGGTATCTCGGTGATGTTCCAGTTGTTTAATTAGTCAAGGAAAAAAATCTTCAGTGATTTTAGCTCCTTTTGAGGATCTGTATTCGAAGTAAATTCAATACTTGAAGTACTCTGGAATCAATGCCTCTTGCCGTCCATTGCCACAGAGCCAAGGTATCTTCTGCACACAGTAGGCTAAAACAATAAATGTGATTCCTAACGTGCGGGTGCCGGGAAGGTGATCTTGGTAAAAAACAAAGTAAGATTGATCTTATTAGAACTATTAGCTCTCAATCGCATTTGCTAGACTAGTTATATTGATTGCTTTTACCAAAGGCAAAAAATGAGGCGTATCTACAAAAACTCATCTGGAGAAAGTAGCGTAGGGTAGCTACGTTTCGTGCTAACGCTGTGTGATGCGTTGATTGAGAGCTCAATCAAGTGAACGACCTAGTGCATAGATCCTACTGGAGTAGCAGTCATTCGTGCACCCAAAAGCTAGAGTACTACAATATCTCGTTACTAGACTACCCGGGTAGCTGCATATTATTTGAAAAATGTAGGCGACATGCAAGAACAATTTTAATGGATCTGCTGGTAATCCCTGCGAGCCAAGTTTTCGACCGCAACCAACCTTTTTCTCGAAGCAATCCGCTCCTCTTGCAACCCACAGCACATCTAACTCATTGGCTACTTTTACCAACGGCAGAAAACAAATTTTGGAAGAGAGGCTTGTTCAACATGATGCCTGAGGCCATAGAAAGGCCCACGTTGCCATTTTCAGCCGGCAAAAAGATGTTTGGACCGGCTTCACCCTTTTCTTCTTCGAATGTAACCTGCGCATTGCGAGTCGATCCTTCCATGGGATAGAGAGACTCCAAACTAGCCACAGAACTGTTACCGAGACTGCCTCTGCGTCTTTCCATAACCGCACGTTGCATTTGGTTTACAGTGTCATTCAAGCTTGCAGCAAAGGCTTCTTTCTGACATTGAAGCTGTTGCTCCATCTCAGAGCGTAGTTTTTCTAGCTGCTTGGCATAATTTCTTTCGTTAACCAATAGTCTGCGTTCCAAGGAGTTGTATTTTTGATCACGTTCGTGGAGGTCCTTGGACAAAGTTTCGAGCTTGCTCGACAATGTGTTCACCTGCTTGTGCATGTGCTGCATGAGCTCCTTACTTTCAGCATCTTCTTGTGTCTGATCTTTTTGCTTTGACGTGTGTCCAGGGACGGATCCACCATGATTAGCCAGAGATTCCAACTTGGATGGCAGACATTGCTGTTCAATTTTTAAGGCGCATTCCTTTTGGAAACGCTTTTGATTCTCCACGGTCTTCTGCAGGTCTGCAACTTTCGAGGTCAATCCTGTGTCATGTTGTCCAGACATCACAGCAGATTTGGGCACAAAAGCCGAGACGGAAATGTTTTTGCTGTAAGCATCCCCCGTGGTGGCAATCTTGACATTCGCCTTGTTGCCGTGAAAGGAGGTCGTGGAAGCTTTTGCAACAACCACTGGCTCGACCTTTATGGGATTTGCCGTTGTTGGCTTCCAAATAGGTGCGGAGACTGGCTTGACAGGGGAGAACACTTGTGGAGCTTTCAAGACACTAACTGGAGAGCCTCGGCCAGAACTGCTCTCCTTGCTGTGTTCGTTGACATAACGTTCACTGACTTGATCTTGAAAGTCCAATATTCTGGCCTGAAGACGCTGGACATTAGTCTGAATCGTCTGCAATTGCTGACGAAAGAGGCTCGCCTTGACTCCAAGTTCAGCTGACTTTTCCTTTGTAGGCTCAACATCTCGAATCAACTTGTTTGTTTTGATTGCCCATTCGTCCCTGTCTTTTTCGACTGCATTGATTTCATCTCGGTATCGAACAAGCTTTTCCGTGAACAATTTCTTCTGCTCTTGGTACCTTTCTTTGGCCGATTGAGAAGCTTCTGTGCGGCGTGTATGTTCGCCTCTGAAAAGCATGGTCTTTCCCTTGAGATGCGCAACTTCCTTTTGAATACCGTTGTGCTCTTCTTCCAGATTTGTGACCAGCCTTCGAAAATTATCGAGATGATCCCTTTCAACACGCAACTCGGACTCCATATAGTTACGCTGGTGCGCGGTGGCCATGGATGATGCATTATCTCGCAAACTATTCTGAAGGCTTTCCACACGGTCTTCTAACTGCTCCAACTTTTTGCGCGCATCACTTAATCGCCTCGAAATGCGTTGCAGTTCGATCTGCTTCTCTTCCAAGTCCTCTTGAGCTCTGTCGGCAGTATTGCGAGACCGTTTGGCCTGTTCATTTTGGTTGATCTCATCCTTGAGAATTTTGTTTAACTGAGCTTCTACCTGCTCCTTCTTTTCTTCAAGTTGCTCCTGCATGTGGCGGACATTTGCGTTTCTCTTGTCCAACTCGTCCTGAAAGACTTTGGCGGAAGTTGTCAGACGAACTACTGTTGCGTCCATTTCCGTTTGCTTCCTTTCGAGCTTGCTTGTCAACTTGGTCCACTTTTCTTGCTCTTCAAGCTGTTCCTCGAGCGCATTCTGAAGTTTTTCCAAGACGCTAATTTCTTGAGGTTCATACTTCGATGGTGCCCGACCGCTGCCGGCCTGGAAGATGAAAGCAGGTTTCATCTTGGGAGGATCCACGAGCTGCTGCATTTGGCCGCGTAGAATCCCCAAGCAAACAGAGGATCGAGGATCCTGGTGTCGTTCAAAGGCAAGATCAGTCATGGATGATGGGAGCTTGCCTCTTTTATCTGCTTCTTATCAGTGTAACTATTTGAGGAAAGTAGAAAAATGTAAATCCAAATACTACTGTTACTACTAATAACTACGACAACAAAATGCCTATCGATGACTGATGTCATCCTGGAAATGACCTGAATGCGTTTTTTAATGACCGAAGAAGAAATCTTTTTCAACATCAAGTATCGGAAGAAACAATAGAGTAATTCTAAGAAAGCATTCCATGTGAGAAGGCTAATTGCTGTTGCTACCGTAATTTAATCGGCTTCTTTCAACTACCAGGTATTCTTGTTATATTACCACTATAGTACTAAGTAAATGATTCAATGGCCATACTGGTAAAATTGACGAATCAGTTTTAGCGGTAGTCTAGTACCAGGTAGTATGTACAGTCGTGAGGAGCGAGATCGTGCTACAGTAGTACCGTAGCTAGTAGTAGGGGTCTGGGCCTACATTAAGTATTATTGGTCTACTACTTGTAGTTAGGTACCTGGTACAGTAGTAAGTATTTTTGATAAGCAATCCTACTTTTATTGCGATTGACAATGGAATAATTCGTTAATTCTACTACTGGCTGGTATTATTTCGAAGAGTACTACTATAGTAGGTACCTGGTACCGTACCACTACTGGTAGTACCCCCCCAACCAGCAGTAGTAGTAGTAGTACTTCTACACTACATCAGTACTACTAGCTAGTGCTAGTAGTACTACTACTAGTATTACTAGTAGTAGTACCTAGTAGTACTGCCTACTACTACTATGGCTACCAGGTACTGTAAGTAGGCAGTGAAGAGTTTTCAGTACCACTACTTAGTACCAAAGATTCTTCGCATCCGAAAATAGATCTTTTGATCTTTGTGGCAACAAGTGCCAACCAACGAACTTTTTAGCTCCGGTTTAGGTACAGTGTGCCAGCTAAAACTGTTTGGTACCAGTTCAATTGATCTGATGAAAAAATAATACGGTACCACCCTAATTATCCATCCTAACCTGCGCCCGCCACATTATGAGATAACTCTGAGGGAGCATCATCATAATAGTAGAAAGGGAATAAGAAACTTAATAACTTTCATCTCCGCCATAAAATAGTTGTTTTTCCGAGTTCCCTAAAGCCTCTGCGAAAGCTACACCAACAATAATTCTTGATAAAATATGAGCAACATGCCTACGTGTTCCTCTGGAGACAAAAGCAACAGTTGCAGTAGCATTGACATCTCCGTCGACGGTGGCATGCCTCCACCACCTCCGCCACAACCATCACCTACGGTCAATTCACTCATGGCGGGTCGAGTTGTGAGCTCCTTTAAATGCATGCGGAAAATGGAAAAGACAATCCTCCCGGAAGACTACGAGCCTAGCAGTATATCCATCATCTGTGGCCGTGGTAAGGGCAGTTATCAGAGCGATGGCAATGTCCACTTTCGAGCCCTCATCAAAAGCAACCTGGAAAGATATAAGGAAGCACCGGGACGTTTAGAAAAGAGCTTTGTTGTTAGCGAAGTCTTGAATATGATACGTGAGTCCTGTCCCGTCGGAGCCTTTGTCAAGTACGAAAACGGTCGATGGTACGATCTGGACGATTCGGTATGTCGAGAGAAGGTGGGAAGTTTGTTTCGAGATAATCTGCACGAGACCTACAAGTCATCGAGCAAAAATAAGCGAGATCGCAAAAGGGCACCACTATCAACAGAACAGCAGAATCCTTCTCCTGAAACAAGTCCGGGAAAAATAGCAAAGACGAGCTGCAACAGCAATGGTGCTGTTGGTGTTGGTCTTGATGGTAGTATCAGTCATAGCAATCCTGACCAACCAACCAAAATACCAAATCAGGACCAGCATCCGCAGCAACAACGAATCGAATTACCGGAGCAAGAGATCCCAAAACACGGGCACCGCACCCAACAACAAAAACAGCAGCAAGAAGAACAACCGTACCAGCGCCAACAATATCTGCCAAGAACAATACTTAAGACGCCCGTCGAGAATGAAGAGCAGCAGAAACAACCAAATCAACAGGCTAGGACAGATTCTGAATCTTCCACAAACTACTACAGGCATAGCACAACTGTCATTGAAAATGATGACGATCCTTTATCCAAAAAGTTTTACGATATTGATGATTTGAGTCTCAACAAGGTTGCATAGTGTAGCACTGTGGCGATAAATGTGGGCGAGGTGGGTAAACTGCGGAGGACGAAACGTACGTTTTTGGATGTTGAACGGACGGACATTCCTAATCACAACGAAACACTATACGTACCACTGCTAACACCGCAAAAATGAAAATATTAAAGAATGCATGCCAATTCCTCATTATTATTATTATGTGTAATGCACTTGTTTGTTTTCACAGAGTGTCGCGCTAAAGCCAGAGACAAAGTCCCTAGCAATGACACTCGAACTGACTCACAGGAACGGCAAATATGATTCCCTACAAAAATAAAGTGGTAAATCCATTTCGGCAAACCTTGCCGATTCTTTCGTTTTCTCAGTGTACAGTCGTAGTTCCATCGTCAACGCAGTATCCACCTGTCGTTCGCTACATACTCCGGGTACTCGTCAGCTGGCTCAACTTGCATGACCTTTCTCGGTTTTGGCCATTCGAAAATCCATGTAGGAGAAATGATCAGGTAGGGTGGGAGGGATCGGATATGGAACATGTGCAAATAATTCTTTTAACTTTGATAACTCTTTCATTGTACATTGTACAGTACCATGATGATTGCTGTTTTCATCATTTCTACTTACGAAACAAACTAGCCAGTCGTGTCCATGGGCTGGCCTTTGAGTGATGCTGTCCAATTTTAATGTTGCCCTTTCGTTTCCTAAATCCGAATCGACCCTTCTTGTTGTTATTGGCAATGTTATCTGCTCGCAGAGCTTGACGTGCACTACAACCACCACTGCTATGGCTGCTTCCACACAAGGATACCGAATCATCTCGCATCATCAATAGTTGATCGACAATGGACGACGATCGACTCGATGCTGACAATCGTCGTCCACGTCGACTCCTGCTGCTGCTGTTGATGGTGTTGATATTGTCAAAGGAATCTGGGACGTACCCCATGCGTTGGAGGGTAGAAGGATTGTTTGCTGAATTTCGATACTGTGCCGAATGATACTGCTGATGAAAGTTGTCCCAGCTCTCCGCCGCTGCAACAGGCCGTGAGGATTTCGATTTTATTTTCCGGGGCATGCTTTGAGCTATTCTGAGTGTAGGGATTGCAAATGAATCGTGTATTGTGTGTGTTTGTGTGTACAAGAGATGCAGTGATGCAATGGAAAAAACAATGGAATTCGTTATTCGTACACTCTTGCCTCTTTCTTGGGTTACTGTTTCTGTGTTCTACGAGTGTGATACTTGTAGCTGGTAAAAGTATGCTATTATATTCATATAATATTGCCAGGTACTGTCATCGAAACAATATTTGAGTATGCTTCTAGTTTTTTTTTATTAGTACGGAGTAGTAAATTATTACTCTCTCAACAGCGGTAGGTGGACGTCACACTGGATTTCCTGCTGCGATACGAATCAGAAAGACAGTCCAGATAATAAAACAAGTAATAATAATAATGCAAAAGTAAAAAAAAATGCCAACAGTGGAATGTGGACCCTTTTATTACTGCCTTCTCAGAAATTGTTTTGAAGTATCAAGAGGGGGTGGGGTCTATAGCAGGTCTACTACCAGTTGTCTATTACCTGGTACTCGAGTACAGAGAGCTAGTGGCAGTAAAATCAAGATTCCGTTTCTCCGAAAATGTGAGGCGCTTTCACAAGACTGGCTTTCAAACTTTTTCGTTAAACTCTTACGGTAGTACCGGACTTTAAGTCAGGTACGTAGTATTACTAGTGTTGTCACGCCGGGTCGAAAAATTGAAATTACAACAGCTTTTTTTCAGAACTTGATACGTAAGTCTCTACTCTAGTAGTCTACCAGGTAGTACTTCTAGTGAAAATAAATAGTAATGGTACTAGCTACTAGGTAGTAGCTAGAGTAGTCTACTAGTACTCCTACAGGCAGTGGTAAAATATAATAATTAAATACTGTACCACCAAGAGAGAACAAAGCTCCCAAATCAACTCGTGCTATTGTTTACCAGGGTAGATAACAATAATGAAAGTGTGCATCTGGGAGCTGTCCCTTGAACTTGCTTTGCTAATTCCTTTTTTTTTGTAAACTCCGAGTAGGTTTGTGTGCACGCGAGATAATTATGTGTCTCAGCAATCATGGCCTGGGAACTAGTCTACTCTACCGGAACAACAACCAGGCAGACCTTCGGGTCTCGCTCTGGAGGCTGTCCAACTAGTCCATTGGGCCGGTAGGAGAGGAGGAAGTAGTAGAATACCAGGGTACCTACTACTATTCTACTGCAGTAGCTACTAGAGAGTACCTGGTACCTGGTACTTGGAAGAAGTAATTTGACTACCTGGTACTTGCTACCTGGTACAGTACTAAATTAGAACTGATGTGTTCTACTGGCACATTACAGTCTACTTTCATCGCGCAAAATACACACTGGATGGTCCATCATTAGAATACTACTAGTCTAGCTAGAAGTATGACACAAGCAATGGGATATCGCTCTCATTCATTTTAGGGTTCATGCTGAATAACTGGCTCATGTTTGAAGTACCGGTACTGGTAGCAGCATAGTCGCTCTACTACTATCTAGTCAAGCCTACTAGTTCAAAGAAGATTTATGACATTCCACAAAATTTGTGCGGTCGTCACATTTTTATCATCGCAACAGAATAAAATTTACGCGCCATTTCAACAAAATTGAAGCGCTATTCTTTCTTTTTTTCGGTGGAGTACCATTTCTCAATAAATCCCAATTTGTGCGCAAAATTATTTTTCTCTCACTCTTAAAACCTGATACTGGCAGTAAAACTCCTGGAGTATTATTCTTACAACAACAAATTGGGTCATCCAAACAAACCAAATAATAATAACATAACCCACATACAGACGAGATCGCCCCACCTCCATCTTACACACACGCACAGCCAGCAGAAAACTCTCATGATGTTGGGCGATCGTCGTGAGCTTGATGACTGGAGTGGAAAGAAAACGGTGAAGATGCGAGGACGAATCCAACAACAAAATTTGACAGCAACTTCCAAACGTATTGCTTCAAATGGTATTCGTTCGTCGTTTTCGAAGACGACGGCGACGGCAGCAACGGCGGGGACGACGGCACCATTATCAACAACAAGAAAAGAAAGAGAACTGTCGTCGTCTATGATGAAACAACCCATTGCGATTTGCCCCAGTGCAGATTCCAAGATCGGCGGCGGCGGAGGCGGCAGCGGCGGCAGCGGCGGCGGTTGTGATTCGTCTACAGATGAAATTTCCATGGACGAAACTTCCGCAGATGATAACTCCACAATTGCTCTCAACAAGAATTTACAAAATGTCGACATTGAAGTCTACCGCCACGACGGCGACCACCTCTTGGATGATGTTGATAGTTTGGATGATGATTATTCACTAGAACATGGATGCGGAGGAGGAAACGGCTCTCTTGCTGTTGCCACTGATAGTGGTGGTTGTTTTAGTTGTGGTGTCCTCAATGTCGAAATGACGTTAGAAGACGAAGATCATGACCTCCTTAATTATTGGAATCGCGTCAAGGCTAATCGGCGCAAGGACAAAAGTCACCAGCGGAACCATTCTTGGTCGGGAGATTCGCAGTCCAGCATTGGATCGCAGGATTCAAGCGACCAGAACAGCATCGTACAAGAAGTGGACGATGATACGCAAATTGAAGTTGTGCACGAAGTAAAGCCGCAGGACCAGAAGAAGCCTAACATGGAACACGTGGAAGAACTCGAACAAGAATCGGTACATGAGGTAGTGTCCGAATCAAAAACGTTCGTGAGAAGCATCAAGAAAATGTCGTCGAGGAGCCAACGAGCTCTCATGGGAGCAGTTGACAAGACTGTTACGGTGGCTGTTGGTGTAGTAGATAAAATGGCTCGAAAGCGTCCGTCGCCTTTGGAAGGCGAAACTAGAGAAACACCGTTAAAGCCACGGCGGCAACTATCGGACAAACTCACAAGGATGCTTTCCAAGGAAAATCTTTTTGCACTATCTTCGGCATTTCAACGAGACAAGTCGGCCAAAGAAAATCAAAAGTCTATCAGTTATCACAGTCTTGCCAGTTTCGTGAGTGCATCCAGCTCCGACATGGCCTTTGGCGACTATGACGATGATAAGTACAGGGTTGAGGAGGAAGAGCTAACCGGCTTGCCATCGTCTGATGAAAATCCGGCTGTCGTTGCGGAAGGAGAGGCAATGCAGTCTCATATTACCGAACAGGAGCTAGAAGGAGAACTTGGACGTATCAGTGCTTATGGAGGTACACTTGGATCTCTGGAGGTGGGTAGTAGCACTATCTGTTCCAAAGCCATAAGATCAAGAGCGTCGCTCGTTAAGATTGCCCAGGATATGGAGTTCAATGCAGATGAATTGACTAGCACCAGTAGCGGCAAAAGCACAGGAGTGTCCAACAGCGATAGCATTGAAAATGATCCATTGCCAGTGACAAAACGAAGGAGTATGAGATCTGCTTTACATTTCGTTGCCAAAAGAGGTGGCAGTGTGAATAAACGACTAACGAAAGGCCTGAAGAAGGGAGTCATCCGTTTGCAAAACGTTAGCACAAGGAAGAGTTCCGATCAGAAATCGACATCTGTCGGTTCGACAACAGTGGAAACCAAGCAACAAGCCAAAACTGAAAACGAGACAGCATCGAATGAGGACGCATCCGTTACAAGCGTGCACTCCAGCGTTCTTCCCACAATATCTTTGTTTTACAATACAGAAAAAATGGAACTCGGTGGACCAGTGGAAAAGAAAACGGATTTAGGTGATGCTAGTGTAGAGCCTGTCGACGACGAGAGCCCAAACGAATTGAACAATGTAGAAATGAACAAGGAAGAAATAAGCAAGAATGAACTATTCCAGAAGACGAACAAGAAAGAATTAACCAAGAGCCAGAGCAGCTTAACGGAACTCGGCATCGAAGCTACTTTCCTGACCACTCAGTCAGACCTCCAGTCTCGTTCCTCTGTTGGGTCCGATATCGACTCGTCGGCATCTTACGATTCAGAGTCTAGCTCGAGCGAAGGTGATCTAAATTCGCTGGGCAGCAATACCAGCGATCTTATGTACGATTTGTTCTCTGTCAACTCTTTTTCGAGCCTTACCGGGGTCAAATGTCATGAAATGGGATGTGCAACTGATTTTCGTAGCGATATGCACGCAGCTGGAGATCTTCAATCAAGTACGGTTCAAGCCGATTTCAGCCGAGGAAGGACGCGCAAACGAACTGAAAACCGACGCGCCGTCAAAGAAAAGCTGTGCAAGAGCCCGAACTCAATTGGGTTCAATACGACCACAACTCCACCTCCAATGACACGGTATGGTGGCGATGCGGATTCTATCATGGAGTGCACAGCACAAAGCTAACTACTCTAGGTGAGCCCAAATAGTTATTCAAACAAGTACCGTGATTAAATTTATGAAGTTAAAACTTGTCCAGTAAAATGAAAACTTTGACGTCGTTCACTATCTTGCCCAGATTTGTAGTATTTGATATTATTACTATTATTACTACCATGTCCTGTACAACCCACAAAATCAACATTAGAATCCTCTGGAAAGACAATTACAAGAGCCCGGGTGGATGCAAAGGGTCCTGGAGGAAGAGTACTACTCATAAACGATTCTTATTGTGAATTGTGAGAAACTCATTTTTTTCGCTGTCGCTCGTGGCCTTCTTTGTCGATGGTCGTGGCTTCTTATTATTGTAGACTGTGATGCTGCCATTCTTGCCTGTCATGCACATACTACTACTACAAGAGTTACAAGCATTCAACGACAACAGCAAGAAACATTACTTTTTGCGAGAAAAGAGAGCGAGAGTGAAATAAATAGATAAATAAATAATTCCATTAAAATCAAAC
>Ga0100394_1004991_pt1 | contig 10806 bp, 8 predicted proteins | sample CryGeymeta201518_FD_81549 | JGI IMG/M metagenome (GOLD analysis project Ga0100394, IMG submission 81549) | Groundwater microbial communities from Crystal Geyser aquifers in Utah, USA - Crystal Geyser metaG 2015-18 | ecosystem: Environmental > Aquatic > Deep subsurface > Groundwater | place: USA... | reverse complement strand
ATGGGTAGATGTCAGTGTAGTCTACTAATGCAGCATCGCCTGTTGCCCAGTTGGATAACTTTGAAACCATATCTACTGTTTCCTCTTTTACATAGCGATACCCAGTCGTGATAATATGCTTATTAAAGCCCTTGTACTTAAGATAAGAGGATTGGTAGAGTGTCCTTTGCTGCGCCAAATGCTCACCATATATTCCATCGGTAAAAGTAACATTATTTTCTGTGTAATCCGTATCAAATTGAACCATATCTATGAAGTTTACGCCATCAGGACCCAGTTTGTCTTTGGAGTCAAAAGTATCATATTTGACCCCAGCTTTTATATCAACAGTGTAATTATTAATTTCTTTGTTGTAACCCAGCTCTAAATAGTAACTTGGCAGTTTTACTCTTCCGCCATTTTCGGGAAGTGCCAGGTTGATTCCGTAAGCATGTCCCTGGGTATGCTCAAGTATTCGTGCTTTAACAGAAAAATCTTTATAGTTTAGGTTAAGACCAAGGGAGTAGTCTTGAAGCCATACAGGAGCATCACCATTTCTTGATAGGTTGGTATTATCAAAACCAAAAGCACTCATAGAACCCTGCGAATATCCATCAGGACCTGCGGGTAGTTTTTTATTGTCTTCTTGATAGTAAAAATCTATAAAAACCTTTAAATCGTCTGCTTTATAGGTTTTTACAAAGCCGCCCATTTTATAGTCGTATGAGCCATACTTAAACACCAGTTTGTCACTTGACTCAAAGCCGTCAAAATCTTCTGCGTAAGTGATAACATGTATGGAGCCTGCATAGGCATTGACTCCATCCGTTTTACTCCCAGGTCCACTCACAACTTCAACTCTTTTAATCATCTCTATAGGTAGCCCAAGATATTCAGAGTAGGCATCAAAAAAAACATTGTTAACCAAAGTGCCGTCTATAAAAAGTTTGGATTGACCAAAGGCGAGTGAGTTTGAACCTCTAAAAATCGGTGTTTTTGTATTGACATTATCTGTTGCCATATCAACGCCTGGAACTAACAGAAGTGCTTCTTTTAGATTTGCCACACCTAACTTTTCTAGTTCTTGACCTTGAAATACAGAGATAATATAAGGCTGATAAGCCTCATTTTGTTTTGTAACAGTTGCTACTTCTGTATAGTGTTGTATATCTGTAGAGATGGAAGCGAGTATATCATCCATTTTGGCTATTGGTTGGGCATATAAGCCAGTAGCGTTTATAACTAAAGATAAAACAACTGCCATGTAAGAGAGAGTTTGATTCACGCTTTTTTTCCTAAAATGAAATAAGATCAGGGTTATCAATACCTAACTGCTTTGTGTATAAAATACATGGCAATCGCAAGCCCATTTTGCCTTGCAACTGCTTTTCGCCTATTACTTCATAACGCATTTTATACATTTTGAGCAACCGTATAAAGTGAGCTTCAAGCGCACCATAGGAATACTCAATGTCTAGTGCAGTCATTCTATCATATAATAACTTTTTAAGTTCTTGTATGATGACTTTTGTACTCCTAAGGTTTCTATGTTTCGCATCTATAAATATTCTTGAAAGCTCTCCAAGGTGCTCTCTCTCAAACATACTACGATCAAATATCATCCCATTTTCTGTTGGATATCCATGTGGAGAGTTGTGTATAAGTCTTACAGTTGCACAGATATTGTTCTTCTCATCAATCGCGGCAAAATGCACAGAAAATGGGTCATAGATGTCCCTCTCTTTGTAGTTTAAAAAAGATGTCTCACGAAAATAGTCTTTATATACTGGAGTATCTCGAATTACGTTGTATCTAAATGCAAAAACTTTCTCTAGCATCTCACCATCTTTAACTTCAAAAAATGAAAAATTCATCTTATCTCCTTCGAAATCTTTTAGCACAAATAGATTGCCATGTGGAAATAGAAATTCTTAATGCATTATAGTGTTTTTCTTAAAAAATAAATTTATATTTGCAGTTTGTATGTAGTTTGTTTAATTTATAAAATAATAAAGAAAGGCACTCGAGCCAAAAGAGAAGATGATGCCATACCCTACAATCGCCGAAGCAAGACGAGGAGCTAGCCCTGCCATAGAAGCCACAGCACCTGCAGTTATCATCGGTGCCATTCCCGCTTCCATGATGGAAACTTGTGCTGCCATGTTGTTCCACTCAAAGATTCCACATGCCAAAATTGCAACGGCAGGAGCGAGAATGAGTTTGATAAATATTGCAACCGAAAAGGTTTTATCTCCTCTTTTGGAAGAAAAAGTTTGAGTTGCAGTCCAGCTGCCACAAGTGCGAGAGGAATTACTGTTGAAGAGAGAGCGAGAAGGGTGTATTCAACTGTCGATGGGTAACTATTTCCAAGAAATAAAAATGCAAGAGCAAGTGCCATGAACGGGGGAAAAATTAAAACTTTTTTGAGCATTTGTGAGGGAACAATTTTTCCGCTGTGCGAGTAGTAAACCACTACAAAAGTTCCGTAAGTTCCAAGCGCAATTGCAGTTCCAAGCTGGTCGTACATCATCAAGTAAGCAAGAGAATCTCCGCCTAAATACGCCGTAATCATAGGAATGCCCACAAACGAACTGTTGGTTAAAACTGCAACAAGCATCAAAGCACCCTCAACCTTTTTAGGAAAGTGCATCAGCCTTGAAAACGCAAGCACCAAAAGCGCCGAAGCAATCATCACAACCCAAGCAACAAAAGGGGGAATAAACATCTCCATCGAAAATGTGAGCTTCGGAATTTCGAGTAAAATGAGTGCAGGAAGTGAGATATAAATCACAAAACGGTTCAGAGTAAGAGGCATATCTTCCGAAAATATTTTAAATTTTTGAAGGATATAACCGAGTGTGAAAGTAAAGGCTATGAGAAAAAAGTTGTCCATGGTTTCCGTGCTTAAAAAAGTTGTTGCATTTTAACTAAAGTTAGATAAATCCACATACCGTAAAACTACAACATCCACTTCTTCAACCAAACGCTCAAAACATAAAGCCCCCAGACATGCTGTTTGAAACTTCCTTTTGAAGCTGTTGATATGTACTCATCGAGTTCTTTTTCTTTGAACATTCCCGTCTGTGTATTGACCTCTTTGATGAGGTTGATTTGTTTAGAGTTTATGAGGTACTCCATGTAGGGGTTTGAGAACCCTTTTTTCTTGCGTTTTAAAATCTTCTCATCGAGTTTGTCTTTCATTATCTCTTTTAAAAGTGACTTCGTTACTCCATCTTCATAGCGGAGTTTTGGGTCTATGCTGAAGATTCCACATGCCAAGTTGTGGTCTAAAAATGGGGTGCGTGACTCAACGCCATGTGCCATACTCACACGGTCGAGTTTGGTTAGAAAATGCTCGGCTTGAAAGAGGTTTAAGTCAATGTAACTGTACCAGATGCTCTCATCAGAGTGCGCCGAACTCTCGTAAGCGTCACGGTAGGGTTTGAGGTATTGGAGCGATTCGTTGTCTCTTACATTTCTACGCATGAGGTTGTTTTTTTGCAGGTCAGTAAACTTGTCGCCCGAGGTGCGAAACAAAAGTGTATCATCAAAAATGCGCTTGTACCACTCCCATTCACGGTTCATGGAGAAGTTTGCACGGAAGTATTTTTTGAGCCAGTTTTTGTGTGTCAGCTGTGAAGCTTTTTGTATGTCAAGATACTCGAAATATTGTCTGTAGCCAAGAAAGAGTTCGTCGCTTCCTTCGCCACTCATGACCACTTTGTAGCCATCTTTTTTGATTTGTTCAAATAGTAGAAAGAGTGGAACCGCCGCGGGGTCGTTTAGCGGTTCATCAAGAGTATCAAAAACATTTCCACATGCCGAGATAAAATCATCTTGCGTGATTTCAACCTGCGTGTTGTTTAGCCATAAAAACTCTGCACTCTCTTTTGCATTTTGGCGTTCGTCATATTTGGCAAACTCTTTGTAGCCGAGCGTGTAGGTGTGAAGACTCATACCTTTTTTTTGTGCGTAGTAGTTTAGAGTGGCGCTGTCGATTCCGCCTGAGAGAAGTGAAGCCATAGGGACATCTGCATCGAGTCTTATGTTCATAGACTCTTCGAGCAGATTTTCCAGCATGTGGATAGCTTCATCTCTATCGGTTATGATATTTGGTTTTGTGTCTAGCAAATCAAAATATCTTTTTATTTCCACATGGCGATTTTCAAATTTCAAGTACTCGCCAGCCGCCAGCTTTTTGATGCCTCTAAAAAAAGTGTGCGGTGGCGTGGGCGCTAAAAAGGAGAGGTAACTCATAAGCGCGTCGTCGTTTAGCTCTACTTTGTTTAGAAATGGAGTGAGACCTTTGATCTCCGAAGCAAAATAAAAGGAGCCATTTTGCTCCAAGTAAAAGAGCGGTTTTTTGCCAAGCCTATCGCGAAACAGATAAAGCGTCTCGCCATCAAGCAGAGCAATGGCAAACATTCCGCGCAGATGGTTTACAAAATCCACGCCCCATTTGAGATACGCCGCGAGAATCACTTCGCCGTCACTCTGGGTTTTAAACTCAAATCCACATGCCAACTCTTGCTTCAACGCTTTGAAGTTGTAAATCTCTCCGTTAAAGGAGAGCAGGAGTTTTTCGTGCTTTATCGGCTGATGGGAACGCTCATTGATATCTAAGATACTAAGCCTTTGATGGGCGAAAAAGAGATTTTCTCTTTGCGTGATGCCGCAGTTGTCGGGTCCTCTGTGGGAGAGTTTTGATAAAGCGGATTTCGCTTGCTTCTCATCGTATTCGCCGATGATTCCAAAAATGCCACACATTATTTAAAAAATCCTACCGTAATATCACTCTCCAAATAGTCTGTCCTTATTTCCACATGTCCAACTTTGAGCTCCTTGGCAATCGTCTCTATTTGGCATGTGGAAAGATAGTTGTAGGTTTTTGACTCTTTCTCACCGTGGAGTGCGTTAAAGATAAAACCATTTCCACATGCCAAGAAACAGTTGCGAATAAATTGGTAGCTCTCAAAACTCTTTAATACATTCATCGCTCCACTGCAGAGATAGTAATCGGCATGTGGAAGTTCATCTTTGCAAACATCAGCTCTTATGATTTTGCAAGAAGTCTTTTCTGAGGCAATCTCACACATGATTTGCAGAGAATCAATACCGATATACTCTTTTGGTTTTTCTTGCATGTAGTGATACAAATCCCCAAAACCACACCCCGCATCTGCAATAGTAATCTCGCTTAAATCACGGGGAAGCATCTCTAAAAGTACACTGAATCTAATATCTTGAAACAGTTTTGAATTCCAGTTGAGACCCTGTGGGGTAATGCCATATTTTCCGATGGCAGAGGTATAAAATTTTTCACTATCTATTCGCGGCACAACGACCCTTCTTAAGCATTTTGTTATTTATATGATAGCATAATAGCTCGGAATTAATTCTCTCAAATTATAAGAGTTTTGAGAATGATACCTTGGGTATAATGATTCATAATTTCGATGAAATGAGCAGTGAAGAAAATATTGATTTTTTTTAGGGTGTTGGTGAAAAAAGGAAAGCGTTATGTCTATTTTAAAAAAGAGTCTTATTTTTTTGATTCTTAATGCGTGGGTTGTTCTGTATGGGGCAAATGGGGATGTGAAAACGATAGCCTTTGCTCAAGATACCATGGCAAATGATTTTAGAAAAGCACAAGTCAATGAAGTGCGTGATGAAGTGGCACTTCACCCAAACTTGAAGTTTATCTACACCGATGCAAAGGGAAGAACATCTCTGCTTATCGCGCAGATTGAAAAGTTTATCATGATGCGAGTGGACTTGATCATTTTGGGAACCAATAACGAAAAAGCTGTTGTCCCAGTTGTAGAAAAAGCGTACAAAAGTGGCATTTCTGTCATCGTTTTAGACAGAGGAATCCAAGGAGAGCAATATACTACTTTTATAAACTCCGACAATATAAAGATTGGAGCTATGGGAGCAGAGTTTATTGCAAAAAAACTGGGTGGTAAGGGAAAAGTTTTGTTACTAGAGGGCTTGCAAAAAGCGGATGTGACAAAACTTAGAACGAAGGGTTTTATGGATGTGATTGCTAAATATAAAGGCATACAAGTTATAAAAAGAACAGGAAATTATCTTCGTAAAGATGCGATAGTACAGATGGAGAAACTCATAGAGAGCGATACGCATATAGATGCTATCTTTTCGCAGAGTGACAGTATGTTAAGCGGTGTACGCTTAGTAATGGGACGTCATAACATAGATGCTTCTACTGTTATAAGTATTGGTTGTGACTTCACAAGTGAAGCTAAAGAGGCTATAAAAGCAGGCACGCAAACAGCATCGATACTCTTTCCTCTTGGTGGAAAAAAATCGGTAGAAATCGCCTTGAAAATCTTTGCAAACAAAACTGTGCCAAAGCATATATATAATCCTGTAAAGTTAGTTACAAAGGACAATGTTCAGAGTGTAAAGGCTATTTTCTAGAATGATGCATTGTTATAGAAAAATTGGACTCAATAATAAATTATCTCTTTTTATTATTCTTATTATTTTAACCTCCTTCGGCGTGGTTGGTGTTTACTTTGACTCCTTTTTAAAAGAGAGCCATTTTCAAAATACTAAGAAAAAAATGCACAATGCTTACAATAGAATGGAGATAATTCTCTCTGGTGCAGAAGATAAACTTAAAAAGTGGGCTTCTTTTATTCAAGAAGATGAATATCTGCTGGCCTCTGTAGCGTTGATTGATAATTATCAGGATAAACAAAACTACAATGCTTCTCTTCTCGATGAAGAGAAAAAATATATCGCTTCACAGTTGCTCAGCAGAGTGAAGTTGTCCCTTAACAATGATATAGCTCTTTATGATAAAAATGAAGAGTTAATCTCCTTTGTTGTAAAAAAAGATGAAAAATACAATCAAAATTTTGTTTCGTATGAAAATGGGGAGCCAGTTCTTTATTGTAAATATGAAGATGAAAAGCTCTACACAACGGAGGCATGTGCATATAGCCAATTTTTAACCTATAAGCATCCTATCTTATATAAAAATATCTTGCCTAAAGAGCCTATTATTACATACCATTCAGCTCAGAACAATCTATATCTCAAGTCACATTTAAATATATTTTTGAGTCAAAGCAAGGAAGTGATGGGACATGTAGAGATGACACATCTCATAGGTAAAACCTATTTTGAAAATCTTTCAGATGATTTAGAGATAAAAATGTCCATTAGCTCAGATGAAAAATACTCCACAGTAGCCAATCAACTCCTTGATAAAGAGTTACATGATTCGTTGATTGTCACGCAAACAGATAGAGAGTATGTTGGTGCTATGCGTATGGATACTAGAGACAGCATTGTTTATTTGGTAGCCTCTCTAGAAAAAGATATACTCAACTCTGAACTCTCTACAAACAGGATGAAACTCATCATGATTCTCTTTGTCTTGGGTTCAGTTTTTCTCTTCTTCCTCTATCTTTTCTTCAGGAAGAATCTTGCACAGCCTCTTGAAGTGATTATGAACCAGATTAATAAAATTGAAATGAGAGACTATTCTCGCTCACAACACTTAACGAGTGATGATGAACTTGAAGCTATTTCAAAAAATATTAACAATCTGGCAAGCACAATCAAAGAGAGGGAGTTAGCTTTACATACTTCACAAAGCAATTTACAATATCTCTCCACACACGACCCTCTGACCGATTTGCCAAATCGCCGTTTTTTTACAGATAGACTTGAACATGCAATCAAGATAGCTGAGCGTACTCATTCGAAAATGGCTATCATCTTCCTTGATTTGGATGAGTTTAAAGAGGTGAACGACTCTTTAGGTCACGACATAGGAGACGAGCTTTTAAAAGAGGTTTCAAATCGCCTGACTCTTAGTTTAAGAAGTACTGACACGCTCTCACGTATAGGTGGAGATGAGTTCTATATACTCCTTGAAAATGTGAAATCCCACGCAGATATAGAATCAATCGTGCAAAAAATTTATGATGAGTTTCAAACTCCATTCGCATGTAAAGAGTATAGTATAGAAACGACAGCAAGTATGGGTATTGCCATCTACCCTGAGAATGGAGTCGATAGTGTGAGTTTGATTAAAAATTCCGATTTGGCAATGTATCAATCGAAGAACAGAGGAAGAAATCATTTTAGCTTTTTCTATGAAGAACTCTCAGACCAAATGAGAGAGAGAATGCGATGGATTATTGCCCTTAAAGATGCTGTACATAGTTGCAGTGAGTTTACATTAATGTACCAGCCAAAAATCTCAAGCGTAAGCGGTAAAATTGTCGCAGTAGAGTCCTTAGTTCGATGGAACAGCAGCGTGCTTGGATTTGCAGGACCAGATAAATTTATTAGATTGGCTGAAGAGACAAAACTTATCGTACCACTAGGCAAGTGGATAATAGAAAAAGCGTGTCAAGACTTTCTTGGGCTTTTAAAAGAGGGGTACAATCTGAGTCACGTCTCTATTAATATCTAAAGTGTACAACTTTTGCACAGTGATATGATTCAAACACTCAAAGATACTCTTGATAAAATTGAGATTAAGCCAGAACAGATAGAGTTAGAGATTACGGAGAGTTATATTGCAACAGATGAGAAAAAGGCTTTACAAACTCTTCAAAGTTTTAGAGATATGGGAATTAAGCTCGCAGTGGATGATTTTGGAACAGGATACTCCTCTCTTAGCTACTTGCAAAAGTTGCCAGTGACGAGACTTAAGATTGACAAATCATTTGTGGATAATCTGCCAAACTCAAAAGATAGTGTCTCTATTGTAAAGGTCATCATTGCGCTTGCAAAAACATTTAACCTCTCTCTTACTGCTGAGGGTGTAGAGACGAAGGAACAGTTAGATTTTTTAACTACGATGGAGTGTGATGAGATTCAAGGGTACTACTACTCAAAACCTTTATCTCTGGATGATTTGAAAAGTTTTTGTAAATCATGAAGAGACTCTTATTCCTAAAAGTTCTATGAGATAAGGTGCCTGCTAAGAGTTGTTTTTTAGAAGGGGAGTGTCTTTTTCACTTATGAGACCATCAGGTGTTTCTAGGAGAAGCTCTATGCTACAGTTGAGGTACTCTGCGCATGTAAGTGGGGTCGAATTTTTATCTTCAAAGGCTGATTTTTTTGCATTACAGATGACATCTTCGAGCAGAGATTTTGTAGCACTTTGAGAGGAGGCTGAACCTTTGAGCTCATCCTCTATGTAGATATTTACAGTGGTAGCTATTTTTTCATTTAAAAGAGGGTGCTCAAGTAAAAGGGCATTTTTATCTATAGTTCTTTGTGCCTGTATAACTTCTTGGATGGAGTCACGAGCGAGTTGTAAAAGAACAGAACGGGACATAAGCTTTCTCCAACAAAAAAATTTATAAAAACATTATAGCAAACTTTCTTCTTAGGTTAATTTTACCTTGTAGTTGTTGATAAGCTTAATAACTATCATGACACTGATCACTTGAAAAAGAGCAGCTAAGATGAAAGCATAATAGTGAAGCGTATCTATAGAGTTCGCATTGTATGCCAGTGTCGCCATCGCAATAAGAAGTGTTAATGGCATAGAGTGGCTTAAACCCATCAAGATAGAATCTACAAGCCCAAGCTCCTTGATGAAAACAAGAGAGGATAAAACTCTCATAAGAATCATTGCTAGAGCAATAATAAGAGCTTTTGTAATCAAACCATCCATAGCAAGTGCTTCCAAGTTGAAAGAGGCTCCAATATGAATAAAAAATATAGGGATTAAAAAACCAAAACCATACGAAGCAAGTTTTTCAGGAAGTTCATGTTTATGCTCAAAAAATGTTGGTATAAAAATACCTGCTAAGAATGCGCCAAAGGCGAGCTCTAAGTGTAAGTAGAGCATCGCCCCGACAAGGAGAAAAAAGATTCCCATTGAGAGTCTTATATCTTGCTCTTTATTGTCTTCATGTGGCATAAGTGCAGTCGATACTTCTGGAAACCACCAAAAGAGTAACTCCATCGTACGAAAGAGGATAAACATAAAAATTAAAAAGAGAATAAGAGCAGAAATAGTTGTAAGAAGTCCCGTGCCAAAGCCATTTTGAAGGGCAGCAGATGTAAGTGTTAAGAATCCGATACTTACAACTTCCCCTATCCCTCCTGCGGTCATAGAGAGTACAAGCCAAGGGGTCTTTCCATACTCTTTTGAGAGTGAAGCGACAAGCCCTACAGAGATAAGTGGCAGAAGTACCATAAAGATTTTCCCAAGGTCTAAGTAGAGCGATAAAGCGATCGAAAGTCCATAGAGAAGAACAAGATAGAAGATAACCCGCTTCATGATTCTTGCAGGTGTTTTGAGAACATTTTTTAAATTAATTTCAGTTCCAGCAATAAACATAAGATATAAAAAACCGAGTTCTGCAACTATGGAAAAGAGATGCTCCGAGTGTAAAAATCCAATATATGCCAAGATAGAGCCAAAGATAATCTCAATAGGCGTAGTCGGTAGTTTAAAAACCCTCGCAAAAAATGGAGAAAATATAATAATAAGGGAGATTGTAATGATGAGGACTACGCTGTTACTCATACTTTTTTAGCCACTTCTAGGTTTAATGATTTTAACATCTCTAAGTCTTTGCTCATGACTCTGCCATTGGTTGTGAGATAGTTTCCTATCACAATAGAGTTCGCTCCATAGGCAAAAATCTCGTTTTGTCTCTCTCCAAACATCAACTCTCTTCCACCTGCAACCATGATTCTTTGTGCATGTGGAATTGTCTCTCTTGTGAGTTTTATAAGCTCGAGTGCTTCGTCTGTTGTAAGTGGATTTGGCTCTAATTCAAGTGCTTCATTGTGATGGTAAAAGTTGATTGGCACAGAAGT
>Ga0100394_1004981_pt1 | contig 10819 bp, 10 predicted proteins | sample CryGeymeta201518_FD_81549 | JGI IMG/M metagenome (GOLD analysis project Ga0100394, IMG submission 81549) | Groundwater microbial communities from Crystal Geyser aquifers in Utah, USA - Crystal Geyser metaG 2015-18 | ecosystem: Environmental > Aquatic > Deep subsurface > Groundwater | place: USA... | reverse complement strand
TTGTGATTTTAGTGCACAGGACTTAGCAGTTTTGCCTCGTTGGGATGTGCTCCCTGTAGAACTTAGTAGGGATTCTACATGGTCTCCTTTATGGTCCTTCGAAAGACCATATATTATCGTAGTTGTTAGTACGAGTGCGAGCGTTTCTACACCGACGATGCGCATTTGATCCAAATACTAGACTACTCTATTATTATTGTGTTCTCCGGAGTCCTCCGGAGTATGTAGCTAGTTATTAGGGTCTAGTCAAAGAAAAATCTCGAAGATTTTAAGCAGCAGACAAAATTTGACAAAAAAACACATCGCAAGTAACTCTTTGCAAGTACTAGCGGCTACTACGATTAGCTCGCTAGTGGGCTACTACTCGAACTTGCAAGCGTTCCGCAAAATCAAGTGTGTGACAACAATATTTGTTCGCTTTCAATAGCACGGTTCTTATCATCAGGGATCCATACAAACTCCTACAGTGGAATCATTCGTGCGGAGAAACAAGAAGCCTCCTTGCCCCGAACGGTGACAACTTTTTTAGAGAACAGAGAATGCAAAAGATGAAACAAAAGTCGCAGATTTCTCAAGGATTATCCTTCGCAAACGAACAAAAAACCAAACATTGGAAATACAAAATAGAAGAAAAACCATGACAACGATTAAAGGGCCTGTGGATGTTGACGAGATGGAAATACCAAAAGTCACCTCAAAAGAGGATGATATTGTGCCAGAGCCCGCTGAAGCGAGTAATTCAACGGAAGGAGACGACAACGACCTGGATGCTAGGAATGACACTAAGGTAATTCAGCCGTCCGAGACTTCTGCAGAAGCAGAAGAGAAAAAAGCCATTGAGAAAGGTAAGGGCGATGATTGTTGTTCGATCTGCAAATACGGCGAGGATACAAACAAGAATAATATGATGCGAACTGCCTCTTACCCTGCGCGGGCCTTTGTATTTTGACCCTTCGTTAGAAGACACAGAGGAACCACGCCTAGTGCGCGTTTGGTACGCCACTAACCGCAAGGTGAACGAAAAGGGCGAGTATACGACCATTCGCGATAATTTGAACACGTTCGGTCACATGGACATCCCTCTTGAAGTTGCCCAGCACCACAGTCCCAAAAAAAGTAGTAAGAAGAGTCTGCAGACTGTCACGCGCGAAGCAAATGCTTTTTTCGACGAACTTGCTGAATGCCTCGCTCACTATAGCGATTTGGGTATCACGCCCCAAGTCTTGGTGGCTCTGCACGATTATAAAGTCGATTTTATGGAATCTCTCATGGAAGCCGGACACTGGCACGAAGATTTGAAGGTCCCGGGACCCACGATCGTCTACAGTTGGCCTTCCATCGGTAAGGCTGGTAGTTACGAGCCCGACTGTGCCACCATTGAGCGCAGTGAACCCGAGATATTTGACTTTTTGACCAAGGTCTCGCCTCTCTGTGGCAGCACCAACGTGAACATTGTTTCCAATGGTGCAGCCTGTCATGGTCTCATGCGAGTCTTGCAGCGCATGTCTAGCAATCAAGTCGAGCTCACGCTGGGACAGATTTTCCTCTTAGCTCCGGATATTGACCGCGAAGTATTCATTGACCTTTCCTGGCTCTTTCCCAAGTACTCCACCCGCACTACCATGTATGTGAGCAAAGTTGACCGGGATGCCTTAAAGTCGGTAAAGCGCCACAAGGCACCACGTGCCGGAATCTTTAAACCATTGACAATTGTCGACAATATCGACACCGTTGCCATTGCCAATCTAGAAACGAATGACCTGCACGACGAGAAAAAGTCGCAATCGTACGAGATTGTGACGCTATTCTATGACATGTACGATCTGATGAAATCAAATGCCTCTCCTCAACAGCGGCTGCATCTAAGTAGCGACGTTGACAACGGAAAAATGTACTGGAGGCTTCGCAAGCTCTAGAATATGAGCCTAAGGACGCAGCGAGGAGGAAGAGAAAAAGATACATGCATGCTTTAAGTTTTTCATTTCAAAATACACTCCATAGTCTATTGCGCTATATTCGCAATGGAAAGCACAACTTTCACGTAACAAGAGTCAGGTCTTCTGATAGATATTTGAGTATTTTCATGTTGTGTTCACCTATTAAAAAGTCTACAGTAGTATTTTTTTACTGATGGGTGCAGAGGCGAGTTTGGATCGTAGCGAAGGAATGTGCGTCTTATTAACACTGAAAAATTAGTCAATTATTATCTTAATCTCTCTCGCGGTCTCACAAGATTGATAATATTTTTTGATGGCGGTCGTCGACAATTTCGTTGGAAGGTAACATGTTGAGAGAGTCATTCAATGAATCTTGGAGGTCAACATCTTCTCTTTAAAGGTACCGGTAGCTGTTTGGAGTCATTTCATTGTTATCATCTACTGTACTAGCTAGTATTACAACTCCGAGATTGTGAAAAGTGAAAATTATGTGTTGATCAGTGATCAGACTCCTTGTTATTTATCAATCATAAATAATTTACAGAGAACAGAGACAATGGTTGACTCACTGCAAGTGTATTTTTCCAATCTCTTAGGACTCGCTGGAGATGATGTGAGAGCTGAAATCATCGCGGATAATGCTCGGACGCCACCATCGCGAAACAACAGTTGCGCGAGCCGCCAAGAATCCGCAGGAACAAAGATTGATATTGCAGGACAGTTACAACACCGATTCGATCGATTCGATGAGTCTTGGTTCGTTGACTGCTGTGCACTGGATACAGAAATGATCAAATGCAGTACCCTGTCTTGCTCGAGGTGGGAGAGCGCGCCATTTGCACAGGGCGATATGAGAAAGAGAGATAGTGCCTTAGAGCGACCTTGTCGCAGCAGAGCAGACGATAGCGATGCTTCATATGACGATCAAACTAACGCAGAAGACTATGCTGCCGTTTTTCAACCAGCAACAACAAACGCGGCAATGGCGAGCGCCTTGGGTCGTTGATGACAACCTGGAGTTGCTCGGAACAAGATTTCGCGCAGCCCCCGAGAAGCACAATACTCATTCCTCATTACTTACAAGACTCAACGTATTCAGAAGCAGCAATCTGGGTGTCTTTCGTGTTTTTCTTCCCTGCATTACGTTCCTCTTCACTTTCTGCGCGCTGTCACACAAAGACTGCCCTCTGCTATTCTTCTTGCGTAGAGTAATCGAAAATGGCGTAGTATTTTTAAATTTTGCAACTGCGCTCTACGAATTCTATCTCTACTAGGTAATCTACTTCTGTAGCTCCTGGTACCTGGTACCGTGCATACGACGCCACTAGCTAGTACTCGTATGTACAGAAGGTTGTGAAGAAAAGAAACAAATATAGCTCCAGTTTTGGCTAAAACAAGATATTCCAAAAAAACAAATCGTCGATCAGCTCTTAATGACAAAATAACACTATTATTATTTTACCCCGAAACATAGATTTTGAAGAAAACGTTACTTTTTTGACAGCTCTACCACCTGCTACACTACCCAGTTCACAGCACTCAGTAGTCTACTGAACAAGAAAAAGTTACACTAAATACTGCGATTTCAGGAATTATTTACACCAAAACCTGAAAACCTTACACTCGTGACTGATTTACTGGAATGATTACTGGCAGATCTACTAGTAGTACCGGTACTACTAGCTACCTAGTAGTAGCTAGTAGCTAGAAATACTACCAGTTACTACTCCATAGTACATTAGTTACGGTATTTTTTTCCCTTGACTCAACTCTTCAACATCATAGGTGCGCTCCTCTTTTCGATTTGAAATTCCTTTCGGCCAAATATTAAATACCGTAAAAAGCTTAATCTGCACTTACGACGCGTTCTCGCCATCGCATAGAAGTTTAGGAAGAACGGAAGGATCATACACACGAAAACAAAATGTGAGCGCGAAAAAAATGATGCAAACATGAGGATCTTAATAAAACTTTAAGTTATTAACCGTTATAATGATATTATTATTTGCGCAAGCTTGCAAAATTAAATAATAATGATGTTTGCTGTTGAATCGGAAGGGTTGAGGAGAGGAGGCTCCAGCTGCCTTTCCTTTTTCTTATTTTTTATCACACGTACAGTCGTACTGTATCATTCTAAATTCTAAAGCCACAAGCCACCATGGGTACTTACGTAGGAATAGTTCTGTTGCATTCTGCCGCAGTTTTGCTGGTACTGGTACTGCTGCCCATGATCGCCCAACATGCACATGCTACCCCAGCGGCGGGCTTTGACAATGTTGGTCTCCGAAGAGCAGTGGCAGAATACTTGGCAGATGCCTCCACTGCAATAGCCACGTATGGTCCCATCGAAAAATGGTCGACATGGAAAGTAACGGATATGTCCGGACTCTTCCAAGGAGCCACTGATTTTAATATAGACATTTCCGAGTGGGACCTGAGCTCGGTCACCACGACCAGTTACATGTTTGCCGGTGCTTCTTCCTTCAATGCACCCCTTACCAACTTGGATGTTAGTTCCGTGGAGGACTTTTCATTCATGTTCACGGAAGCCACATCCTTTAGCGGTGCTGCCATTGGCGACTGGCAAACATCTTCTGCTCGCACAATGGATCAAATGTTTCGTCAGGCCACCAGTTTTGTAGGACCCTCCAATATTCAACAATGGGATGTTGCATCGGTAACGTCCATGGAAGGCATGTTCTTTAATGCATCGTCGTTCAATCGTCCCGTCAATGATTGGACTGTATCCAATGTGAAAGACATGAATTCTCTCTTTGAAGGTGCTTCCAGCTTTGATCAACAAGTGTGCTGGAACAGTGGTATGCGGGGATCCGCCCGTTGTATTCGGTGTTTTTGTGGGACCAAAAATGCAGGTTTTGCTGACAATTGCAACAGCGTTCATCCATCGACTGTAGCGTACTCCAGGTCTTGCAGTAATACTGACATTCTACTACTAGAGGCAGGAACTGGGGATCGGACCTTTGAAAGACCGGAAGAAAACAGTGACATTGAAGTAGCATCAGGGTCCACCAGCACTGCGTTGGAGCTCGAAAGTGATCGCAACAGTGTCTTTGGAGACTTGAGTGGTCCTCTGTCAAACGAGGAAGAAGAGGATATTGAAGGGAGTGGTGAAAATATAGCGGCTGTCACACGTGAGATACCAGGAGCAGGCAACATGAAATCTCAACTTCTGGCTTCATCATTGAGTGCAGGGATCGCCCTAGTTCTGTTAATAGGCCGGCACTACTAGAAGTAAACATTATCAAACACTTCTGTGAATCTAGGAAAACACCACTCGTTGCTGCCAACTAGCTGACAACTCCTTCACGGTTAAAGTTTCTAAGCGAAACGCAGGTAGGCAGTGGGAAGTTATCTATGTATGTATTGATTTTAATGTTACAATTAATATTACCGCTATGCTACTACATTCAAAACTGCTAAGATGGGATGCTGGGATGCGACTACCAAGATTCTTCCTACTTTGGAAAACACTGTGATTCCAAGCTACTACTCGACACCTGACCAATGGACAGCGTTTTAGCGAGAACTCGTTGCGCGATTTAGAACTCCTGTGCATACTTCAGATATTGTCCATATCAGGCAAGAAGAGAGACGAAGGCAAGGGCTGATTCTTTCGTGGGAACTTCCTGCGCGAAATTCTGCAATCGTTCGTTGGCGAACCGCAACGCTTGTGAAGCCGTCGCAGAGGCAAAGGATGCTCTTCTTTTTCATCTTCTTGTAATCGCAACGGCGTTGTTACGTTGATAGAATGAAGCGGCTTTCGAGCGGGGCCCACCAAACCTGGCAGCATCAGTGGATCACCGACTCGAGTAGATGACAGGATAGAACTTACGGTCCTCTTGGCTGACTTCTGAGACGTGCTCTCACTGATTGTTGCAGGTCGAGGCATTAGTCTTCTTCGAACCAAAGGTAGGACGTCGATGAAATCATCGGCCATATCGGGAAGGTATATTTGCTGGGGGCTCATCGTGGTTACAGTAATTGACAGCTACTGTACTAAGTTGTTAACGTAACTGAATCATTGAAAATGAGAGAAAATGATGGATGCATCTGCTCCTCGGGAGATAGTCAAGCGAAACGTGAGCCCAGCTAGGACCTTCCTACTACCGGTACTTCCGGAAAACTCTCTCTGCTTCCGTGTGACACTAAAAGGGGGCGAAATCATTGGAAGGAAAACGAAATATGTTTCTAAAATACGGGGGTAGAAAATTATGAAGGTCACTATTCTCTTGGAAAATCGATGAAAGTCTTCCTCGGTTTCTCTGCTTGAACTACCGTCATTGCGGAAGGTCGATTGTTTTCCATCCAGACCCGGTACCCAACCCTGGTAGTGTTGTCTCCGGCGAAAGGATCGAAAGGTGGAAAGTACAGTAGTTTAGCGGAATGCTAATTTCCTTCGCGCTTGTTGTTTCATGCACTGGTTACTGGTACGTTGCCTTGCGTCATTTCACGAATAAACGATCGCGTGCAGTGGTTCTGCTCGTGTCATTTCTTTCGCCAGGAAGAATAACAACAGAAGTTATTGCAGTGATGTCAGAAGATTCGAAATGATGTCAAATACCTGGTAAATAATGTTCAGCACCGATGAAGCAAAATAAACAATGAAAGCACTGCTGTACCAGGTAGTGGTTACCCGGTACCACTATTAGAGTAGGCTATTCAGAAAACGTATTGCATACGCAATCATTGACTCAACATGTGTAGCGACGAACATTGGTATTGATCACCTCTCAGCACGCTTTACCCCACTATCTACTAGTAGTAAAGCCAGCTACACAAATAAAATAATGTTCAGCACAAATTATTGATTATTGTTTGCATGCAACGTTGGAAAACGACAAAGCACCAAAGTTGAGTGTTGATAAGTATCCCATACCTGCATTGCACTATTGCAGTACAGAGTATAGAGTACCAGGTAGGTGCAGGTGCGAATGAGGTCACCAGGGGAAGTGCCGATGTGGAGCGAAATGTTTCTGCGTCTCTAGAAACGAAACTATCACTACAGTAGCTAGGAACCATCATCTCAATTGATTTTAGTCAGGGGAAGAATCTTCGTTTATCAAAAGCAGCATAATTCTGCATATTTCCTTCTGGAAGGTTCGGCAGTCAGCTGTTAAATTTACACTACACCACACTACGAGAGCACATCACAATGCTGTCAGAACTACTATTGCTGACAGCTGTTCAATTTGTTGGTTGGTGTACGCAGGTAATGAAAAAATGCCGCTCCAGTTATTTTTTCGCATCTTGGTTTTGATGCGACGATTATGATTATCGTTGCACAATTCTCTGAAAAAGGCGACTGCTCCTACATGTACTACCGTAGTTATTTGTTGTTGTGCTGTCAAAGAGGTACTAGTACTAGTACTAGTACTAGTACTTGTGTACACATTATACCTGCAATACTATTATTCTCGTCGTGCAAGAGGCCGATAATACCAAGTCAAGAAGTTCTGCGCTTGAAATACAGATGGAAACTAGTAAAAAGGAGGGGAGGGTGACGTTTCACTTATCAATATAATCTACGTGGTTGTTTTGAATTTGGAGCAATACATGTTTTGTAACAGCTTGTCAGCTACTCTAGAAATTGTCGATTACTCGGATCACACGCAGTTTGAGTTACTTTCCGGACAACAAGTACGTGTGACGTGTGATGGTTCAGATTAGTGATTAGTGAGCTACTGAAAATGCTAGCTGCTGCAAGAATTGCTCTCGCAAAACTGGAGTCTTCCAAAAGCAATGTACAGTAATATTGTTTTGGTCCATGCTGTCGAGTGTCGAAAGCGAAACGTGTTCCAATGACTGTATTGATTGCGGATTGCGGTAACGTTCAATGTTCAACAATATAGCTAGATCGCTCGATTCCTTCCGCATTTCTTGGAAACTATTGTCATTGTTTATCTGTACCAGGTAACAGGTAACAGGGCTGTCTCATCATGCATGAGCATTACTGATACTGCACGTATTGTTACCATTTACTATCGATCATCTTGTCCTTTTGTTTCAACCTTTCCTGCATCTTGCAAATACGATGTCGGTCTTAATTGTTGTTGTTGTTGTTGTTTATCTGCGTTGTTGTTCATGTTCCTGGAATCACTGCTACTATTATTACTGCCACTGTTGCCTGCTGTCCCTGCTGCTGTCGTCGTGAACTGTAACAGTTTTTGATAATAGTCGTGATATCCGTGTCGTACACACCATCGTTCCAATTGGACCTGTTTAAACCGTTTGTAATCTGCCAATTCACGTTGTGCTTCTCGCAAGCTCTCATCGAGTGGTTGATCCATTACTGGTTTGCGTCGATTACCGTGTTCGTCTTTGGCAAAGATGACACCCAATCCCAAAGCCAGTGTCGTGCTCGTCATGATGGTAGCGTACAAAAAATATTCCAGACGATCTCGTGTGGGACGTCTCATGATAGCAAATAGAGTAATAAATCACAGTAGTAGTCTAGTATAGAACAGTAAAATAGTAAAATAAATAGAATAATGAGTAATACAAAATAATCACTAGTAGCTGGAGACTCAAGTCTGTTGTTAGTACCTGGTGATAATAGTAATGTTGGAGGTAGTTACTTGTACTAGACCTAGCTAGAGATCTAAAGTAAATACTGAGTGGTTGTTGCTACGGTTGTATCTTTGAAAAGGTTGAAAGGAATTGAATGGCAAGCGCCACCATGTGTCGTATCCACACACAGTAGCATTTACCATAGAGTACACATTACTGCTACTAGAGTCATAGTAGCTAGCAGCTACAGCGTAGCCAGTACTACTAGTACTACTAAGTAGCTACTGTAGTAGGGATAGACTCGAGTAGACTAGCTATTGAATACCATAACGCACCGTAGTACCAGTACCGTAGTCTACTAGTAATAATACTACTAGACCCCTAGTCTAGTCTTATTATTACTCCTAATTATTCATGTTTCCTAAACCAGTTGAATCGAGATACGATAATAATATTATGATGTATCCATTTCCCAACTACTAAACTACTAGACTACCTGGTACTAGCTAGTAGATAGACTACTACTACGGTACTACTACTAGCTAGTACAAGTACTACCGTACCCTGGTAGTAGACTACTATTAGTAACACTACTACAAGTCCTCGGAGGAATCAACATCCATCTTATCTTCTTGTCTGAAGTGTGGTGCAGTAGACTATTTATTTTTACTGGCCCAGTCTCAAGCTAGCTACTACTGCTACTAGTGGTAGTCTCTAGAATAGCATCCTTTTCCTCTGTTCCTGAATGTATCAGAGGACAACCAAGAAGAACTGGTGTTTGTTGTCCTGTTTACAAACTCTCCTCCTTATCTTATTACTGCTACTATATATCAGTGAGTACTTTCCAGCAGCAGCAAGATCTTCCTCCTCCTCCTCTGGTTCTAGCAGCATTGGAAGGTACTACCATCATTCAAAAAAACAATCGGCTGTTTGTAGCAACAACCCACACACGGATACGGACACGGACACGCACAATCCACATACGGTTTGGATTTTTTCTCCTCAACAATTTTTACTGAGAAAGCGTGAGATCCGATCCGACTCCTTGGCACTCTTTCAGAAAGAACAACAGCAACAGCAACAACAAGCTTCTTGGGGAACCTGGTATAGAAAAGACATTCCTAACAGTAGCGGCATTATGGCTGGTACTTCTACTACAACAGTGACAACAGCTCACGACGTGATCTGGTACGTTCCAAATATTATTGGATACATTCGTATCCTTTTGGCTGTAACCAGTTTCGTTCTCATGGCGGTACAACCCGATCAGTACCTACTGGCAACGTGTCTGTATTTGGGAAGCTTTGTTGGTGATTTATTCGATGGATGGGCGGCACGAAAATTAGATCAATGTTCCATTATGGGTGGACTGTTGGATATGATAACCGATCGATGTGCTACATTAGGATTTTTGTTTATCCTCAGTGGAGACTATGCACCCATCGATCTCGACATTGGTTTTCCAGTCTACCGATTGGTACGTACAAGTACATTATATTATATAATATATATATATACACAATACACACGTATCTGTGTTTGTTTCAGTTTTCATTGCGGTAACAGTCTATGTTGTATCTCACATAATGTTGTTATCTCAAATATCTCAAACACACACGCACACTCCCATATATATATATATATATATATATATACCGATACAGCTTTTTTTGTCGTTAATGATCTTGGATATCAGTTCTCACTGGTGTCAAATGTATTCCAGCAGTCTCGCCAAGGATGGTGCACACCACAAGAGCGAAGAAGGAAATCAAGGCAGGAATGTACTGGTTCAATGGTTTTACAAATACTATTGGTTCTTTGGGTATCTTTGTGTCGGTGCCGAATTTACCTACATTTGTTTGTACGTTACAAAACACGCTCCCATACATTCCTTGCTGTACAGGGGAACCATGCTGTTGCTGTATCTGTGTGTTCCTGGTTGTGCTGCCAAACAAGTTGTTAATCTGGCGCAATTGACGTCGGCATGTCGAGTAGTAGCCGAACACGATGCCAAAGAAAAAAATCTCAGCAAAAACAGCAGCAGCAAAAACAAACAAAAATAGTAAAATTATATTACTAGAATGGACCGGTGTGCAGAAACGTGTCATCTATAATTGTTTTGGGTTCGTTTGCATTATTTATTTAAATACGCTCTTAAAGACATCCCCGGCATTGGGTCCACTTTTCCGCCGAGTGGCAAAGAAATTGGCAACACTGGCCTCAAAATCTTCCGGACCAACCGCAGCCGCTTCGTTGGTGTTGGTGCTAATTGTCATGCCAGCACGAATGTTCGCACTCACGCGTCGTACTGCGCGAATCGCCGCTTCGTTCACTATAAATTCGAGTTCGGCACC
>Ga0100394_1004975_pt1 | contig 10823 bp, 10 predicted proteins | sample CryGeymeta201518_FD_81549 | JGI IMG/M metagenome (GOLD analysis project Ga0100394, IMG submission 81549) | Groundwater microbial communities from Crystal Geyser aquifers in Utah, USA - Crystal Geyser metaG 2015-18 | ecosystem: Environmental > Aquatic > Deep subsurface > Groundwater | place: USA... | reverse complement strand
TATCCCTGAAAATGCAAATCCTATTTTACAAGAAAGAATAAAAGAAATATTTCTTTTACAAGATAAAAATATAAGATTTACTTTCAAGGTTCATTTTGTTTCAAACCTTTATAAAGGATTTACTGAAGATGAAGAAAGAGTATTTAAAAATTCTTTATATGATGACTATAAAAGTGATGTTGAAATTAACTACATATTAGTTCCACAAATTTCTGAAAAATTGACTGAAAAAAAGGAAACTATTAATGGTAGGTTTAGAGTAGAAGGGAAAAACTTTTTTGAGAAAAGTGAATATGGATATCGGGCACTCATTTTTGAGATGAGCGCAAAAGATTTAATTAGGATTACATCAAATGATGATGGGCTAAGAGATAATCTTGATGAAGAAGACTCTGAAATTAAAAATGCTGAAATTAATGAAAATGCTTTTGAAGATAATGTAAGAGTATATTTAAAGCAACGTTCAAATATTAATAAAAATATTAAAAAAACTGCGCTCGATGAAGATGAGTCAAGTAAGTTTTTTTATTTTAATAATGGTGTTACTATAACTTGCAATGAGATTGATTATCAGGGAAAAAGTAACTTTCCTGTTAAATTATTAGGACTGCAGGTTGTTAACGGAAGTCAAACTATTCATTCTTTAAAAGAAGCATTTAATGAATCTGTGGAAGATTTTGAAGATATTTCTTTGCTATGTAGAGTTTACGAAACAAAAGATCCTATTTTTAAAAGTAAGATAGCAGAATATACTAATAATCAAAATCCTGTAACAAATCGAGATGTAAGGTCTATTGATATCATACAAATTAAACTTGAAAAAGAGCTCCAAGCGTATGGATATTATTATGAAAGAAAGAAAAATCAATATGAAGCTCAAAGTAAAGATAAAAGAATTGATTCAGAAAAATTTGCACAAGAATATTTAGCATATTATTTAAATATGCTAGGTGAAGCAAAAAATAAAAAAAGTATTATTTTTTCAAATAAGTATAGTGAAATTTTTAATGATTTATTAACGGCAGAAGATATTCTGTTAATTTTCAATTTGTATCAAGATATTGAAAATAAAAAACTGGAATTAAAAGGAGAAAAACCATATCTTACTCATGCAACATACTATATAATGTATTTTATCAAAATACTTAATAAAGATACAAAAAGTGATGAGTTAATATCTCTATATGATGAAGCATTACAAGATATCGAATATATACGGAATAAAGAAAAGTCTATACTTAATGATGATTTTTCTGATGCTGTGCTATTTAGAGGGAATACACCAAAAACTTATTTATCAGAGCTAGGAAGAAGTATAAATGAATAATTTTGAAACTTTAAAAAATACACTTCAAGACTCAATTTTTACATGGGACTATTTTACTGGCTTTGAAAAAGTGAAAGTAAATGTAAAAAAGATAGAAAAAGAGTTAAATCTCCTCAACTATCTAATAGGGAAAGATAATATTGAAAGTGAGTTTTTGTCTTTAATAGAAGAGTATCCAAAAGTTAGAAAAATACTTCCTATCTTGATTGCCATTAGAGATGATAAGCTATTTAGCACACCAATAATTACAAATATGGAGACTTTGATACCAGAAAATAAAAAATACATCTTTCACGATGTCATGAATGAAAACATCAAGAAAGAGCTACTGATATTTTTTAATGAAAGTGGACTTAGAGATATTTTTGAAAGTAAAGCAGTTAAAAATTTAGTCGACTACTGTTTTGGTGTTGAAGTTGGTTTTGATACAAATGCTAGAAAAAATAGAACGGGCGACATTATGGAAAAACTTGTCTATAAGTTTTTAGAAGAGTTTTGTGAGGAGAATAATAACTTACAATTCATAGAACAAGCAACGCAAAAAAGAATAAAAGAATTTTTCAACTACGATATAAAAATTGATAAAAATAGCAGAAGATTTGACTTCGCTTTGTTTGATAGAACAAAAAACAAACTTTTTTTGATGGAAGTAAACTATTATAGCGGCGGTGGTTCAAAGCTCAAAGCAACTGCTGGCGAATATCAATATCTGAATGATTTTGTAAAATCTCAAAACATTGATTTTGTCTGGATAACAGACGGCAAAGGCTGGCTAACTTCACTTAAGCACTTAGAAGAAACTTTTATACATAATGATTATGTTATAAATCTTGACATGTTAAAAAATGGAGTATTAAAAGAGATTTGTCAAATACAGTAATATTTATGACAAATTGCAATGTAATTTAAATTTTATCATTCAATCTGCTATTATATATAATATAGATTGAGGATAAGATGATGATAATGAAAAATTATAAAAAACTTTATATAGCAGAAGAAAGTGAGTTAGTGACTGACTACATCATCGATAACTATATGGTTTGGTGTAGTAAACATTGGGAATGGTTTTATGAGCGAAAAGGTAGAACTTGCGAGTTTGAAACATTAGAGGACTATTCTCTTGTTTTTTGTGAATCAGATGAAGAGTATGAAGAGATAGATAAAAAAATAGACCCTAAACATCCTGATGTATTTGATTACTCATTTGAATTTGATTATCCGAGTTTACTTATAAAAACAGAGTATTTAGAATTATGTCTAAAATAAAAAAATTCCATCCTGAAAATTTCGAGCAAGAGTGTACAACTGTTTGGAGTTTTGCTCGTCGCGGGAACTGGGCAACACACAACTCAAAGTATAGAGGAAATTGGGCTCCTGAAGTTGTTAGAAATCTTATTATAAGATACACAAGCGAAAAAGATTGTTTACTTGACCCTATGATTGGCGGTGGAACGACCGCTATTGAATGCAAACTTCTCAATCGTCACCTTTTAGCTTTAGACATAAATCCACATGCCATAGAACTTACAAATAAAGCATTAGAATTTGAGTGTGAATACAATCCGAAAATTAAAGTAGATTTGAATGATTCAAGAGAACTCCCAATGCTCAAAGATGAAACAATTGATTTTATTCTCAACCACCCACCCTATGCAGATATTATAAAATACAGTGAAAAACAAATTGAACAAGACTTGTCAAATATACATGATTTAGAGAAGTTTTGTGATGAGATGGAAAAAGTGGCAAATGAGTTTTATAGGGTTTTAAAAAAAGAGAAATATTGCGCAATTTTAATCGGAGATACAAGAAGAAATAAAATGTATCAACCTTTGGCATTCATGGTCATGCAAAGGTTTTTAAAAGCAGGTTTTGAGCTTAAAGAAGATATTATTAAACATCAACATAACTGTAAAGCTACTGGGTTTTGGGTGAACAAAAGTAAAGAAGCAAATTTTTTACTTATTATGCATGAGCATCTTTTTATTTTTAAGAAAAGTTGATTTTTACTAACAAACCAAGGAACTCTTTTTTGCCACAAAAACATCTAAAAACCTCACAAAAAAAACTCCTCAAATGGTATGAAACCAATGGTCGTCAGGATTTGCCTTGGCGTAATACGGAGGATGTTTACGCTATTTATGTGAGTGAGATTATGCTTCAGCAGACGCAGGTGAAGCGGGTGGCGGAGGAGTATTATTTTCAGTTTTTAGAGAAGTTTCCCTCGCTTTTAGCACTTTCGCAGGCTCCTCTTGAAGAGGTGTTTGGCATGTGGAGTGGGCTTGGGTATTATAGACGAGCGAAAAATCTTCATGCTTCTGCGATTCTTTGTTCCGATAGACTTCCAAAAGATATGAAATCTTTGCAACACTTACCAGGTATTGGAAAATATACTGCGAGTGCGATTTGCAGTTTTGGTTATCATCAAAAGGTGAGCGTGGTGGATACGAACATCGCCAGAGTTTTAGCGCGTTTTTTTGGTGTGGAAGATGCAAAAGAGGCACAGTTATGGGAACTTGCAGACTCTTTTCTAAATACCAAAAATCCAACCGAACACAATCTTGCACTTATGGATTTGGGTTCGTTGGTTTGTCTGCCTAAAATTCCCACATGCGCCGTGAGCGCAAGCGAGGAAGTACTCTTGGGGTGCCAATTAAGTGAAAGCGAGGAACATCTCTCTGGTTGCCAAGTGTGTCCGCTTTTTGAGAACTGCAAAGGCAAAGAGGAACCCTCAAAATATTACAAAACAAAAAGCAAAGTGTATGAAGAGAAAAAACTCCATTATGGCGTATGTGTCAAAGATGGTACAATTGCCATGAAAATTTCAAAAGAGGGGATGTACAAAGATATGTTAGAACTTCCTTCGATTGAAACATTTTGCCATGTGGAAAGTCTGCTTGGCTCTTTTAAACACTCCGTGACAAAGTACCGTTTGGATGTACATCTTTACCATTTAGACGCTTTGGAAGAAGAGGTTGTTTGGATGCCATTGAGCGAACTTCATACCGCTCCCATCTCTTCACTGACACAAAAAGCACTCAAACTCTACAAGGAAGTGAAACGTGATTGAAACACTCATGGGGCAAGTTGAGAAAATCCTTTTTGAAGATGAGGGCTTTTTTATTGCAGTTTTAAAGGATGGGGAGAAGGTTAGTGGTACGTACTTTGAGAGTGAAGTTTCAAACATTGTAGGCTCGGCAGTCACTCTAAAGGGGAATTGGCAAGAGCATAAGAAGTATGGTAAAACTTTTAAATTTGACTCCATAAAAGTAAATCAAAGCGAACTCTTCTTCTTTTTAAACAAAATCATTAAAGGCTTTACAAAAAAACTCTCTGCTGAGCTTATTGAGAAGTTTGGTGCTGAGGAGTTGGTGCAGATTCTCGACAATGATATTGAGAGGCTCTTGGAGTTTAACGGCATCAAAGAGAAGCGTCTCAAAAAGATTCAATCCTCTTGGAAACAGTTTCGCTCTATGCGAGAGTTTGGTGAATTTTTAAGCCCTTATGATGTCTCTCCCGCACTGCTTACGACTATCGCAACTGCGATGAAAGATGTAGATGAACCCTGCACAAAGATTAAAAACAATCCTTACATTTTAACCTCCATCAACTCCATAGGATTTAAACGTGCCGATGAACTTGCACTTAAAATGGGTGTGCCAAAAGAGGATGAAAACCGCATCGGCTCTGCGATGGACTACGTGCTTCTAAACTACTGCGAACAGCAGGGGAACTCCTGCGTTGCAAAAGATGTGCTTTTTCACGAGCTTAATGAGCTTCTTGGTTTTAGGAACAGAGAAAATATTTATGAGGGCGCCTTGGTGCAAAGAGTACTTGCTGGGGAGATAGTTCAGATGAAAAACAACAGAGTCTCTCCCGCGAGACTCTACGATGCAGAGAAGTTTTTGTATGACACTTTTAAGGCGAGAGCTAAACTTGACAGCGGTGGATTTGTAAAAGATTTGGACGCATTCTTGGCATGTGGAAATCTCAACTTAGGTACGCAGCAAAAAGAGGCAGTCGAGATGATAAACAAGGGTGCCTCTCTGCTCTTTCTCGTCGGTTATGCAGGAACAGGAAAGAGTACAACTTCAAAAACGATTCTTGATTTGCTCAACACAAGATATGAGACGCAAGAGATAATGACTTGTGCCTTGAGTGGCATCGCTTCACAACGAATCGCAGATACAACGGGTTACGAGAGTGCGACCATACAATCTCTTTTAGTCAAGCATGAGAGCCGCGATACTTTTCCTTATGCCGTTATGCTTATTGATGAAGCTTCGATGATTAACTCCTCCCTTTTTGCTCGTTTTTTGGCAAAAGTCAATAAAAATGCAATTCTCATTATTGTCGGGGATGATGCGCAACTTCCTCCCATCGGTGCAGGAAATGTTTTAAGTGACGCACTTACGTTAAACATCGCACCCATTGTAAAACTTACAAAGATTTACAGACAGAGTGAAGAGCAGGCTATAACTCTTATTGCAAATGAGATACGTGTTGGAAATGTTCCTGAGTATAGAAAAGTGTATGAGGATTTTGAGTTTATTGATCTCTCTATACCAAACTATTATGCCCTTAAAAATCAGCTCTCTTCCGACGCACTTCAAGAGCTTAGAGAGGAGAATTCCAACGAGATTGTCGCTGAGATACTTCATAAAGTCGTCCAGAACATTGATAAAGCTCGCTTGAGACTCAAAAATAAAGAGATTAAAGAGTACCTGAACTATTTTCAGGTAATTACTCCAATGAAGGGCGGAACTTTAGGCTCTAACAACCTTAACAAAGTGCTTCAAGAGTACTTCAATCCAAACCCTAAAAAGTGTGTCAAAAAAGGGGGAACAGAGTTTAGACTTATGGATAAAGTGGTGCATACAAAAAACGAGAACATGACTTCTTGGAGCGGAGATGACTTTAAGCTAGGCGAAGATTCTGCGCAAAGAAGAATCTTCAACGGCATGAGCGGTCTGCTTTTTAAGATAGAAGAGGATGATGAACAAGTGTTCGTTTTTTATCCGAACGAGGATGTCGTGGTCTTGTATGAGTATGAGGAGTTAAAGTCACATCTTATGCTCTCTTATGCTCTCACCATTCATAAAGTGCAGGGGATGGAGTACGACATCGTCGTGATTCCGATGAGTTTCACACACTTTATTATGCACAATACCAAACTCATTTACACCGCAATCACAAGAGCAAAACATAAGTGTATTCTCATTGGAGAAGGGGCTGCATTTGAGAGTGCTTGCCGCAAGTTTGAGTCCACACGAAGAGATACCGTCCTACTAGAATTATAAGCAAATATTATTAGATGTAACCATTAAGTAACTTTTCATTTACCATTCGTTAATATTCCTCCCCGAATATAATCCTGAAGGCCTATGATGTTTAAATTTAAAAATATAACCATAAAATCAAAAACCATTATTTTGGTTTTTATATCTATTCTCTCCTTTGTCTTGGTGTCATCTATCTCTTTTTTGAAATTTGATGAGACCGTTTCATCTTTTAAGAGAATTCAAACAAGTAATATCCCAGAACTTGACCTTGTAAATGAAATCAAGTATGACTTATCACAGGTGCAACAGTGGCTAAGTGATATCTCCGCAACAAGGGGAGCAAAAGGGTATGATGATGGATTTAAGGAAGCAGAAGAACACAGTACAGCACTATTAAAAAATATTGTAACTTTAAAAAGCATTTTTAAAAACGACAATCGCTTAAACCTCCTAAAAGATGTAGCTGAGCTTGAAACAGCGTATGCCCCATTTTATGAAAAGGGCAAAGAGATGGCAAATATTTACATTCAAGATGGTCCATCTGTAGGAAATGTATATATGGGTAAGTTTGATGCAATCGCTGAAAAACTATTGGGCTCGCTAGAAAAACTTGAAAAGAATACAATGGCTGTCTTTAACAATGAAATTGAATCCTTTTATACCAGTATAAATAATGCAGAAAAGCTGATTATAACGCTTGGAATTATCTTTACTGTCTTAAGTGTATTGAGTGGGCTTCTTATTATCAAAACAATTTTAGGTGCCTTCAATCATCTCAATAGGGTTATCAACTCTCTCAATATCAGAAATAATAAGAGTAAGGTTGTCCCTATACACTATGATGATGAAGCATCGATGGTTCTTAGATGTTTAAACAAATATATAGAGACGGTTGAGAAGCAAATTCAAGTCGATATGATTGCATCTTCAGAGACTGTCATAACGATGATTAAGATTGAGCGAGGCTCTTTTGGCAATAAAGTGTACTCGCATGCAATCTCTCCTGAAGTACAAAACCTTATGCAAGCACAAAATCACATGGCTGACTATTTTGATGCGACTGTGAAAAAGATTTTAGTGACACTTGAAAAGTTCTCTCAAAATGATTATAGATCTAAAATTGATGAATCAGAAGTGTATGGTGATTTTAAAATGATGATTGAAATCATTAATGAAATTGGCGGGAAGCTCCAAGAGGCTGCAAGAACAGATATGGAAAATGGAAGTTTGCTCTCAAAAGAGGTAGGTCAGTTTAGTACTTCAGCCCAACTTTTAAAAGAGCAGTCTCAAAGTCAAGCAGTTGCCCTCAATGAGTGTAACGAACTCATCGATACAATAACAAATGAAATTAATGAGATAGCAGAACAAGCAGTTCAAACAAGTCAGCAATCAAGTGATATTAAAGTTGTTACAGAAGCCATCAAAGATATAGCCGACCAAACAAATCTTCTCGCTCTCAATGCAGCGATTGAAGCGGCACGTGCAGGGGAGCATGGAAGAGGGTTCGCCGTTGTAGCCGATGAGGTGAGAAAACTTGCAGAGAGAACACAAAAATCACTCGCAGAGATAAATGTAACCATCAATACTCTAGGACAATCCACTCAAGATATTTCGACTTCTATCCAAGAACAGCATGTGAAAATAGAGAGCATTAACAATACAATCAACGAGATAAATGATTCTACACAAACGAATGTAGATATGGCAGAGAGTTTTAGTGCGACAAGTGTTTTATTGACAGATGTATCGAGTAAGCTAGTCCAAAGTGCTAGTAGTAAAAAGTTTTAGGAGAAGAATATGGCACAAGGAATAGAGACACTTTTAGGTGATAATGATTTTATAATATCTGAGACAGATGCCAAAGGCGTTATCATTATGGTCAATTATGACTTTATACGAATATCTGAGTACTCTTTTGACGAGTTGGTTGGAAGCCCGCATAACATTGTAAGACACCCAGATATGCCAAAAGCTGCTTTTAAAGATTTATGGACGACTATACAAAGTGGAAAAATCTGGACAGGGTATGTAAAAAACAGGACAAAATCAGGTGGCTTTTACTGGGTCTTCTCAACAGTGAGCCCAATCGTTCTTGATAGTGGAGAAGTACATTATCTCTCTTGTAGAAAAAAAGTTACAAGAGAAGAGATAGCTGAGGCAGAAGCTCTCTACAAAACGATGGAGTAAGCTTCAAGAGAAGCTTACATAAGTTCAAAGTTCAAAAACTACTTCAGCTCTTTTTCTAACTCTTGCGTTGTAGTGAGGTATTTAATCTCAGTGATAACGAGGTTCTCAAGCGATGCAACAACAATATTTTCACTATTCTCTTCTGTTTTATAAGCAGCTGAACTGTTTTTATTATCAATAACTAAGATAGTGTGATTGAAATCTTTGAGACCTGGCATAATAAACATACTTCGTATCAAAGAGGGTGCGGCACTGAAGTCAGCAACAAAAACAGCTTTGTTCTCTTGAAGATATGTTGTGCTTTTTGTTGCAAAAAACTCATTACATGCATGCCCATTAGCTTTTGAAAAAACAAAAATCACCTTTTTTGTATCTGCCTCTATTGTGTGTGGTTTACCAAACTGGTCATTGAGTTGCACGCCTGCTAAAGTTTGGTTTACTACTAGTTTCGCCTCTACTGCTACATCTTTTGAAGTACTTGAACACCCTATAAATAAAAGAGCCGCTAGAACTCCTATAACTATTTTTTTCATTTTTTCTCCTAAGTTGATTTTTTGGATTATACAGAAGATAAGAGACTCAAAAGGTACAAATAAAATCTACTTTATATTGTTAATACTCTTTAAAGTGTAAGATAGTTATAGTAGAATTACACCCTAAAAAAGAGAAGGAATTTACAGATGGCATACGCAACAGCAAGACATATTTTAGTAAGCAGTGAAGATGAGTGTAACACTTTAAAAGCAGAGATAGAAAACGGAGCTACTTTTGAGTCTATTGCAGAGTCCTATTCACAATGTCCATCAGGAAGAAAAGGTGGCGACTTAGGGAAGTTTGGTCCTGGTCAAATGGTACCTGAGTTTGATACAGCTGTGTTTAGTGGAGATGTTGGAGTTTTATACGGTCCTATAAAAACACAATTTGGTTATCACCTTTTAGAAGTAACGAGTAGAGGTTAATATCTTGGCATGTGGAAATATCCATAAACTATTTCCACATGCTAAACATTGGAGAAAAAAATGGTCAAAGTAAGTGCGATTCAGATGAGCATGAGTGAAGATAAAGCCGCAAATATTTCAAAAGCCCAGAAGCTGGTACGAGAAGCAGCAAAAAACGGTGCGCAGATTGTACTTTTACCTGAGCTTTTTGAGGGTTTGTACTTTTGTAAAGATATGGATGAGAAATATTTTTCATGGGCGGCTCCTAGAGAGGGCAATACACTTATCAAGCATTTTGCAGAGCTTGCAAAAGAGTTGAAAATCGTCCTTTTGGTGAGCTACTTTGAGAGAGCAGGTGAAGAGTATTTCAACTCGCTTGTGCTCGTTGACAATGACGGAACTGTTATGGATAACTACCGTAAAACTCATATTCCATGCGGGCCTGGTTATGAAGAGAAGTTCTACTTTAAGCCAGGTAACACGGGCTTTAAAGTTTGGGATACAGCATGTGGAAAAATTGGTGTGGGAATCTGCTGGGATCAGTGGTTTTGTGAAACGGCTAGAGCCTTAACGCTTATGGGTGCCGAGATTATTTTCTATCCGACTGCTATTGGAAGTGAACCTGAGATTCATGTCGATTCTAAAGAGCATTGGCAAAGAGTGCAGATGGGACACGCCGCGACGAACACGGTTCCTGTAGTTGTTGCAAACAGATATGGAGAAGAGAAAGGCGAGAGTTGTTCCCTCAACTTTTATGGTTCTTCTTTTATAACAGACTATACAGGTGCAAAAATAGCTGAAGCTTCTCGTGACAAAGAAGAGATACTCTATGCCGAGTTTGATTTACAAGAGAATGCAAGGCAGAGAGAGTATTGGGGTTTATTGAGAGATAGAAAGCCAGATAAGTATGCAATGATTTGCCAAAATAATAAATAGCGATTTGCAGGGAAGCAGGGAATGAGATTAATAAATTGAACCCTCTGATTAAACAACAAAATTTCAGAGCCAATTAGATAAAATAAAAGAACTAAAAAAAGAGTGAGAAATATTATGCAACCAAGTTTTTTCGATTATGCGATGGAGTAT
>Ga0100394_1004964_pt1 | contig 10839 bp, 6 predicted proteins | sample CryGeymeta201518_FD_81549 | JGI IMG/M metagenome (GOLD analysis project Ga0100394, IMG submission 81549) | Groundwater microbial communities from Crystal Geyser aquifers in Utah, USA - Crystal Geyser metaG 2015-18 | ecosystem: Environmental > Aquatic > Deep subsurface > Groundwater | place: USA... | reverse complement strand
GCTACCAGGTACTTAACGCCGCAGGCTAGATTGGCATTTTAAAAAATGGCATAGCACCTGTATCATTCAGACTTGGAATCCATGACGAGCCACTACCTGGTATCGAGAACTAGCGACAGTACTACCAGTTACCAGGTACTCGAGTACCGGTACCACGTAGGAGTGCTGGTACGGCAGAGGCCTAAACGACAAAATTGAAATATCTTAGGACTACTACGGCACCATAGTACCTCCTGGCTACATTAGTAGTACCGCTAGACTACTACTAGTAGTACTACCATTAGCCTAGTACTAGTACCAACACTAGTCTAGGAAGAGTACGAATCTTCTGAAATTCAAATACCAGGTATCACGGAGTTGGTTCCCAGATACTACCAGGTAAACAGGTAACATTACTACGAGTACTACTGTACCAGGGGGTGCTGTACCTGGTACTGTACCAAAATAATTAGGTTTTTTGAATTGCCTTCGCATTGCCAGTACCTGGTACCAGTTCACCGAACTATGGTACTAGTACTACCTGGTAGTACTAGTGGCCTCCTGTGACTTCACTACAGGTACTAGTACAGTACTACAGTACTACCCTGGTACGAGTACTGGTACTCTACTAGTAACGGCAGCTGCAAGCGCGAGTCAATATTTATTTTGACAGATACCATAATAATATTTTGGTCTGGGTCGGAAAAATCTCGACCCAGTAGTTTGACCACTGGACAAAACCAGACAAAAAAAAAGTCTTCTTTAGCTATGTATCAGGCATGATGGTTTATTCTCAGTACAGTATGAGGCTTCTTTTTTCATAACACGATCGCATAAAGAGAACTGTTTGTTACGTTCTTCTACTAACAGGTATTAACGGTACCAGGTAAATTGCTCAAGCTACTTTTGATTTTGATGCCTTCTTTTGTTTTCAAACTTTTGTTGGCGAAGGAAAATCCTTCCGTGTTCGGTCACTAGCTAGCTGAAAAAAGCATTCCATTTTTGCTTCATAGTCACCTTCATCAATGTTCAATGTTCAATGACCTCACAAATTTCTTTTGAAATATATTTTATAGTTACGACTTGTATCCAATTCAAAATGTCTTGCTCTGGCTCTGTCGCCCTATCGTCTGCTTTTTCATCCACAATCAGTGAACCAAATGCGCTGAATATCATCACGGCCTCATCCTCGCAAGGAGCTGTTACCGAATCACCAAGAATCACTCATGCCAAGCTCCGCAGCATTATCAACGATGTTCTGGACATATTGGATGACGACTTTGAAGACAGCGCATCGACCTTCAGCTTTCAATCAGTGAAAACTGAAACGAGAGGTCAGTGAGAGGGCCCACTACAAATATGGCTGGTTGGCTTGTTGGCTGGTCGGCTGACTGATTCCATCGTTCTTCTGATTGTAGACGTCGAAGCCTGAAAATAGAAGTCAGTGAGGCGCCATGACAATTGCGGTTGGCTGGTTCCATCGTACTTTAAATGAAGCTCTCTATACATGCATACACACATGTTTACATAGAAATCTATAGATATGTACATAAATAAGAAATAATTTGCACTTGAACTCTCCTAAAAATAAACTAGGTACTTTCAATTTGACTTTTTTGTCTAACACAGTATACCTAGACGAAGTCCGCTCCTGACAATGGTCTGTATTAACAATCGATCGGATCTACGAAAGCAGATTCAGCTCGATCCACCGTGTCCATTTATTAGTTCTTCATATTCAAAAAGTTCCAAAACTCCAACGAAAAGCAGGCACAGTAGTTAGAAAATTACGCCCACTATTTTATTGACGTCCTTGATATCCAGCTTGTAATTGCAAATCGATCTACAGTAGAAGCAGTAACCATGTGTTCCACTTTGTTGGATTGAAATATCACCATTGTACCACCTTTTGGCTGAATATCGAAAGGTGCTTGGAATTGAGTATCGCTGTCATTCGTGTTTGTTGTCAGGACATCATCATTGTCACTTTGGTCCTTTTCGACCCAACATCGCAACGCTCCTCCTTCACTAGTGGGTCGATCTGCTAAATTAAGGTATAAAATGACGGTAACAGCACGTCTTCGATAATCGCTCAGTCGCAACCATTCGAGCAACCCTAATTCCCATATCGAATTGCGACACTGATCCAAATGTCGATGATAGATAGAAGATCCGTCCCCGGAATACCAAGCAAATTGGCATTTGGTTGGTACCCGATATTGCACGCTGCTGCTTTTGGTGGCAGTGCTGGTGGTAGTGGTCGCGGTTCCATCATCGTACTGTTGTTCCGTCAGGGCTTGTGCCACCCCCCGTATCAATCGAACGCAATGGTCCATGTGCTTTCCTATCGTCTCACTATCCCCTTCCTCAATACCACCATTCTTGTTACTAGTTGCTTTGAACCACGCAACTCTGTCTTGTCGGACATCGGCATCGTTGGAAGACAATTCCATGGCATTGTCGGTCTTTTTTTCTTCTTTATTGGTATTCTTGGCAGTGTCGGAAAGGAATTGGAATAAATCTTGACGAGCATTCCGGAGTGATGTTTCATTGAGTGCCATGGGAATCACGACCCATCCCTTCTGCTCCAGGGCTCGAACATGATGCGACTTTATGAGGAGAGAGGTGGCGTCGTAGGTACAGTCTTGGGGTAATTCGGCATCTGCCAAATCGGTCCGAAGATATGCCTCGCCCAAAATTAGTAGTAAGCCCAAGGGAATGATTCCGAGGATCACTGCGTCCGGACTGGGAACATTGATGTGTAGGAGAGTGTTTGGGTGCGCTTGATCATGAGCAGAAGTAATAGTTTTGGGTTTGGAGGAGGAGGCGGTGGTGCTGCTGCTGCTGCATCGCTGTCTAATGTTTGGAATACACCTGCATATCAAAGTTCTTCGGTTCAGCAGCCGTTTAACAGTGAAATAACAAGAAACTTGACGCGAGAGCCTCGGTAAAGGGCTACTTCTTGTAATAAAAGTAGGGTACACCATGCCCACTGTGTGAATTGTGTCATTATTTATCAAGCAATAGTTAAAAAAACAATCAGCAAAGGAAAGTTATTTCAGAAATTTCAACTATTGGTGACAAATCACCAGTACTGTATGGTACCGTAGCTAGCTAGCTACCAGGTACCTCTACTAGTAGTGTATTAGTACGAGTAGACTAAGAAGTAGCTACTAGCTAGCTAGTAGACTAGTAGTACTAGACTACTAGACTATTACCTGGTACCCGGAAATGCATTATTTTTATTTTTGCTGCGGTCTTTTCGATGCATTCGAAATTTATGGTACTCGTAAATAGCTGCAAGTACGTTTCAATATCATGGCTCATTACCCATTTCATCCTGAACAAGACGAAAAGCTCAACTTCTGTGACGACAGCTTCCCGATTTGCCAATCAAACCGCAACATGGCAAAAAGAACGCCATCAAGTTTTTCCGGTGTTTGTTTCAACGAAGATATTATTTTTATTATTCTTGTGCAATCAACCAATCAACTGCCCAATTCGCTGACAGAAACATCTATTTCACCAGAAGAAGACTAACATCAACACCACTCATCAAAGATTCAACCACATAATCAAGTTATCCTGGTAAATTTCCCGTCTCTTATTCTTTCTTCTTTATTTTTTACAACACAAGAAGAGGAAGAAGAAATGGTTCACCTTTCCTCTTCGGTCGTGATTCTGAGTGTTACTATTATTTCTTTGCTTTGTTCCTGCGGTCGTGCCTTTGCTCCGAGGAGCGTCGCCGTTGGTTCCTCCATAATTTGCAAGAACATAGTATTATTATCGTCTTCATCTTCGTTATCGGTATCACCAGTATCATCTACAATCGCTACCACCACGACTGCTCTTAATGCCAAAGAGAAAAAGAAGCGTCCATTGGTTCTATTGACGTTTGATCTTGATGATACGTTGTATCCGATTGCTCCTGTCATTGAAGAAGCCAATACGGCTTTTGCGAAAGCTATGGAACGGTTTGGTTACGGTGGTATTCAACCCAACGATATTGATGAAACATCGAAACAAATTCGTGCCGAAATGGATCCCCAACAAGCAGCGGCTTTGAGTCATACAGAAGCCCGAGAATTGGCCATTCGACGACGTATGGAGGAAGTGCTGTTGAAACGCAAATTGGAAGAAACGGCTAAAGATTGGGTAACCGCCGTTGATGACTTATCTCCCGTGGTAGTAGAAAATGCCAGAAAGTGGACTGCTCGCGCCGTCAGTCCCAGCATCGTCCAAGCCGTGTTGGGAGCCTGGGAAATGGAACGACATCATGCCGCAGAGCGTCATCTTTATCCTGAAATAGTGGAAGTGTTGGCCGAAATCCAAGAAACGCATCCACACGTCATTATTGGAGCCGTCACCGATGGCAAAGCCAATCCCATGCTCATGACGTTTACGCTCGCTCCGTATTTTGATTTTTGCATGAGCTGGGAAGACGACCAAAAAGGACGATCCCAATTTTTTAAAGATTTGGCCAGCAGCAATACAGCAGCACAATTGTCTTGGATTTATAATGCTGCCGTAGAAAAAGGAAGTGAATTGGCTGCAGCTCAAGCAGCTATCAAAAGTGCCAAGCATAACGCAGGAGATGGTGATGAGGATGGCAATGGTTGTGATTTTGAAAAAGGTGTATGGATTCACGTTGGTGATGATTTGGCCTACGACGTGGGCGGCAGTGCTAATTGTGGTGCCAAAACTATACTTTGTGAATTGGCCGACGAATTTCAACAAAGTGCACGATTGCGTTTTGGTGGTGGTGGTGGTGATGATGATGATGATAGCCAACGAGTCATTCCTTCTTGGTCCACTAGCACGACTCCCGAATTGGAAACCCGAAAGACCATGAACGACAAGGCTCGTTCCAAGGTAACGGAAACGATTAATTTTCCCCGAGAATTGCCCGATGCCATCAATCGCATTGTAGACGCAGCACAAGAGGAAGAAATTGAGTCCTTGTTGGAGTCGAGTAAAGTAGTCGCCGCACGGTAGGAAAAAAAAGACACATGGAGAATCGAATTATTGTCAAGGAAATAGTCTCTAGAGACGAAATTCCTTTTAGGATATACCAATGAAATGAATTGTGCAAAATCACAGCAAACAAAATCAAAAGAAAGAGACGTAAAAGCCACGACGGAGTACTTTAGGAAGAAAGAAAAAAGAGCAACATCCAAATCACAATTTTGCTCTGCTGAATGATTCATTATTTGATTATAAAGTCGTCATTTTTAGCTACAACTAAAATTTGACAGCTAGAGTGATAGTATACTGTATTGTGTACCAGCGGTAACCTTGAAGGTACGCCCTTTCGATGTGATATTTCTCTCCTGGAGATTGAAACGTCGCCGTTAGCTAGCTAGCTAGCTATTCTAACTAGTACAACTAGAGTACCACTCTAGTAGCTACTACAGTAGCTAGCTTGATGGCTCGAGCGCCGAAGCTCCTCTCTCTACTAGACCCTACTACTAGAGTCTACTAGCTAGTACAGTACTACTGGATAAACTCGCCGATTCTGTCTGAAAGGAAATTGAGGGGTAGGGGTAGGGTTCTAGTAGTGACGTGGATTGACTCCTGCTTTCTTCTCAACCAAACAACATCGTTCTTGCTTGCGCATCAAAGAAGGCAATCACGACGGATCTTCCATCTCTATCGTGCCTCGATCCACTTCAACGCCGTCTCGACAAACCTATTCCTGTTTCATTTTAATTATCGGTGAAAAGGAACTGAAGTTCGATTTGCAGAGCCCACAAAAGATTTCTTATTAAATTAGCCCAGAGCTAAAAATGAAGACCATAAACTCTCTCCTCTTGTTGGTAGCAATCACCACAACTAGTAGCAGCCACGCTTTTCACACACCCTCAACCACTGCAAGACCTTTTCTAGTAGTAGAACCTTTGTCGATGATTCGAAAGAGCAAAAAATCAACAACGAAGACTGTCAAGACGAGTTCATCATCATCATCAGGTCGTGGATTTGGTGCTGGTAGTAGTAGTAACAGTGACAGCAGCAGCAGCAGCTCCAGCTCCAGTACAGCAACACTCAGTTCCCCCGCTTGGGCCAAGAATTTTCGCTTTGCGGGCAACATTCGACCGGGAGCACAGACGGAACAAAAGGTAGTGATTGCCGATCATATTATCCCACCCGACTATGCCATCGATGGAACACCCAGGAGTGCAAAGCCGATGTTACCGTGGGTGATTGAAGTGAAGACTCCTGACCAGATTGCCAAGATGCGCGAATCAGGGCGGTTGGCACGCAAGGTTTTGGATTTGGCAGGACGAGCCGTCAAGCCGGGAGTAACGACCAATGAAATTGATGAAATTGTGCACCAGGCCACGATTGAGGTAAGATGATGAGCTGGTAGAGAGCCTCAATTTGCGTGCTTTTTAATCCTTTATGCGATACTACTGTATTGGTTCCTTATTGGTTTGCAGATCTTGTAAACATCGTTTCTCATGTTGGTCCATCTTTCATTCCCGTCAATGATTTCTTCTCTAAAAAAACAATTCTAAAAATCACAGGCCGGAGCGTATCCTTCACCGCTCAATTATCATGGATTTCCAAAGTCTTGTTGTACGAGTGTCAACGAAGTTATCTGTCATGGTATCCCTGATGATCGTCCTTTGGAGGATGGAGATATCATCAATTTAGATATTACGGTTCACTTGAATGGATTCCATGGAGACTGTAGTGAAATGTTCTACGTTGGCGATTCCCCCGACAAGAAAACCAAAGACCTACTGCAAACTACTTACGATTGCTGGATTTCGGCTTGCAATTTCGTTCAAGCCGGCAAGGATTACAAAGACATTGGTGGTATGATTGAAGATTACGTAGAAGAAAGAGGATTTTCTACCGTCCGCAATTTTTGTGGTCACGGTATCGGCAGCGTCTTTCACACCAATCCAAATATTCTGCACTACCGCAACAATGAACCCAATGGACAAATGGCAACGGGTCACACCTTTACCATTGAACCCATGATTTGTGAAGGATCTGCCAGACCACTGCACTGGCCTGATAATTGGACCGCCACCACAACTGACGGGAAACGCACGGCGCAATTTGAGCATACATTGCTTATTACCGAGGAGGGCGTCGAAGCGTTGACTGGCAAGACAGCCGATTCTCCCCTGCAATTCTGGGAACGCGAGTCCAAAATTCATCAGGGAATCTGGCTGGGAACTACACCCGATGCCAAGGCTCGCATGGAAGAAATCAATGCAAAGCTTTTAACGGAATAGATCATCGTTACATGATGCCAAATAAGTGATTCGATTTGGATTGGATTGGAGTGAATGTATGCTTGCAGTAGCTAATAGCATTTTTAAATTATTTAGCCTAATCGAGTAACGATTGGATCGCCGCCCTTAATATCCTTGACTGCATAACCTAGCTCTGTGATTTGACTCCGCAAGGAATCCGCCAGGTCCCAATCTTTGGAGTCTTTCGCGGCAGTTCGTTGATGGACAAGGTCCAAAACTTCATCGGGCACATTATCAGTATCTCCGCCGCCCTCTTCTTTTTCTGCACTGGACGAATGCGAGTCAGGTACTTGATAGAATATACCAAAGACGCGATCCATTTCAGTTAGGGCAGACTGGATCGATGCTAGTCCTACCAAATCCAGGGTAGCATCATTGTCTTTGTTAACCCTCTTCAACTCATTCTCGGCTGCCTTGACCAAACCAAACAGCGACGCTGCTGCTCGTGGCATACTCAGATCATCTTTGAGAGCTGCCTCAAAATTCTCCATGGCCTCTGGAACAGTTTCGGAGGCAATGCTGCTATCGCTTTCACTGGCAGCCGTGGAGTCTTTCAGAGCCTCGGTCAATTGCGCTTGCACAGCATCAATTCGTTTCAATGCACTCTTGGCTGCTTTCGTTGCATCCGGCGAAAAGTTGAGAGCGTTTCGATATTGACTCGAAACTACCAAATACCGGTAAGCTCTCACGTCGAGTGCCGTTGGACATGCCTTGCTCAAGGTCAAAAAATTGCCCAACGATTTCGACATTTTCTCCGCGTTAATGTTGACAAAACCGTTGTGGAACCAACAATTACAGAACGGTTTGCCGGTCACACCCTGACTCTGGGCGATTTCGTTTTCGTGGTGTGGAAATTTCAAATCAATCCCTCCGCCGTGTAGATCAATGGTATCGCCGAGGTATTTTTGCGCCATGGCACTGCACTCCAAATGCCAACCTGGTCGACCCTTTTGAAACCGAGGTTGTCGTTCCCAGACCAAATCATCTCGATCCACGCCAGGTTTGTACGCTTTCCACAAGCAAAAGTCCTGGAAGTGTTCCTTCTCGTTGCCTTCGCCGTCAGTTTGCTGCTCAGCATTGTATTCCTCGCTGTTTTCGCTGCTAAACTGTACCAATTGTTGCCCGTACCCTTCTTGGGATTGTGTTCTAAAGTACCAAGATCCATCGGATGTTTCGTATGCCAAACCATTTTTGTGAAGATTGGCAATCATGTCCATCATTTCGTCCACGTGATCAGTAGCCCGGGGATATTCATTTGCCGGGATAATATTAAGAGCTGCAAGGTCATCCTTAAAGAGCTTTTCGAATTTCTGGGTCAATTCCAGTGCCGAATCCAGGCCCAGCTCTGTGGCACGTTGTATAATCTTGTCGTCTACGTCGGTTAAATTGCAGATGTGGGTCACGTCGTAGCCGAAATATTGCAAAACCCGCTTGAGAACGTCGTAGGTTAAGAACGCACGAAAATTGCCCACATGAGCATAATCGTACACGGTAGGCCCGCAAGTGTACATGGAAAATTTGCCTTCTTGAAGTGGCTTTAGCACTTCCTTTTGTCGTTTCAAAGAATTGTAGAGTGTAATTTCTGGAAGTGCATTGGCAATATCATCGGAACTGCGCGAGTGGTCGGAAGAAAAGTATGAGCTTTTGGAAAAGGGGGGTCGATTCGTAATTACGCCCGACCGTGACCGCGTTGGTATCGGAGGCGAAATGACAAACGCATCCACTGAAACTGATAATAAAGTGGAATAGAAGACTAGCAGAATGGTCCATCTGGATAGCGCCAGCAGTTGCATAGTTGGAAGTGGTGCTGCTAGAAAATTACCTCGATTTGGAGATGATAGGGTACGTTCCGTTCATTGAATACTAGGTATTGCTGTAGCAAGATAGCTGCTTTCCTTTCTCCTTCATCAAGTAGAATGCTGAATCATCTCAGGAATCAATCATGCGACTACTACTATAAGCACTGGCAGTTGGTAGTTCGAGTAGAGTACAGTAGTAGTGAGTGGTACAGCAGCAGGAGCAGCCCTACTACTAGTAGTTTAGCTAGCTAGTACGTATTGGAAGAAGTGCGTGTTCAGTTGATACACACTAGTGAACGAAATAATGATGAAATCAAATAATCACTCTACTAGTACTTAGTAGGTAGACTAGACTAGTACTACTCAGTATTTACAGTAGCTAGCAGTAGTAGTACCAGTGCTTTCGGGAGAGGGATTAAAGCCTACTCTATATCCCAATAGGGCAAAGGATAGTCGAATAGGGATTGTATTTCCATAATAGAAATATTATTATTCTAATTCAGCCTCATTGTCTCCCATGAGCTAGCTAAGTCGGGCTACTCGTATTCGCATCTAGTAGGCTGCTAGCCTGGCAGTGCAGGAGCTGCGTTCGATAAAAAAATGTGCGACCTACTTTTAAAAGCACGGCTATTGTTTCCTCGAAGCGTGCAGCGACACCTGCTGGCGGATTTGCCAGTCGGTTTCATGAGAAGCCCGTGTTATATCGTATGGGATTCAATTGAGTTTTCGTCTTTGCAGGCCAAGTCATAGGCACTAGTACGTTGGGGGCGGCCAGCCATGCTTTGGCGAGTTGCTCCGTCAACTGACAAGACCATGTAGTTGCTGCTTCTCAAAAGCGCTTGGCAGTGGATAGCAGTGTTGTCGCTTAGAGAGCAACAGTCAGACTACTCTTGTTGTCGCTTTTCGACAAGCGCTCATACGGAAACCATGGCTAGTCGCTTCTGAGAAAAATTGACTTAATATGCTTGCTGTGGGTTCATTCAAAAATGCGCAGAATACATGAAAGTCGTGGAATGTTCTTTAATCAACGGTTTCGTTTCATCCAACTCCTTGCCAAAGCAAAGTTCTTTGCGGGGGACAGTCTTGCTGGCAGGCGAGCGTATATAAATGGCGTGCTTGCTCAATCGCACTTCTTTGCCACAGATAGCTTCTAGGAATTGAAACCCTGTAGAGTCCCCCGAACGCTGCTGCAATTCCAATCTACCTTTTACTGGTGAGCTAAACATATTTAGCGGAAACGAAACATGAAATTTGTTGCAAGGAAAGTCGGCTATATATGATAATATTGTGCAAGCATCGCTGCTGGAGCAATATCCAATATGTATTGGGGATGTTTTTTTAGGTTCCGTTTAGATAAATGATGCCCATAGAGTGAAGATTGTAAAAAGAGAAGATTAAGATAAACAAATGATATCAATCAGGATGGCGTTTGGAAACTTGAGGTGCTATCGTTGCACGAGCTTTCCTCTCGAGATAACTGAACAAATACCGAAATCTGTCATCCTCTACGACAGACGTAGTATTAGAATTAGAATAAGAAATAGACCCCGGCAAGTCATCCGCCTGTGGTGGTCTGGAGCTCGTAAGTGATCTAGGACTATCTCCTACTGTTGGAAGATCACAAGATGTATCTGTTCCGGAATCATCGTTGTTGTTAACCTGATTGCTCCCTCCGTGTCCAGGTTCGGAAGTTAGAACTGCTGCAAGGCTGGTAGAGGAGGATATATTCATCTCCGCATCATATCTATCCGTCGAAAGGTTAGAGGAGGAGGAAAAGTGCATCATCGTATCTC
>Ga0100394_1004926_pt1 | contig 10873 bp, 9 predicted proteins | sample CryGeymeta201518_FD_81549 | JGI IMG/M metagenome (GOLD analysis project Ga0100394, IMG submission 81549) | Groundwater microbial communities from Crystal Geyser aquifers in Utah, USA - Crystal Geyser metaG 2015-18 | ecosystem: Environmental > Aquatic > Deep subsurface > Groundwater | place: USA... | reverse complement strand
TCTGACTCGCTGTTGTCAGCCGATGCTGATGCTGATGCCGATGCCGATGCCGAGACTGCTGTCGCTGACTGGGGCGTGTACGATGATAGCTGCATTTGGCTCACCAAATGAGGCGCACTCCTTTTGAAGAACTTCGACTTAAAAGAAACAGCAGTTTTGGTGAGCGAATGGAGGAATATTCGACGAAAACCCCTGTTGATAATAAAAGATCATCGAGAAAGTAAAATCGAGAAATGTCAGAAAAGTCCTATATTGTTGTGGCCACCAATACAAGAGATGAAAGCAGAGTATAGCATACAATGCTTTCAAACAAATACAATAACTCATACATCGCGATTGAATCGTAGCGGCTCGCAACCGTGACGTACCATCTGTTTAGACTCCGAATAAAGGACGAGAGCTTAGTTCCACGAAAGTAGACATCCAGGACTTCCGTCTGTACTAGAGAAGAATCTATTGCGAATGCCTCTTCACCTGGGAGCCACCACAAAGCGCTTGGAGCTACACCAGCGTTAAGATGTCCCATTAGCTTTTCTGGCAGTCGAGCACGACCTCTTCCGCGACTCTTCCCTGGTGGTGTGTGACCATGGACACTATGAAGCTGTACCTGCGACTCTATCTCGTCGTAATTTCCAGCAGGATAGACCATATACTTAGATTCTTGACCATGGTCTGACATTTCGTGCCCAGATTCTTGGCCTGCATTCGTAATAAAGCAGGGTATGAGCAAATCACGTGAAAGACTTATGAATGCCACAATCCACAATACCACTCCTGCCACAAAATTTCCTACCGTTGCGAATTTCCTGCTCTTGTCTACTTTCGACATCTTTATCGTCTTCATCAACTTTCTTTTGAGTTGCCATTGATGTAAATAATTGGGTGATAAAGTGAGCAATACCTCTGAAATGGTCGTTTCTTCTGTTATTAAATTTTGTCGTTCGTCCTCTATGGATGTCTTGTGAAATCCACTGAGCTCGCGAGAAGCGGAAAGACAAAAAAATAATAATGTTGCCCTTCAAGTCGTTTGCGATCCGGCAAAAAACCTACCATTACCCTGGTACTGTAAAACTCCTGTTGATTCATTGACGTGTCTCATTTATCAGATCACCAATTGGAGATTTAATAAGAAGACAGGTTGACATTTAACGAATTAGATTCAAGAGGTATTTTTCAACCGTGGGTGCATGCGCAAAACTGAAGACAAAAAACCGTGTGTGTTTCATTCGCTCACTGAATCATTAAACAAGTTGTTTCCTTACGGCTAGAAATCAGTTGACTCTACTATTAGTATGGTACCTGGTACAGTAAGTAGCACCTGGTACCTGGTAGTATCATGCACTGGCTGGTACTCCTGCTATGATTACTACTTTCAGTAGTACTAGAGTCTTCTAGAGGAGTACTACCAGGTACCTGGTAGTACTCTACTGTACCAGGGACGGTACTGATACCTACGTCAGTACTGCTGGTACGTACTGGTACTAGCAGTACCAGGGTACCTGATACCGGTGACAGTCGTGATTGCAATGGAATTCTTTTTGGATCGTACTACTAGACCCTACTACCGGTACTCCTAGCTACTGGTAGGTACTCGAGTACCAGGTACTAGGTAGCTGGTACCGTAGTATGGTTGTACTGGTAGCTACTGACTACCAGGTACAGTACCAGGTACTGTAGCTAGTATGGGATTAATAGGTTCTGGCAGATCATTAAAGTCGGGGAGGATGCGTGATCGTTTCAAGTTTGTGTGGGATTGAATGGTCAAATGTACTCCGATTAGCTGCCTGGGTAGTTTCCTTTCGTTTTCCTGTACTCGGGTAGAGTATCAAGTAAGTCTGTCCAAGCAAAATACAACTCGTTGCTGTGAAGGCCTGAACCCTCATAGCTCTACTAGTTAAATTGGGATCACACTATTCACTCGTTGTCACATGATTGTTCACAACCAGATCACATCCATAAAGGACAGAATCAGCTATAAAATCAGTTTATTGGTGTGCAGCCTACATGTTTTCTTCTAGATAGCTAGTACTAGGTAGTACTTAGCAGAAAAGAGGAAGGAGAAAGAGCTTGCTTTTTTGTTTAGGATCGAGCAGCTCGTCCTTGAAAGTCGCCCGTTTTACGAAGTTAAAGATCACGGTGTGCTTGTTGCTTTGGATCTCCTGTTGTAGCGCTGAGCGTGGGCTTCCAATGGAATTTCGTAAAGGTATGTATCGGATGCACTACGAGCGTCGGAAAAGATACAAACAAAATTCACGGCGATTACTTATAGTGCTAAAACGCACCGTTCGTTATCCACCATGGCCGAAATAGTAACGCGTGTTGCCTTCCTAATGACTTATTACAATCTATTTCAAACTTGATGCAATCATCATTCCTAGATAAAAAAAATTTGCTTCGGTAATTTGTCTAATTCGAGCTTTATGATAATGTAATATGCAGGTGTATCCAACCCATTTGGATACACACCCAGGAAAAATAGTGTGTAACTGTGGCGTCACTTCTTAAATGATGAACGCCAATTCCTTCAGCAGCGTCTCTGGTGATGCGCGCTGCTGAACTGGATGCCTTCGAGCGTGGCACCTGCGCAGATTTTGCTTTGAATACAGTTGGATTTGAAAAGTATTGCCCGTAAGCGATGAAAGTACCGCATGAAGAACGCTCGTCAAAGGCAGAGGACGAGCTTGTCGTTCCAGAATCTCTTGACAGTACTCGGCGCGAAAGACACGAAAATCTTCTGGTCTGTAAAAGAGCTCACGGACGGCAAAGGCATCCATTCGATCAACGACGCAAACGTCGACGGTTTTGTGAAAAGAAACTCTTTTCTTGCTCTGACGAGGCGAAGACAGTGCTTTGTTCGGCAGGGACACTTCCGATTGAAGTGGCTGGATAGCAATGGGTACTGGTCGATTTGAAATTGGTTTGCACATGGTATATTGCTGGTCTGGTTTCTCGTTATGTTAGATGCAAGGCAAAAGATATAGATGAAGAAATTATGAGAAGTGTATTATTCATTTTTCAATTAGTCAGAAATTTCCTAGGTGTACTAGTTTACTGTCATAATGTACTGATATTATTACTCGACTATTGACTAGCCTACTTGTAGTAAGAAACTCTTATTATTGGTACGGTGTTGTTGGTCGCTAGTTACGGTACTACTAGCTAGCTAATACGTGGTACTACTAGTAGTGCGAAGAAGAGAGGGAACAGAACTGTGCTTCTCAACTTTAGCGGAAGTCGGAAAAGTGATGTCGTTATCATTGCTCGAAGAGAAAGAAAAGAACGCAATGGTTCTTATTAGAGCAATGTGTTCTTTATCGAAAGAACGTTAAATGTGAGTGCCGCTGAAGAGTCGTTCGTTATTCGACTGTACGATTCAATAGAGTTTGAGAATTTGACGTGACTAAAATTCTATTATTATTTGTGCCCAGTAGCTACTGGTAGCAAACCAGCATCCTTCTTTCATGAATCTTTATTTTTCTCTCTATTACCGTAGTACTGTACCATTGTTGTTATGAGATTCTTCGCTTGCATGGCTACTAGCTAAAGATACCAGGTACCTGGTACCTGGGTACTGTAGTAGCTGCAGTAGCTAGTACTAGTAGTAGGACAGTAGAGTACCAGGGTAGCTAGTAGCTATTGTAGCCACTTCTCGTGGTGTGCTTAGCATTAGCTACTTTTTGTGCAGCAAGGAGCCAACGTTGGTGGCCGCAACCAGCTAGCTACTACTAGCCAGCTATTTGCACAGCAGTATCCTCATCAGTGAAAATGGTTCGTTTTAGTTGCAATCATTTGTACCTGTGGTTGCAACTCGCTCAAGGAAAACTGGTATCGAAATCAATTGTGCAAAATGGCGTAGTGAGTTACGCAAAAGAGTTGGAGGACTACTAGTACGCTACTTGTTGCAGGGTCTCATCAAACGTCTTCGGAACATCGCCAAGAAGATTCGTAGCGCACTACACATTGGTTTACGATTCGCCTTCTTCATCGGAGAAAAGCTAAAAAATTCACAACGTTCTTATTGCGACACGAATATTCTACTCTGAATAATGCTGGAAGTTGCCAGTAAAAAACTCTACTTCTTTTTCAAGCGCCATTCGAGAAGCTCATGGTGGCGAATGAGAAGCTTGCTTCTTTTTTTCTTTAGATAGTACTCGAGTACCAGGTATAAGTTTTCAGTGGCTTCTGGCTGCGGCAAAGATTCCACTGTTTGCCATCTCACAGAGGGTTGTTCTCGAAATAATACACTTCGTGCCATATAGACGTGTCATACTATGGTCAAATACTTTTGTTTGCTGGTCAAAATCTTCAAGAATTTTGTTGATTACATCATAATAATTGAGTAATGCGATCAGCCATGGTACGATGTACGATGGGTTGGCTGTGGTGGCCTTGCATAGTAGTTGCGCCAATTTTTCATGCTGTACATGCCTCGATTTCAAGGGAAAAGAAAAGATCTTGAGTTAAGTCTTGAGTTATCTTCGTTTTTAAATACTCTGTTATTGTCAAACAGCAAGGATGTCCAAACTACACATGGCAGTATTGCAATGTTAGGTCACCTACTTCATTAACCACTCTTCCTCTAGTTTGGCCTGTCCTGTTGAGACGAAATCGAGAGTTTCTATCCTGCAAGAGCTTTCGTAGATTTTTGGTCTACAATTCCTGGTCTAGGCTCTCTGTGTAGCTGTCCCAACATATTCACCATCTATTCCTTCTATTTGAGCAGATGGATACCGATACTTCTTGACAACGTAGAGTTTAGAAATCATCCAGTATGCTGTGGCTTTCAATCATTTTCTCACACATTTTCACACACATTTTCAAGTGTGCTTGGGGGAAATGTTATCTATAAAGTTCTACAAAAACTCGTGTTGTAGAGAGTAGAGATTAAGAGCGTTTCTGCTTACTGGAGTACATTATTTAAAGAAAATCTTCTCAACTCTTTCTGCCTGGCCGTCGTTATCCATCATCTCAAAGCAACGCAACAAAATTTATGCAGTCCCCAACAATGGAGTGCGCTCGGTAGCTTGCTCTTTATTAGGATGTGTGAAACCAAGCGTGTGGAAGTTAGAAACACATACTATCTTGTCAAAGCAAATTGAGTTGAAAATTTCACATACCACCAGTCAACAATGGCGACGCTTATTTATTCTTTTTATCCTTCTCACCTGTCGCGGGGCCCTCCTCGTGTTTGTCGACGACATCCATAATGCGTGGGATCATAGTGCCGACAAGATGTTGTCCAGCTGTCATCGTTCGAAGAAGAGATAAAATTTGAGAACTAAATCCTAAAAATAAACAAAAATCTGAGTACAACCTTTTCAGAACTCACCAATACGCTCAGGTTTGGGAAGGTGTCGAGGCTGATATGGTTTCGCTGTTGACTCAAAGAGTGGTGTGTCATGATATCTCTCAACACAAAATACAGGCACTTTGGTGATGAACTTTCCGTACATCGTTTGTTTGACAACCTTGACCTTTCGCGTTTCTTCTCGCTGAAGTCGTGCCGCAGCAGCGTAGGCCTGGGCTGTCTTCAGCTCGTTCTTGAAAATCTCTTCCAATTGCTTGCGGCGCTCCTCTAGTGGCAATTCACTCATATGGCGGAAGTAGAACATGTCCACAAGTTTCATGTGGGGTCCAAATACTAGCCAAGAAATGATGCGGGAGGTCCAGCGAAAGAGAAAAAACCAGGGGACAAACAAGAAAACTACACCAATTGCTGTACAGGCACCTGTGAACAAAAAGGCAACGTATGGCCTGCCAGTAGTATAACGATCATGAGAAGTCTTTTTCGTGGAATGTCAAGAAGTGCTCGCAAAAAATCTGGAATAAACGGTACTTACTCGTCCCAACTCACTACGTTCTTGATATACCGTAGTGTGATGCAAACTTGTCCCAAAATTATCTGCACAGGATACAAAACCATCTTAAGAGGGTCCAAACTTATCATTCTGCCGCCAGTCTTGGTAGCAATATTTGTATCAGCCGTTTGCTCGTCAGCTTCTACCACCATACCTTCGTGCTCGCCAAGAAAGTCTTCGCGCATCTTCTTCGCTTCTTCAGATTCTCTTATTGCCATTGCAATTCGCTCCGCGCGGGCCTTTTCCTGTTCCATAGCTTCTTCCTCGTTTTCGTGAGCAGTCACCGTTCTGGGTGGGCCTGAGATAGGTCTACCGATAAGCAAAGCTGTCAGAAGCCCAACGAAGGTTTTTGTCCTGTTCCACGGATTGGCTTCATTTTTGCGCAGAATTTGCATTCCCCAAAGGACCCATGCAATCGTAAAAAAGAAAAATGAAGGATAAAGCTGGGGACGTTCGGCGAGTGTAATTGCAGAAACGAAAATATACATCGAGTGGACTGGAAGTAGGACACCGAAGACTTTCATTTGCCCACGCCATAGGAGCAAGGTCTTCACTCCGTCCATGATAACGTACTTGTATTTTCCATAGCTCATGAGCTCTTCGGCGTAGAGACCAATAGTACTCGTGCTGTAACCGGATAAGTCCTTCTTTCCGCCTACGGTCTTGCGTCTGCATCGAATAGAAAGGCGGGCAGAGAGAAGGGGGTATGTCAGGTAGAGCGAATTATCAACAAAAGCGTATTTGTAGAATTTTAACCTACATCATGTCAAAATCCTTTCCCTTCGTCACGTTGACATAAATGTCAGGAGGTAGCTGGAAATTTGACAAAACCAACTCTTTTTCGCTCACCAACTCCATTCGAAGACGTAAACTGAGGACTCCTTGAGGCTTTCGATCGAGTGACACCGAATCTTCGTAAATGTTGTATCGCAACACATATTCGGTGTCTGGTTGGAAATTGGAAAGGTCCACAGAAACACGACCACACATGTCGTGGTTGCCAGAAGTAATCCCAGCATCAAAATCAAAAACGCCAATATTCAAATTGCTGGAGGTATGCATACGGCGAAAAATGAAGGCTCTTTGCATCCATGGCATCCATCGTGGCGACAAACAATCTACGACGACATCAGTCTTCGCAACGCAGTCTTCATAGACAATGGCCACGAAAGCATCTGTTTTGTCCTTTTTACTGATACCCATATCCTTGTCTGGAAGGCCGTCGCATCCTAGGATTTCGATAAATACTTTTCCAAGGTTTCCGCTTCCAATATCAAGCCATTTCTTTGAGTCCGAAAAAGTCTCTCGCTCAATCTGTGCGGCTGACATAAACTGGGTCGCCTTCTCCCTGTCAGGGTCAGGGTATGGGCGGATACGGTACTTCTTTACGCCGTTTTCTGGAAATGCAGAGTATATGGGTGAGTTTATATACATATATACATATATATATATTTGACAAAGGTGCTGGAGGAAAATCGTACCTTCTTTTTCATACGTGGTGAAGGTTGACTTGACTGCTCCTTTGATTTCCTCGAAAACTCCACCAAAAACCCCATTCAGAAGACTTGTAGGATCCATGGCCTTCCTTGTGGACTCTCGAATGCCCATGAAGTCGGTACTGCTGCCGCCAACACTCAGCAAGAATTCTCTATCGTAGGATGTTGCGGGACGAAAGCGAAGTGCAATGAAGCCAGCATCTTTGCCATCTTTTTTTAACGCAAATTCGTGCCGCTCCCCTGATGCTTTCAAAACAATATCACTGGGAACCACCACGGACCCGAGGCTATCGTTGGCGCCGATAATATCAAAATCCTTTACAGTCACGGTGATTCCTTGTCTTTCTTCAATTTCTTTTGTTGCAACGTCAAGAATAAAAACACTGTCTTCTTCGATCGTAAAGATTGGATTTTCGGTATTTTTAATGGACTTTGTTTTGTGGATTGCCCGCGGGCCGAGTGATAGTTTGACGTAAGGGTCGCTGACGTCAAGGTCCGCAGATGGCAAGTTCCAACAAGAGACAACTTCTACCAGCAGCGAGAGATCCAGGTTTCCAAATTCCATCGTCGACGGAGCAAATCCTTTTTCTAAACTTTTTGGAAACCCGCGCGAACACATCTCTCTGTCTTTCTCTGTCGCGGGCCGGCAGCGAATCGTGATTATACCACCGTCGTCCGAGGATCCCTTGGGGGGATTGATTTTTAGGTTCATATTGTCGCCTTTCGAGTCGTACAGGGTGTCCGCGTCAACAACGACTTCGCCGAGTGTACTGTTCTTGCCAATTCTGTCCCAGTCCTTGATCTTAAAGACAAGCCCACCATTTGCGATTACTTCATTTTTACTTTCTTCCATTATAAAAATGGAATTTTCTCTGAATGAAAAGCAAGGATGCAATGTTTTCATCACATGCTTCGTTTCGTGAATTGCATTCTTTCCAAGCTTCACCTTCACGTAAGGGTCGGAAGTCCCGCCTTTGTCGGCAGCTATCAAGTTTTCGCAAGAAACAATTTCGATGAACAGTGCCTCTTTCGACAGTAGTTTTTGTTCAGATTTGGACACCAAATCTGGAAACTTCAAAAGTGCCTTTTTCCCCCCTGAAGAAAGCTCTGGTTCTGTAAATGTGGTTTTAACAATAACAGATCCAGCATCTCTGCCTTCGTATCCTTCAGGCGGATTCAGTTTGTACTCCCTACTTTGGCCCTTTGAAGAATCGTACAAATCCATTGCCGGGACCAATGTAGTACCCAAGTCATCATTCGCTAAAATTCTGTCGAAATCTTTTACCTTCAAAGTAAGCCCACCTATTTCAAAAAGGTCCGTCGCGTAGCAATGAAAGGCGTAGACATTATGATGGCCTTCCCCAAAGTCGGGGTCGAGGCTGTAGACATTAAGAGGATGCAAAACCTAGTGTGAGTATTCTGGGGCGAAAAATGAAGGGAAAGGTCCTCATCGATAACGCCGCAAGAGTAAAGCGCCAAATGAAGGAGCCAACTTACGTCTTGCGCACGTATTTTGTCTTGTGCAGTTCCGTGCCGCCCATGATAATTTTGACGTAGGGATCACTAAGGCCATTTTTGTCACGGGAAATCAAATTGCGGCAAGACACAATTTCAATCGAGAGATGCAATTCCTCACCCAATTCTGGATGAAAATCTGTTTTTACAGCCGAAATACCTGCGTTTTCAATAACTTCGTCAGCGCCGGATTCTGCTGCAGTTGTCTGCATACCCCAGAAAACAGCAGATGCTTCCTTGGTCGTGGTTGGAAACAGATTGGTTCGGGCCCCCTTTTGAAGCAATTCTTCGTCTCGGGCAGTGGCCTTCCGACAACGAATCAATGCAGATCCAGCTTCTTGACCTACGCGATCCGTGGGTGGGATTATCTTGAATTCCATTACTGCACCGCTATAATCCAATTTTTCCACTTGAAAGTGTCCGAGATAGTCATTTGCGCCGACTCGATCCCAATCCTTCATTTCAAATTTTAAACCCTTCTTGTCCTCCAATTCCTCAGGTGTGCATTTTAGAATAAACGCCGACTTCAGCCCTGGATGGAAGACAGGATTCAGGCTATGTTCATCGTTTATATTCGCATTAGTTGCCATGGAAACAAAAGAATGTGCGCAAGTGAGTTTTCGTTTGACGGCAGGTTTTGCACACAGTACCAGACCACAACGGAATCAGATGATACAACGTCCAGCGGGCCCTTACGTTTGGGTCAAATATTTAGTTTTGTGAATCTCCTTGTCTCCGAAGTAAACTTTACAATAGGGATCACTAGAAGCCGTGTTTTTATCCGCTACCAACAAATTCCGGGCGGCCACAAGTTCAAGTAACAAGTTCAATTTGCCATTATCAGCGTCGGCATCCTCTTTTGCCGATTCATCTAGTTTGTTGGTACCAACAACCGAAGTCTTGCTAGGATTGGACACAGCGGACAGCATCTTTGGAGATGGAATGTGCTCTTTTATATCCAGGACTTGAGATTTGGCTTGCGAATGGATCTTGTCGACGAATCCACGCAATCCCTTTTTGCCGTACTTTTTCAAATCTGCTTCCGTCGCTGGAATAGTCCTGATTTGAATGCTACCAGCGTTGGATTTTTCTTCTGGAGTTGCATCGGAAGGTGCTTCAAATTTAAAATCCATTACTTGACCCGATGCTTCGAACAATTCGGCGGCGGGAACCAGGACTTGTCCCAAATCTTGATCCGTCTTTATAAGGTTCCGATCTTTGCCCTTAAAAATCAAACCTCCTTTATCAAACACTTCTTGTTTGGAAATGCCCAAAACAAAAACGTTGTTATGTTGCTCTCCAAACGTAGGGTTGAGACTGTTTGTTTGTTTGTTTGTTTGTTATTGGTTCAGCACGGAACAAGCGTGGACAGGGTGAGAACGGAAAGTTGAAAGAATTCGACGCCAAAACAAAGAGCACCTGACAGGATATCAAACAGAACAAACAAAAAGCAGTAGCAAATAAAAACCAGGCCAGCACCTTGACAAACAATGCAAAAAAATCGGTGATTCCTCACGTTTTGGTTGCTGCTTTCGTCTGATGAAGATCCGAAGTTCCTAGCTTGACTTTGATGTATGGATCACTTGACTTCGCTTTACGATCTCGAATGAGCAAATTTTTGCAAGATAGGATCTCTACCAACAAACATGATTGTTCCGCCGCCATTGTGACGATGACAATGTTATTATTATGCTAATAATACGATATAAGATTTGACTTTTCTTTTTATTCTTTTTGTTGTTGCTTGCTTGTTGTGATAAATAATAACAATAAGCTGCTATGACTTCGTGTCGTAGAGCAAACACTGGAGAAGTGCTTTGAAAAAATATAAATTACAGACGATCGTAAACTATATTATGTTTTAATAAGAGTAAATGAATACTGTATTATGTTGTTATCAATGAATGCTCTGCCACCGTGTTGTTTGTTGGCTGGAGTGCAGGAGTATCTTCGCTTGTTCGCCATCTCAAGATCGAAGGATCTATTACCACCATTTCGGAGATT